>MDSW01109896.1_pt1 | contig 13510 bp, 12 predicted proteins | sample 811171 | NCBI WGS metagenome assembly MDSW01 (sample SAMN05326641, study PRJNA326480) | marine metagenome | isolation source: seawater | place: Atlantic Ocean: North West | collected 2012 | reverse complement strand
TCTTAAAAAGATAATTGATATAATATATATTATATATTCTCCTAGAACAAGATACTCCTCAGAGAACAGAATCAATACAATACTTTCATAATAGAATAATAATGTCATAACAACTAAGAAAGAGAATACTAGAATAGAATCAAATAATTGGGTTAGTCTCTTAGCTACAATAATCTTCTCGTTAAAGATCCTAGATATCTCGGGGATAAATGCATCACTTATAATAACTGTAACCAATAAAGCTGCCATAATAATTCGCATTCCAGATTGATATATACCTACATCATGAAAATTTGTAAGGAAAGATAAAATGAATGTATCAATATATATAATAAGTGCTCCAAGTATAAGGTGAGTAGCATATGAAGAAGCCGTTCTCAGACTAATAATTGCCTTATTAAGCCCTTGAATATAAAGTGTGAAAGACTGGCTATATAAAAAAGAAAAAAGACCAAATAAAAAGAAAGAAACTCTAGCAATAAATAATATTAAGGCATAATGTATGAGATTATTAGAATTATATATCTCCATTATAATTAAGCAAATGACTAAAGCAGAACCTTGAATTAAATAGCCAAATGCCTCCTTATCAAATCTATTAATTATCTTAAAATTGTTTAAAAAGAATATCCCGAAAGAATTAGGTAGAGAAGATAACGCAAGAATTAAGATAATTAATTTTGTATTATAACTATATTGACTAAATACTAGAAATCCAAACAAGCAGAAAATTAATACAAACATAATAATGATTTTCCCAAGAAACATTGATGAAAGCTCTTGATTAATCTGACTACTATCTTTACTAGTTAATTGTAATGCCTTTAGATTAAAACCATAATCTAAGCAAAGAGTAACTAAAGAGGAAATAATAAATGCTATTGAAAATACACCAAAATCACTTACAGAGACCTTCTTAGCTATATAAAAAACAACAAAAATATTCAAAAGAACCTTAACCAACAATGAAGTGGTTAAAGAATAATATTTCTTTTCTATTATCACTTATATATTAAATTAATACGATATTACTTCGTATTTCTTTCCTTCTCTAAAATATCATTTAACTTTGTAGATGAAATCCCTTTGGTATAGGGGAAATAAGTAATCTGAACGTTAACCTTCTTAAAAGAGGACTCAATTTCCTTCCATTTATCAGTATCATACCAATCATCCCCAACAAACATTACATCAAACTTTAACTTATTCCACTGCTTCATCTTATCCATATCTTCTTGTGGAACAACTGCATCAACACATTTAATATTTCGAACTATCTCTATTCTTTCATGAAATGGTATTACCGCCCTCTTATTTTTATAACTAACTAATTCATCAGTTGTTACGCCAACAATCAATTTATCACATAAAGATTTTGCATTTCTTAACATATTAAGGTGTCCTATATGAAACAAATCATATACACCAGAAGTATATCCTATTGTCATTTTCTTCATAAACTAATATTTTATTAAATTAATATTATACTCTAACCATGCATCCATGGGGCTATTTTTTTTATCTACTTTACTAGCAAAAACACTTTCTAGAGGTACCGGAAAGCCTATCTTCTCTCTATTAATTATTTCTTCTGGGATCAGATTTTGATATAGCCTTTTTAATGGTTCCTTAAAAGAATCACCCATTTTCCAATCAAATGAAGCTCCTATCATCATCTCAATTAATCTATGATCAACGAAAGGAACTCTTGCCTCAACACTACATAGCATAGTAGAATTATCAACTCTTCTTAACAAACCGTGTAAATGATAAATTTGAAAGAAATAAGCAATCTTCTCTAATGGATTTTCTCCAGGCAAACCTTCAAGTGCAAAATCAATCACCTCATTATCTAAATTTGACCCATAACAATATTTCTTGTCAAAATCCGAAACTTGTATAGACTCTTGTGATTTAGCCCATTTAAAAATCCTGTCATAACCCCAAAACAACTCATCAGCGCCCTCCCCAGACAAAACAACTGTATTCTCTTTCTTGACTTCTTTTGTCATTAAATAAATTAGAATCTCATTAGGAACAGACAAAGGCTCTTTTCGCTTCTTAATCATCCAATCTGCTGCTGCTAAGAATTCTTCTTTATTAACTAAAGTCTTATGATGTCTTGAACTTAATAACCTATCTGCGATATCAGTCCATCCAAATTCATTCATCTCAGGAAACCCTACTGTCCAGGTATGATCAGGACGCAACATATATGTCAAGATAGTACTATCAAGTCCACCGCTTAGATATGTCCCAACTGGCACATCTGATCTTTTCCGTAAACTTACAGAATCCCTTAGAAGAAAATCTAATTTTTCATCTGATGGGTCATCACTTCTTTCTGGGTTTATATCCCAATATTTAGTAATCTTGCTATTAATACTATATGAGCCTGCAGGAAATTGTTTAATGTCTTTATAAATTGTATATCCTTTTAATGTCATTCTCAATTTCCTATACTGCCTTAGTCCAAATTCATCAAAATCTGAGTCATAGATATCTAATATAGAGGCTATCTCACTAGAATAAATTAATTCATTATTCTTTTCATAGATATACAAAGGTTTTATACCAAGTCTATCTCTAGCAACAAACACATCCTGTGTTATTTTATTATAAATAATAAAACTAAACATCCCATTAAGATATTGTAAACTATCTGCACCATATTTTATATACATCCTTAAAAGGACCTCTGTGTCAGAATCAGTAATAGTCTGAATATTATGTTCTTTCTTTAGCTCTATATAATTATAAATCTCACCATTAAATATCAAACTATAATCATCTAGATCAAATGGTTGATTAGAAGATGGGCTCAGATCTATTATCGAAAGTCTTTTGTGGCCAAAAATCACATTCTTATAAGACTTTATACCTGTATAATCTGGACCTCTATGATTCATCAGATCCAGTGCATTAGCAAATCTTTCCTTTCTAACTTTAGTTCCAAAATAAGCGAGTATACCGCACATATATAAATCTTATCTTTTATTTATTAATTCATCAAATGTAAATTCTAATTCATCTTCCTCATTTAGGACGAAATCATATAGCCTATTAAACAACGGCAACTCTTCTTCAAATCTATCTTCTATCAAAGAATGGAGAGTCTCTATAGCATTTAATCCTTCTAATATAACCTCATTTGATTTATAGCCGATACTAAAGAACCCTTTTCCAATCAATAGTCCTAAAGTCCTATTTCTACTTAAATCATTTAATGAAGTCATACACAAGTCTCCAAACCCACAAGCTAAGAATAAAGTATCCTCAGCCCCTCCAAGTAGTTTTAGAAATGTCTTAGCTTCAGAGAATGCTTTTGTCAGGATCATAAAACGAGTATTCGGGGAGTTATATTTTGCATCAACTACACCAATAACTAAAGCGTATACATTCTTTAGTACACTCAATAACTCAACTCCTCTAACATCAGTAGTAGAGTCAATATGTAATGAGGTGCCTTCTAGAGCAGAATTTATGATATTATACTGCGAATTGTTTTCATAGCCTAAGGTTAACAAAGTATCAGCATGATCCATGACCTCTATTGCGAAAGAAGGTCCTTTAAGCGTCACTACGTTATTAAGACCTAATTCCTTACGAATACTTTCTAAAATAGTTACACCTCCTTTAAGAAGACCTTTTGATAGATTAACCAATAGAACATCTTTTTTAAAATAAGATTGTAGAACACTTAAGTATCCAAGAATCACTTTCGATGGTAATGCTATAAAAATAACATCTGCAAGTAAAATATGATCCCTCTCAGAGGTTGCTTTAAGATTTTTTATAAGACTTTTATTAGGGAAACAGGATTTATTAGTATGCTCTCTATTAATCTCATCAACCTTCTGTTGATTGCTAGAGTAAATCAACACCTTATTCGCTGTATTCACAGCAAGTTCATTAGCAATAGAAGTTCCAAAAGTCCCAGCTCCAAGCACAATAATATTCATAATCACAAAAATAACAGGTTTAACCCACCACCAATCTATCCCTAATAATATATTTCAACAAGGGTTATTTAACAACGTGAAGCTTTCTTTACCCGGCAGCTAATCCAATAACTCATAGAAAGTAATAGTAAAAAAAACCTGAACCCTATTTATCTATCAATGAATACTAAGTTAAAAATTCAACCTTTTATATCTGAAAATACAAGTAACAAATCTTTATCTAAGATAGAAGTATAATATTTAATACATTTGCAAAAGATAAAAATAAATCATGCTAAATAATAAATCTATTTTAATAACTGGAGGGACTGGTTCATTAGGCAAGCACTTAGCCAAAACGATTCTAAAAAAATGGCCAAATACCAAACGACTTATCATATTTTCCAGAGATGAACAGAAACAATTCCAAATGGCTCAGGAATATCCAAATGAAGTATTTCCTAATATCAGGTATTTCATTGGAGATGTAAGGGATAAAGAGAGGCTTCTTAGAGCAATGGAAGATGTAGATGTCGTTATTCATGCTGCTGCTATGAAACATGTCCACATTGCAGAATACAACCCATCTGAATGCATACTAACAAATATAAGTGGAGCTGAAAATGTAATTCATGCAGCATTAGAAAAAGGAGTAAAAAATGTAGTGGCTTTATCAACAGATAAAGCATGTGCTCCTAATAATTTATATGGAGCAACAAAACTAGCTTCAGATAAATTGTTCGTTGCTGCAAATAACATTAAAGGATCAAAAAATATTAAATTCTCAGTAGTAAGATATGGCAATGTAATGGGTTCAAACGGGTCAGTAATCCCATTCTTTTTAGATCATAGAAAGAAAGGCTACTTGCCAATTACGGATCCTAAAATGACTCGATTTAATATTTCATTAGATGATGGGGCTGCTATGGTGCTTCACGCATTAGAACATGCATGGGGAGGTGAAATATTTATCCCAAAAATACCATCATATAAAATAATGGATGTTGCAAAAGCAATTGCTCCAGATCTAGAACATAGAACAATTGGAATGAGACCTGGAGAAAAACTACATGAGGAAATGATAGCTGAATCTGATTCTTTCTACACCTATGACCTTGGAAAATATTATACAATTCTCCCTTTAGTCCCAAACTGGGATTTAACTAAATTCATCTCTAAATTTAATGCTAGGCTTGTAAAGGAAGGGTTTAAATATAACTCTGAGACTAATACTAAATGGATTACAGTTAAAGAATTAAGAGAACTAATCACTAAACATATTGATCCAAAATTTAAAACATAAATAGTGAAGGAAGCAATTCCATATGGGCGGCAATCAATTACTAAAGAGGATGTTGACGCAGTTGTTTCAGCCTTACATTCTGATTTTCTAACACAAGGACCGAAAGTTCAAGAGTTTGAAGAGGACTTTGCAATATACACTGGATCAAAATATGCTATTGCTACAAATAATGCCACTGCAGGACTACATTTATCTGTATTAGCTCTAGGTTTAAAAAAAGGAGAAAGAGTAATTACAACTCCGATTACTTTTGCCGCTACTGCAAATTGCATAAGATTCTGTAATGCAGAAGTATGGTTTGCTGATATAAATCCAAATAGTTACTTATTGGACTTAGATTCAGTTCAGAAGCTTATCGAAAGTAAACCTAAAGGATTCTTTAAAGGGATAATCGCTGTTGATTTCGGAGGGCTAGCAGTTAATCTAGAGAAATTTAAGTGCCTTGCAAAAAAACATAATCTTTGGCTAATCGAAGATGCTTGCCATGCCCCTGGTGGACATTTCACAGATTCAAAACAAGAAATCCAGAGATGTGGTAATGGGAATTATGCAGATATTGGGGTCTTCTCTTTTCATCCTGTAAAACATATCGCTTGTGGAGAGGGCGGCATGATTACTACTAATTCTAAATCTCTATATAAAAAACTACGTTTATTAAGAGAACATGGAATCACTAAAGAAGAAATGAGCAAGAATGATGGAGGATGGTATTACGAAATGAAAGAATTAGGATATAACTATAGACTTACAGATATCCAGTCAGCTCTAGGAATTACACAACTTAGAAAAAATAAAAAAGGAGTAATAAGAAGAAATGAGATAGCTAATAAATATAAAGAATCATTCAACGGAAAAATAAAATTCCAATCACTCGAAAAAGGAGAGCTAAATGCACATCATTTATTTATTATCGAGATAGATAGAAGAAAGGAGCTATATGATTTTCTTAGAAATCATAACATACTCACACAAATACACTATATACCTCTGCATACCTTGCCCTATTACAAAGAGATAAACTATCAAGAAGCCAATCTAATACATGCTGAGGAATATTACAATCGGTGTATTAGCTTACCAATGTACCCCTTATTAACCAATACTGAGCAACAGTTTATCATATCTAAGGTACTTGAATTTATCCATGAGTAATATATGCATAATACCAGCAAGAGGAAATAGCAAAAGAATTGCGAAGAAGAATATTAAGCATTTCTTTGGTAAGCCTATAATTGCTTACTCCATTGAAGCTGCAATAAAATCAGGACTATTCGATGAAGTTATGGTTTCGACAGATAACAAAGAGATTGCAGAAATTGCAAAAACATACGGTGCAAAGATTCCTTTTTATAGAAGCAAGAAAAACTCAGATGATTTTGCAACAACTTATGATGTAATAGAAGAAGTTATTAAAAAGTATAAAAACGAAGGAAAAGAATTTAAGAATATATGTTGCATCTATTCTTGCGCACCATTTGTGACGGAATCAAAACTAAATCTTGGCTTTAAAAAACTAATAGAAAATACGTTTGACACAGTATTCCCTATTATAGAATACAGTTTCCCAATAGAAAGAGCAGTCAAAATAACAAATGGGAAAATTACGCCTCTTAACGCTAAATATTTAGATACTAGATCGCAAGATCTTACTAAGTCATACCACGATGCTGGACAATTTTATTGGATGAAGACACAAAAGATTCTAGCTAGTAATAAGATTATTACAGATAACTGTGGAGGTATCGTAATTACAGAAATGGAAGGCCAAGATATTGATACTGAAATAGATTGGAATTTAGCAGAAATGAAATTTAAATATCTATTAGAATGAGATTCCCTGAATCATATAAACCTATAGGGATCCCATCTCTCAAATATAAAGAATACAAACTAGTCCCTATCAGATATAAAGATAGAAAAGATATCATGAAATGGAGAAATGAACAGATTTACCACCTAAGACAAGATAAGCCTCTAACTGAAGAAACACAGAATATTTATTTTAAGAATGTTATATCAGAATTATTTAGTCAAGAGAAGCCTTCTCAATTACTTTTCTCATTTCTTAAGAAAGAGAAGTGTATCGGTTATGGAGGGCTAGTTCATATAAACTGGGATGAAAGGAATGCCGAAATATCATTTATCATAGACACTCTACTAGAAAAGAAACATTTTGAAGAGTATTGGTCTTTATTTATTAAATTTATTAAACAACTAGCCTTTAATGAATTGTGCTTTCAGAAGATATATACATGTGCATTTAATGTACGACCCAATCTATATATAGTTTTAGAGGAAAATGAGCTAAAGAGAGAGGTAGAAACCAAAATATATGCTAAACCCGCAGACAAACAGAAAAATATCATTGTTCATTCTTCTATTAATAGCTTGTCATTAAGAAGAGTATCAATAAAAGATCTTAATCTAACATTTAAATGGGCAAATAATAAAAATATTAGAAAACATTCTATAAATCAAGAAGCTATAACCATTCTAGAACACAAAAAATGGTTCCAAAAAAGACTAGCTGATAAAGATTGCATGTATTATATCTTAAGAAATCAACTAAATACAGCTATTGGATCTATTAGAATTGAGAAAAACCAAGAAGATGCGTCAATAATCAGTTATTTAGTTGATCCAAAATTCCATAGAAATAATTATGGTAGCACTATAATTAAATTATTAGAAAAGAAAATAGTTTGTCTAAAAAGAACTAAGAAAACAAAATTAATTGGATTAGTAAAGTCTAAAAATATAGCCTCGTTAAGAATCTTCAGAAAACTAAACTATCAAGAACTAGAAAGTAATAATATGCATACATTTTCAAAACTTGTATAGAATACCATATAAATTATAATAATAACGTATATTTAATCATATAATTGTTAAAACCTAATTTACATATACATGAAAATTGAGAATTATACCATAGAAAAAAACAACCCAGTTTTTATCATTGCTGAATTATCTGCTAATCACAATGGGAGTCTTGAAACAGCTAAAGAGACTATTCGTGCAGCAAAAAGAGCTGGAGCTAATTGTATAAAGATCCAGACATACACTGCTGATACAATTACAATAGATTCAGATAAAGAGGACTTTCTAATCAAAGATACAATCTGGAAAGGAAGACGGTTATACGATCTTTATCAAGAAGCTTCCACCCCCTGGGAATGGCATAAAGAAATGATGAATATTGCCAAACAAGAAGGATTAATCTTCTTTTCATCTCCTTTTGATAAAACAGCGGTAGATTTCCTAGAAACATTAGATGTACCTGCTTATAAAGTTGCGTCTTTTGAGATCACGGACATCCCCTTAATTAAATATATTGCTTCAAAGAATAAGCCGATCATTTTATCTACAGGAATTGCAGAAAGATCTGATATCGAATTAGCATTAGAGGCCTGCAGAGAAATGGGGAATAATGATATTGCTTTATTAAAATGCACCTCGAGCTACCCCTCAACCATTAATGAAGCTAATATATGTATGGTAAAGGATCTTGCAGAACGCTACAATGTAATTAGTGGTCTTTCAGATCATACTATTGGAATAACTGCCCCTATTGTTGCAACTTGTTTTGGAGCTAAAATTATAGAAAAACATCTTATTCTGAACGATTCAATCGGTGGACCAGACTCTTCTTTCTCTATGAATGAAGAAGAATTCTCTAAAATGGTAAAAGCTGTTCGTAAAGCAGAAAGGGCTATTGGAATAGTTAATTATGACCTTAATGAGAAGCAAATTAAAGCAAAAGATTTTTCTAGATCTCTTTATGTAGTTGATAAGATCAAGGCTGGACAACTAATTACTGAAAAAAATGTTCGTTCTATCCGACCTGGCTTTGGATTACACCCTAAATATCTAGAATCTATTTTAGGCAAAAAGGCAATCAAAGATCTAGAGAAAGGTGATGCATTCTCAAAAGATATGATAGAGTAAATAATTAGTCTAATCTGTTATTACTCTTTCTAATTTATCCTATTTGAGATTCTATTTCGCTAAACCTTATATAATTCTTCTACTTGCCTAACAACCCTTTCTAAATCTTGCTCGTCCATATTAGTTCCTGAAGGCAAACAAAGTCCTCTTTTAAATAGATCCTCAGAGACACCATTCACATACGACTTACATTGGCTAAAAACTGGTTGCAGGTGCATTGGCTTCCATAAAGGACGACTTTCAATATTATCCTTCTCAAGATGCAAACGTAATCGCTCTCTATCTATTGGACTATTCTTATCTAACAAGATCGTTGTCAGCCAATAATTTGAGAAGCTTTGATTAGATTCTTCTAGAAAAGAGATCTCTTTTATCTGAAGCTGATTCTTATAAAAATTAAAGATCTCTCTCTTTTTATGCACTCTCTCTGAAAGCACTTCTAATTGACCAATACCAATTGCTGCACAAACATTGCTCATTCTATAATTATAACCAACTTCTGAGTGCTGATAGTGACAAGCTTCATCTCTTGCTTGAGTAGACAAGAATTTAGCTTTCTGAATCTGTTTCTTATTAGTAGAAATAATAGCGCCGCCTGAGGAAGTTGTTATAATCTTATTTCCGTTAAAAGAATAAATACCAAAACTACCAAAGGTTCCTAATGCCTGATCTTTATATTTAGATCCAAGCGCTTCTGCAGCATCTTCAATTATAGGGATATCAAATTTATTAGCTAATGTAATTATCGCATCAATCTTAGCAGGCATTCCATATAAATGAACTAAAATTATTGCTTTTGGCTTCTTATTATTTCTTACCCCATCTAGAATAGCTTTATGTAGAAGATCAGGACACATATTCCAGGTTTCTTCTTCACTATCAATAAAAATAGGATTTGCACCTATATACTTAATAGGATTAGCAGAGGCTGAGAATGTAAATGAAGAACAAATAACATCATCACTCCTTTGGACACCAGCTAGAATTAAAGCTAAATGAATAGCAGCAGTACCACTACTTAATGCGGCAACATTAGCACCTCTAGATAGCTTAGAGATTCCTTCTTCAAATCTAGTGATATGAGGGCCAATAGGAGCAATCCAATTAGTATCAAATGCTTCTTTTACGCACACCATCTCTTCACCTCCCATATGAGGTGAAGACAACCATATCTTTTTATTCTCTTTCACTAATAAGAAATTCTAAATATTGTTGCAAATATAATCTTAATGTCAAGCCATATACTTTGATTATTCAAATAATCTAAATTTATTCTAACCTTATCTGGATATATGACTTCATCATTATATGTTTTTGGATCTACCTGCTTAGCTAAGATCACCTCCTCATTCGAATATTTCAAACTTGCAGGGCCTGTAATTCCTGGTCGTAATCTTAATATCTTCCTATCATCTCCAACTAATTTATCTGCATAACCAGCAACATCTGGCCTTGGGCCTACTAGGCTCATAGTTCCAAGAACAACATTTAATAGTTCTGGCAATTCATCTAATTTATACTTCCTCAAAAAGACTCCTACTGGAGTTACTCTAGGGTCGCCTTTAAAAGAAACTGTACTATTAATACTATTAAGAACAAACATTGTTCTAAATTTAATTATTCTAAATACCTTCCCATCCTTCCCAATTCTTTCTTGAATAAAAAATACTGACCCTTTAGAATTTAACTTAATTATAATAGCAAGAAATAAAAGAACAGGCATTAGAATAATTAGACCTAATACACCAAAAAATACATCAAATATTCTTTTCATCATCTATCTACTTTTAAGATACAAATAATATTATCTAATCTCAACATATACGCCTAAGCTTGTCTTCTATTTATTTCCTCTTGAAAAAAAAGAATATTGATTCTTACAAAAGGACCAAAATTAAACATTCTTATTATTCTCCTAAAAGGAAATAATACAGCTACAAATATTCTAACACGATAATTATATAAGATATGAAGCTTACAGTAAGCTTTTCTAAATTTAAACTTATGAATTAAAAAATCCTGAATATTAGTTGAATGAGAGATACTACGAACACCATCATTCACATACCTAAAGTTATTCTCTTTTAAGTAATATCGATTCATTACATAAAAAAGAGCATAACTTGGATAATATCTTAAATAACTTGGGTGGAACTTTATTGAAGCATACTCACAGTAATCATCAACAATCTTATTCTTACTATAAGCTATAATTTTATTATTATAAAAGACACCCCAGAACTGCCAATCTGACTGCTTCTCTTCTATCTCTGTAATAAATTCTTGTTTTGTTTTTGCGTTTAGATATGTTTTATATTTCTGAAAAGCATACATATAAACATCATACCCCGACTCTATTAGTAAATCTTTATGAATTATTCTAACATCACACTGTTTTAACCCTCTATTTATCTTACTTCTAGTATTTCCACTATAATCAGATAACTCTAAAATGTCATCACATATTACATGCCAAAATTCTGATTCCTTTTGTATATCAAAATCCGAGGTCCATCTTGCAAAGAAAGCATTCTGCTCCTTTATCTTAGATGCTAAATCTTTTATATCTAAACTAAGATGAGGGGGTGTATCTGGTACAATGGCACCATTATATTTTTTCCAATCTGCCAAAACAGTCTCTTTTAAGGATTAATTAATAACATCAATAATTCATATATTTATCATATGACTGATTCACATCCACAATATATGCATGTGATGGATATTTCATCTTTTCTTCATCACTAGGAAGTGACATATAATCAGCCCCATACCTAATATTTAAATATTTCTCAACTTGTTGTGGAACCGGAAGCATAAGATGCTCAAATTTAACATATCTCTGATTACCTAAGTATGACAATCTAAAAGACGTCTTCTTAAAGGGAGCTCTTCCAAAAAAATGGCCAACATAAGTTATATTCTTGTTATTAAAAGATCTTACAAAATTTAGTAGAATTCTTATAAAAGATGAAGGAAAAAAATATCTTACAATTAATATAGTCAAGCTCTTTGATATAGAATTTGTAAGATAACCTCTTTTAGACAAAGCTTTTGCACTTAGAATACGAGCTGAAAGATATTGCAAATATCTAATAGGTATTAATGAAGATGATGAATTTAGACACATAACATCAATATAAACACCATGATGCATATCTAGCCCTACAACATCTTTTTCAATGAATGTTGTATTATTCATTCTTAACTTACTAAAATATAATGGCCATTCTTTTGTGTCTTCTTGCTGAAAATAATATTTATCTGTATCCAAATTATTTCTAGCTACAGACAAAAATTTAAGATAATTATCTCTATCCATAAAAACATCAAAGTCATCATCCCAAGGTATGAATCCTGAATGCCTTATCGCGCCTAAAGCAGTCCCCCCCATGAGATAATAAATAATGTTATGCTCTTTACAAAAAGAATCAAAATAAGAGACCAACTCTATTATCTTATCATGTAACATCTTTAATTCACTCTTATTCATCATTATATTTTCTTAGCTAAATAATAATACCTTGACATAATAGTCTTGAAAAATGAAATATTGGACACCAACCTTGCTAAGAAACGAACAACTCTAAAAAAGATAATCTTTATCATTATAAGTATCTTTGAAGATCCCCATCTATGAGGATGAGTACTAATAATTAAACACTCTTTATTCTGTAACAATATTTTAAATATATCTGATATCTCTTTATCTCCGTTATTCTTGACATCATTATATTCAATATTAGAAATAATTTTCCAACTATAAGAGGCATCTGATACGTAAACATATGCCCTCTTTAATCTCAATGGTAAATGAACAACAATATCTAGAATCTCAGAGAACTTCTCTGAGATTTCTTGATTCCTAAAAAAATCTTTATTTGAAGACCAGCCATCTCTATTCAGTATAGGATTTCCATGAGGACAAACAGTTTGAATAGTAAAACCAGATTCTTTAAACCTATTAATTGTATCACTAAATTCATTAATAGCATCTGTATAATTACCATTATTAGAATCTAAAACATCATAGTGATATGTAACCTCATGACCTAAAGATGCAATCTCTTGAAGCTTAGATAAATTCTCTCTCAATAAATATGACTGCACATAATAAGTCGCTCGTATATTATATTCTGCCTCTATCTTTGCTAATTTCAAGGCTTTTGAAACATTAGTCTCGATATCATGCTTTACTACCACCCAACTGACATCTTGACTCTGTTCTATAATCTGATTAGCCAGGATACAATTATGATTCTCTGACAACTCCTTGCAAATTTTATTCCAATAAGAATACACAAACATATTTTTTATT
>MDSW01053943.1_pt1 | contig 13511 bp, 10 predicted proteins | sample 811171 | NCBI WGS metagenome assembly MDSW01 (sample SAMN05326641, study PRJNA326480) | marine metagenome | isolation source: seawater | place: Atlantic Ocean: North West | collected 2012 | reverse complement strand
GGGGGGGGGGGGGGGGGGGGGGGGGGGGGGGGGGGGGGGGGGGGGCGATGGCGGCGTCCATAAGCGCGGGGATGGCGGGGAGCGTGTTCGCGGAGTCGTTCCCGCGATGAGTGCGCGCGGCGAACGTCCACCGCGAGCGACCTTTCGTACCTTTACGCGAGTACGTTTTTACTTTCGACAATAAATAAAGAGTCGTCTCCGACACGTCGTACCCGTCGCGATCGGCGCGTGCCGTCGTGCAGTGCGCCTCGGCGCGCGTTCGGCGGGGATGCGCGCGATGGTGCGTCTCGGCGCGTCGGCGGCGAGGCACGCGCGCGCTCGGCCCGCGCGAGCCTGGCCCGCGCGCGCTCGGCCCGCGCGCCTTCCCCTCGCGGCGTCGCTCACGGGCGGCTCGGGGACGCGTCGCGCGCGTTCGTCGCCCTCCTCGGCCCCGCGCCCCCCCTGGGTCTCCGCGCTCGCCGCGTCGCTCCCGCCTCGGTTCGCGGACGCGCCGTCGCGGTACTGGGAGGGCGGCGCGCTCGGCGCGGGGGGCAGCCAGGTGCACGGCCCGGACACCGTCCTCGCCCTGCTGCACGACGCCGGGGCGTTCGCGGACCCCGCCCTGCTCGTGGACGCGGCCAGGCGCGAGGTGCTCCTGACGCTCCGGACGGGCGCGCGCGTCGCGGGCCACCCCGGGTGGACGCACGGAGGGTTCACGGGTCTGCTCCTGGACGAGATGGCGGGGCAGGCGTACTGCGAGTTCGTGCAACCCGCGCGCGGGCCCGGGGTGACCGCCAACCTCAACGTGGACTACGCCAGGCCGCTGCCGACGGCGATGGACCTCCTCGTCGCCGCGCGGATCGCATCCGTCGAGGACCGAAAAGTGCGAGTCCGCGTCGTCGTCGCGGACGGACCCGACGTGAACGACGCGGAGCGAACGGTCTTCGCGGAAGCCACGGCGCTGTTCGTCGTCCTCGATAAGGCGAGCGAAGACGGACGATGAGGCGCGCCGACGATGAGGGCGCGGACAGTATCATAAGGGGCGCGTGAAGCGGGCGGGCCCCTAAGGATGAGCCGGAAACGAAGCGGGTCGCGTAGGTGGACGTTTTTCTCTCCGTGAAAGGACGCCGCGTCGTTCATCGACGTTTCGGGTCCTCCGCCCTCGACGCTTCGCGCGCTCGAAGGTCGTCTCTCGCTCTCTCTCTCTCTCGAGGCAGGCAGGCTCACCGCGTCTGCACGATCCCGGCGTTGATGAGCTTCTGGATCTTGGCCATGATCATCGGGTTCTTCTGGTGCTCCGCCGCGGCCCTCGGGTCCGTGCTCATGTCGTTGAGCACCTGCCGCATGATGGGGTCCTGCAGGATGCCCTGGATCTCGGGGTCCGCCATCGCGCGCGCCTGCCTCTCCTTCATCTCCGCCTCGTCCACCTGCCCGGTGCTCCCGCGCTGGATCTCGATCATCGACCGCCTGAGCCCGTCCCTGAGCTCCTCGTTCTCCGGGTCGTGCTTGAGGCCCTCCTGGTACGTCTCGAGCGCCTTGTCGAACTGCTTCGTGAAGAACTCCACGTGGCCCTTGCGCGTGTACCCCTTGGCGAAGTCGGGCTTCAGCTCGATGCACTTCTCCGCGTCCTTCAGCGCCTCGTTGAACGCCGCGAGCTTCGTGTAGCACGCCGCGCGGTTGCTGTACACCCGGTGGTCCTCCGGGTTCCGCGCGATGGACTCGGTGTACTGCTCCACCGCCTCGGGGTACTTCTGCGCCTTGAACAGCTCGTTCCCCCGCTCCCTCGCCTCCTCCGCCTTCGCCGGGTCCAGGTACGCCTTCACCCGCGCCTCCTTCAACTGCCTCTCCGCGGCGTTCTTGCGCTCGAGCGTGTCCGCGCTCCGGTGCTCCATGAGCGACTTGTTGTACGCCTCGATCGCCGCCTCCAGGTCGCCCTTCTTCGCGAGCGCGTTCCCCTTGCGCGTCATCGCGCGCGCCACCGCCTTGTAGTCGACGCGGAGCTCGCGCCCGCGCTCGACGGCGGCGTCGCACTGCGCCACGCACGCGTCGTAGTCGCCCTTCTCGAACAACACCGCCGCCTTGTTCGTGAGGAACGAGATGTCCGTGTCGTCCAGAGCGATCGCGGCGTCGTAGTGCTTCAGCGCCGTCTCGAAATCCTTCGCCTTGTACGCCGCGTTGCCCTTGGCCTTCTCCTCCAGCGCCGCCTTCTTCTCGCTCGCGAGCTCGGGCTCGGGCTCCGGCTCCGGCTCCGGCGCCTTCGGAGGCGGCGGCGGCGGCGGCGGCGCGGGGTCGCTCGCGGCGTCGCCGGCGGCGCCCCCCGGGAAGCCTCCGTTGGCGGCTTCTTCGCCGCTCATGACGCTCACGCCGAGCGCGACGCTCAGGACCTTCATCATCCTCGGGTCGTTCATGTACTGCCCGAATTTGTCCGGGTGTTTCTGCACGTCGCCGAGCATGGCGATGAAATCCGGCTGCGCGAGGTACCCGCGCGTGCTCGGGTCCGTCGCGAGCTTGCCGTACAGCTCCGGGCTCGAGAGCATTGCGCCGATGTCGCCCATGGGATCGCCGGAGCCTCCTCCCCGGGCGTTGGCGGCTCGCGCCTTGGCCGCCTTGGCGTCCTCGAGGCCCGAGGAGAGCACCGCGCTCGCGGGGTCCAGCTTCAACCCGGCCTCGTACGCGTCCACGGCGTCGTCGTAGCGGCGGAGGCCGTGCAGCGCCGCGCCCTTGCGGCTGTACCCCTTCGGCCAGTCGGGCTTCATCGCCACCGTCCGCTCCGCGTCGGTCAGCGCGGCGTCGAAGTCCTGGTTCCCCGCGTGCGCGGCGGAGCGATTGCTGTACAGGACGTGGTTCGACGCGTCCACCGCGATGGCGGCGGTGAAGTGCTCGATCGCCTCCGCGTACTTACCCGCGGAGAAGGCGTCGTTGCCGAGTTTCTGGTGAGGGAGGAAACGAAGGAGGGGGGGTGAGGAGGGGGGGAGGGTCAGATGCGTGGCGGCGGCTCCAGAACCCGCGGGGCGCGCGCGAGGACGCGACGAGATCTCGTCGCGCGCGTTTTTTTCCAGATCCGCCGCGAAGAAGACGAGCGGGCGATCGACGGGAGACGCGAGATCGCGACGGGGAGGGAACGGGGGGGGATGGGAGGGGAGGCGGCGGGCGTCCCGGGCGGGGGTCGGACCTTGAGCTCGTCGGACATGGCGCGATGCGGTGGCTTGCGTTCGACGAGGCGCCCCGCGTCGTGGTGTGAAGAGCGCCGGACGCGCGATCGCGAGGAAGCGACCGCGATCGAAGGCGGAGGAAAGTTTCACCGTTCGATGGCACCGACGAAACGCGCCGGCGAGCGGTGGTCCGGAGCCAAGACTCGATGCCATAACCTGAATTGAAAAAAACTTCATTCTCAAGAGGCACCCTCGCTCTCGCGCCCCCCCGCCACTCCGCTCGTCGCTCGAGCGCTCGGCGCGGGCGACGACGCGCGCGATGTCGACGGCGTGCGGTCGCGGCACGGTCGGCGCGGTGGCGCTTCGCGCGTCGCGCGCGTACGAGGGGCGCGCCGGCGCGAGCGCCCGGCATATTAAAAAGATGGGGTGGGCGCGGCTGAGTCAGAGCGCGGCACCCCGCCGGGGCGGCGGCCGCGCGCGCCTCCGCGCGCGCCGCGGCGTCGCGATCGAGGCGAAGATCTGGACGGACGACGGGCGCCGCCGCGCCGCGGAGCTCATGGGTCTGACCCGCGAGGTGCGTCCGAAAACCCCGCGCGCGAGCCGCGGGACCCGCGCGGCGAAAGCGCGGCACCCCCGGGGCGCTCCCACGATCCGCCAGCCCCCCGAACGGCGCCTCTTCGCGGCGCGCGAGAAATATCCCGCCCCCTCGGACGCCGCGTCGCGACGCGTCCTCGACGCCCCGACGTCCGCGCCGCCGCGAACCGCCGGCCGCCCCGCCGCGTCTGGAATCCCCCTCCCGCGTCGCCCCGCGCCGTCGACGACCCGCGCCCGCCCCACGACGACGACGTCCCGTCGCACCCCAACACCCTTGCCCGGGCCGGCCCGGGTCGTTCCATGCTCATGTTTTTCGCGCCTCTCTCATCACCCGCCGCGCCGCTCCTTTTTGTTCCCACCACCTCTGAACAAACGAAAAACACAATCCGACCTCCGCGAACGCGCCCCAGGAAGCCTCGGACGAGAAGACGCTGAAGCGCGCGTTCCGCCGCCTGTGCCTCCGGTACCACCCGGACATCGCGCGCGAGGACGACGGCGCGCAGGAAAAGTTCAAGGAGATCCAGGAGGCGTACCGCGTCCTGAGCGACGAGGGCGCGGCGAGCGTCGCGCTCCCGGATGACCTCGAGTGGTCGACGCACGACTGGCGGTGGGCGCACCGATACCACGGCCAACGCGGCGGCGCTTCCTCTTCCTCGCCGGACGAAAAAGCTCCCGGCGGCGACGCCCTCTTCTCGTCCAGGCGCGTGACGGAGGAGGAGCGAAGGGCGAAGCTGGACGAGCAGCTCGGGAAGATGGCGGGCGCGCCGACGCGGAGGAAGCGAAGGGTCATCAAGCGGCTCAGCGCGGAGCCGTCGAGCGCGCCCGCGTCGCCCGAGTTCGCGACGCGCGGCGGCGGCGGCGGCGGGGACGACGGAGGGTCGTTCGGCGGCGACCGGGAGGATGAGCGGGGAGATGGGAGGGAGACGAGGAGCGACCGGGAAGAATCGTCGGGGGCGGGGTCGGAGGGGGACGAAGCGCCCGCGCCCGCGGCCGCGCCCGCGAGCGAGGAGTGTCCCTCGGACGGGTGCGGCGAGGACCCCCTCTGGATGGACGCGGAGGCGGAGGCGAACTTCAAGGCGCGCGCGACGCGCGGGTACCAGAGCGACCGGCACTCCACGGAGTCGGCGCACGAGCGCATAAACTCGCAGCTCGCGGGTTTGCATCGCAAGCGGGTGATTCGCGCGCGCGCGATGGGCGTGGACGTGGACGCGGAGGCGAGGCGGCACGCGCGGCGCGCGGCGGAGACGGAGCGCGAGGTGAAGGACGAGACGAACAGCGCGAGGTTCTACGGCGGCGTCGGGCTGCAGCTCGAGGAGAGCACGCCGGAGAGGTTCCTCAGGCTCGCGAAGCTCGCGAAGGAGTGGCGCGAGGCGCGGAGCATGTCAGACGCCATCTTCAGCGCGGACCAAATCAAACCGTCCGCGAAGGAGCTCCTGCAAGCCGCGGTCGAGGGCGCCAGCCTGGGCGCGTGCGCGTGAAGCGACGGACGAGCGAGCGAGACGCGTACAAGACGCGTCGGCGAAGAGACTCGTTTGTATACCGCGCGCGCGTAATACCCTTAATACACGAAGGCTGTCGTCGACCCGCGAAACCCGCGACGGGGTCCGCTGGAGCGAACGACGGTCTCTCCCAGAGAAACATCGAAACATCGGACGGTTTTCTGTTCGGCGCTCGGGCGACCCCGCGTCCCTCGGACGCGAAGCCCGAGCTTTTTTCTTTCGACGGCGGCGCGCATCGCGCGACTTTTCGACGCGTCTCCGCGCCCGACACACACACACACACACACACACCCTTTTTTTTTCCGTCGGCGCCTCATCACTCACGCGCCCTGCTGCGACTCGAGCAGTCCCCTGATCCACGTCCCCGGGCTCTCCCCCTCGTGCGACTGGAGGCTGAGCCCCTTGCGCAGCTTGGGGAGTTCCTTCGGGTGTTCCACGTGGTAGGTGACGAAGGCGCTCGAGACCTGGCGGTCGAGCTCGGAAAACGCCCCCGGGGGTTTCGCGGGGGAGTGGTGCACGACGCTCCCGCGCGGCATCGCCGCGCGCCTCGGCGCTAAGCGCTTCCGCCGGTGTCCCGTCGCGTCGCGCCCCGCGGGCACGACCGCGACGTCGCCCACCATCACCGTCACCGCCCCCCGCGAGCGCGGAACCTGCGCGCGAGCGAACGTGGAGGGATCGTCGGGGGAGGCCCCCCCCCGGCGGGCGGGTATTCGCTTCCCCGTCGCGCTGCGCGGCGGCGCCGCCCGCGGGCCCTCCCTCGGCGAGCTCGTCGCGTCCTCCCCTCGATCCGGCGTCGCGCACCGCGACACGAGCGCGGGAACGCGCTCGTCGGCCGCCAACTTTTCGTCGCTCGTCTCCGCGTGCGTCGTCGCGAACTCGGCGCCGTCGGTTTCCCGAGAGGAGACGTCGCGCGCGCGCCGGTTCTCGAGGGCGCCCTTCGCGCGCCTCCGCCGCGTCTTCTCCGCCGCCGGGGAGGTCACCTCGTCGCCTTTCCGCTCGCGTTTGGTCCCGCCGCCGACGACGAACCCTAACGGCGCGGCGAGGGCTGTGGAGCTCGACTTCAGCCCCAGAGGTGGGCCCTCCCACCCGCCGAGGCTCCCCGAGGACGCCGCCGGTTTCGATTTCTCACAAGCCGCCGAGGGTCCGCCCGACCCGGGGTCGGCGGCGCCCGCGCCGGCGTCTCGCTTCGCGGTCCCGCCCCCGCCGTTTTTCTTCGGGACACCTCCGCCGCGCGCGTCTCTCTTCGCGGGCGGTCGCCCCCGCCCGCGCCCGTCGCCGACGATCGCGGAGGAGACGTCGACGATCTCTCGCGCGGGAACGCGAACCGTCGTCGTCTCGGGCGTCTTCGCGCGCGCGTCCGCGGAGGTCCAGTCGTCGTCGCCGTCCTCCGCGCGCTTGAACCTCGGGCTCGTGTAGAGGGCGTGGCGGATCTGGCTCTTCCAGTGCGCGTTCGAGGTGAGGTGGCGGGAGCCCGAGCCGACGTTGTCTGGGAACGGAAGCGTCGGGGGCGGGTAGAAGCGTCAGAGCGCGTCGGGGGGGAAAGGGGCGGAATGCGCAGAGACGAAAAAGACGACGCTGGAAACAGGATGCGGGCGCGTTTTCGCGCAGTGTGATGATTGATGACGATCGGAAGGCCCACGCGCGCGTCCGAGAAAACGCTTCAAAATTGTGGCACCGTCCGTCCACGGCGCGACGGACGCGGTCTGCACGCGGCGGTGGTGGGTCGGGGAGGCGTCGCGCGGGCGGGGAACGCACGCTTGGTCACGATGCGCCCGCGCGTCTTGCAGACGTGGTAAATCTGCTTCAGCGTCGCCCTGGTTCGCGCGCGGTGGGCGAGGGATCGGTGAGGTCAGGACGCGCGCGGGTCGCGCGGGGCATCCTCGCCGGACGCGGAAGACGGGTGAGCGACAGCTACAGCTGGATGGAGGTGTTTTCGCGGGGGGGGGTGCACGGTTTCGTCGCCGCGCGCTCCGAGCCGCGCGTCGCGCACCTTCGCGCCGGGGCGGTGAGGATGGCGTAATGCACGAGATCGTGCACGCTCGCGAAGGCCTCCTCGTCGCGCGACCCGTGTTCGCCCGCCGCGCGAGGCGAGGGAGGCTCGCGCGACGCGTCGGGGTGACATTCCTCCACGACGTCTCGACGCGTCGCGTCGTGTCGTGGGTGGCGCGCGGGGGGGGGGGCTTCGGAGGCGAGCGCGGCGCCTGGCGCGGGCGCCCACGCGCGCGCGGCGCCGAGGCTCGCGTCCTTCCGCATCCCGCAAGCGCCGCCTTCGGATCCTCCCGAAGGAGCCGCGCGCGCGCTCGCGGGAGTGCCGCGCCGGACGGTCGCGGGCCCTCGCGACGACGACACGAGCGCGATATTTAGAAGTTATTCGTCCGGCGGGCGACGCCTGGTGCGTTGACTCGAGTCCCAATTTTCATGCATCAGCACGCCGATGCTTTTTCAGCCTCCACATCTCGCGTTCGAACGTCTCTCGCGCCCCCTCGCGCTCCCCCGGCGCCTTACCCGCTCATCACCTCCCGTCGCCTCGGCGCGTCCGCCTCCTTCGCCCCCTCCACCTCCGCCTCCCCCTCCTCCACCCACGCCTCGAACGCCCTCTGCACCCTCTCCTGCGCCCCGTTCGCGACGACGTCTATGGACGCCCCGATGGCGGCTTCGCCGATCTTGTCGAAGTAGGGCACCGCGCGCAAGCCCCAGGGGATGTCCGCGGCGACCGTCACGCGTAAGTCCGCGCACACGGCGGTCGTCCCTCGCACCGCGCCCCCTCCGCCGACGCCCCCTCTCCCTCGCGCGACGTACAGCTCGCAGTCGATGTGGCTCCAGATCTCCATCGAGTCGAACCCGGGGGGCAGCCGACTCCTCGGCGACGCGTCGGCGGCGGCGGCGGCGGCGGCGGCGGCGAACGCGGGCGCGGATGCGGGTTCGAGCCGCAGCGCGTCCTCGCACACCATCTTCACCCCTCCCGGTCGCTTCGCGCGGCTCGGATCTAACACCCTGAGATCGAACTCTGGGTTGAGCTCCCACTCCAGCAGGGGGAGCTTGAGTACCTGGATCCTCCACAGGTTTTCCTCGATCTCCGCCACGGCGTCGGCGGTGAAGACGACGCCCATGAAATCCCCGGGCGCGACGATCCAGCGCTCGAGCGATCGCGCCGAGGCGCCGTTCGCGAGCGCGACGCGGCGCGGCTCGGGCACGGGCACGCGAATCGTCTTGACGACGTCGAAGCGCATCATCCCGGGGGGCGGCGCGGGGGCGTCCGAGGACGCGAGGCGCGCGGCGGCGGGCCGAGCCCCTCGAGCGCCGCGCGCGAGACGACGCGGACGAGACGACGCGGGGACCGTCCCGGCGTCGCGTCGGCCGCGACGAGGAAGCCTCGGCGTCGTCGACGCGCCGACGCGCGGGGTCGTCCGCGCCCCGTCGGCGCCGACGCGCGCGCCCGGCGCCGCCGCGCCGAGCGGGGTCGCCCGCGCGGTCGTCCGCATCGCGACGCGAGGAGGAGTGGCGCGCGCGCGCGCGGCGACGACGCGGAAGCCCCGAAGCGCGTCGTGGTTCGCGCGAAACCTATCGTCTCCCCCGACCCGACGAAAAGCGCGGACCGGCGATCAGCCACGTGGCAGGTGGGCCCGACGATTTTGCGACGAACCATCGGACGACTCCCGTCTCAGATGTCATCAGGGTTGGTTGGCGCCTGGGGAATAAAAAATTTTACTCGTCGGTCGGGCGTTCTCGTCGAACACATTGAAAATGATTCGTCGCTTCGGCACTCTCCTTGTCTCCTCGCGCTCGTCACGCCACATCGTTTCCGACGTTGTACGCCTTGAACGCGTTGAACCCGTCCGCCGCCGTGGTGAGGCACATCCCCGGGATCTGATGGTGCCAGTGCAGCTCCTTCGGGTCCCGCATCCCCTGGTGCACGAACATGAGCTGCGGCGGCAGATCCTCCGGCGCGAGCGCGTTATCCCCCGCCGCCATCGCCGCCGCCTCCTCCTCCGCGTCGCGCTCCACCGCCAGGTCCCACACGCACACCGTGTGGTCCGCGCTCGACGTCGCGAGCATCGCGCTGTCGAACCGCGCCCACTCCACGCTCGTGATCGGCCCGCGGTGGAACGAGAAGTTCGCCACGTACGTCTCGCGAGCGTCCCGCCCGGAACCGGCGCTACTTTGGAAGTTCCTGAGGTCCCATATTCGCAGCGCGCCGTCGTCCGCGCCCGTGGCGAGCATGTAGTTCGCCCTGCGGTTCCAGCTCATGACGTTCACGTCGACGTCCGAGACCCCGTCCACCTTGATCGCGGGCTTAGCCCTCTGCCTCGCGTCCCAGATGCACACCGCGCCGTCCGATCCGCACGACGCGAAGACGTCCCGCTCCGCCGGCGACCACTGAAGGTCCTCCACCGACCCCGCGTGCCCGCCGTCGAACCGCGCCTCCTTACTCACCGCCCACCGCCCGCCGCTCGCCGGGTCCCAGACGTGAATCCCGCCCGAGTTATCCCCCGTCACCAGCCGCCCCTCCGCCGCCTCGCTCCAGTCCACCGCGTAGCCCTCGTCGCGGTGGCCGGAGAAGGCGTGCGCGGGCGCGACCCGCCGCGCCGCGCTCGCGCGCGTCTCCGTCTCCCGGTCCTCCGCCTCCGCGCTCGCGAGCTCCGCGAGTTGAGGGCTCAGGTCCCACACCTGGACGATCCCAGCCTCGGACCACGTCGCGGCGAGCGCGGCGCCCCCCGAGGCGCGCGTCGGCGCCACGCGCACGCGGTTCACCGCGCCGTGGTGCGCGATCTTGCGCACGCGGAGCGAAGGGCCCCCCCCGGGGCGCGATTGCGCGCCGGCGTCGGCGTCCGACTCCGAGTCCGAGTCGTCGGATGCCGATTCCGATTCCGACGCGCTCTCGTCTCGAGCGCGAGCGGGTTTCTTCTTGGGGTCGCGCCGCGTTTTCTTGAGGCGCGTCACGCGCATGACCGCCACCTCGTTGCGTTCGGGCGCGTCCGCCTGCGTGCCGGCGACGGCGAAGAGGGCGTGCGGGAAGTGCGTTCGGTTCTCCCCGAGCTCGTCTCTCACGACGTCGAAGCTCAGGCACGGCCACTCGAGCTGCCACGCGTGCAGGCAGTCGTACGCCGTGGGATCGTACTCGAGCTCCTCGTCCGCGTCCATGCCGTCCACGCCGGGGCGCCACACCGAGGGGATGCTCGGATGAGGGGCTCTGGTCGATGATGCGCGAATCGGAGAAGAGCGTGAGTGATCGGGCGTGGATCGTCGGGTGTCAGTATCTTCGGGGGGTTCGGTTCGGGGGGGGATCGCGGCGAAAAGAGGGGGCGACGGATCGATCGTCCAAAATCGAGCGCCCGATCCGATCCTCGGCGCGCGCGCATCGCTCGGACCGCTCAGTGGAAGGGCACCATAAGTGTGTCTCTTCAATCTCCGTGGAGTCAGGGGATTGACAGATTGTGATTATGGAATCATCAACGCGCGTCCGAGCGAGCGGCGGGAGGGGGCGGGTCGAGGACCGCGTCGCCGTCGGAGGCGGCGGCGCGCCGCGAAGAAAAGAAAGACCGCGGGCCGGAAGGAGCCGCGACGACCGAAACGCACCCGTCGCCGCCGCCGCCGTCCTCGTCCATCATCTCCGCGTCGTCCTCATCGCTCTCGCCGGTGATGGTCGTGATGCCCTCCTCCCACTCGTCGTCCGAGTCGCGCCGCTGAGAGCCGCCGCCGCCGCCTTTTTTCTTCCCGCCCGATTTCGACTTTTTCTTCGGCACGCGCCCCATCGTGGCGAGACCGCGAGGATGACGCGCTCGGGATGAGAAGCGCGCGACGAGCGACGCGGAGCGTTCGCGTGTCCGCCGCGAGGGGGCGCGCGAGCGAAGACGCGCGGGCGAGACCGCGCGAGACCGAGTGGAGGGAGAGAGGGTGGGCGAGAGTGCCGAGAAAAACACCGCCGAGGCCGAGCGGAGGAGCGCGGGTTGCAAATTTTTGCGGCGCGGCGCGGGGCGCAAATCGTCGCAGCAATCACTGCGACCGGCTTCGGGGGATCAGTCAAGTCGAGCGCGACTCCCGCCCAAACGCGCGGCTCGCGTTGGGCGCACCTGCTGACTCCCCCCGCGCGCATTCCTCCTCCCGCGTCGCGTCGCGTCGCGCCCGGGCCCCTGGGCCTCGTTCGCGCTCCTTCCACCCCCCGACCGGCGACGCGCGGCGGCATGCCGCCCCCCCCCGCGCCCGCGCGTCGTTAGCGCTCGCCGTCGCGCGACCGCCGGCGCCTCGGCCTCGCGCGCGATGCCCCCCCGCGCGCGCCCCCCCCCCGAGTCCCCGGCGGACCTGTACGCGCTCCTCGGCGTCCCCGAGGACGCGACCGAGGCGGAGCTCAAGCGCGCGTACAGGACCGCGGCGAAGGACTCCCACCCGGACGTCAACCCCGACGCGGACCCCGGCACGTTCGCCAGAGTCTCCGAGGCGTACGAGGTGCTGAGCGACCCGTCGAAGCGCAGGCTGTACGACGAGGCGCGGCGATGGGACGCGAGCGAGGCGACGCGCGGCGGCGGCGGCGGCGGCGGCGGCGGGGACGACGCCGGCGGTTTCTCCCAGGACGATTTCTGGGACGCCTGGCGCAAGGCCCGCGCGTCGACTTCCCGCGGCGACTTCTCCGAGGAGACGCTTCGGCGCGACGCGCGGGACCGCCGCGACGCGTTCGAGCGCCGCGAGGAGGCCGCGGCGTATTGGGCGCACGAGAAGAGCCAATCCGCGCGAGACGCGACGCGCGTCCGCGCAGCCGTCGCCCGCGCGGCGGGGAACCGCGCGGACAGAGCCGCGGAGGTTCTGCGCGGGGCGTGGGTGACGAGGCGGGGCGCGCACTGGGCGGACGCGGCGATGGTCCTCGTCTGCGGGGCGTTCGTCGCGGGGGCCGCGGGCGCGTACGGCGTCGGCGCGCGCCCGCCGCGCGAACGCGAAAAGGGTTGAACTCACTTGATGAGGCTTTTCTTCCACTCGCGTCGCGGGATGGATGACGCGACGACGACGACGACGACGCGCGCGAACGGACGCGGTCTCGAAGGAGGATTCGCGGGCGGAGGGTTCGCGGGTGTACACGCGCGAGGGGGGGGGCGGGGATGGAGGGGTCGCGCGAGAGCGCGGCGGTGAGGGTGGGTGGAGGAGAGAACGTTGGCGACCGAGGGGTGAGGGAGGCCATTTGGAACGGAGACGGAGGCTGAGAGAAAACACCTCAGGAGGACGTTTCCGACCCGACGGGGGTGCGAGCGAACCCGCGCGTGCTCGTCCCCCGAGCGCTCAAAAGGGACTTGTGGATTGCGCCGCGAATTCGAGACTGGCGCGCGGGTGCGGGATGGATTTATTTAATTAATTATTTAGTCTTGAAAAAGTGAACAATTTGCGAAAATCCATCGTGCCAGTTGGCTCCACGCAGGCTTCTCACGGCTCCTTCGTCCCCGTCAATTTCTCGCGTGTTGGCGGTTCCGAACCGTGATTTCGTCACAATCCCGCACACCCTCCACCTTCCGTCAACCACAGACACGATGGCCGCTTTCACCGCCGCCGCGCCCGCGCTCTCCTCCAAGGCGTTCTTCGCCAAGTCCTCCGTCAGGGCCTCCAAGGTCTCCGCGAAGGCGCCCAAGGCTGCGTTCAAGGTCGAGGCGGCGAAGAAGTCCGTCGGCGACCTCAAGAAGGCCGATCTCGAGGGCAAGACCGTGTTCGTGCGCTGCGACCTCAACGTCCCCCTCAAGGACGGCGTCATCACCGACGACACCCGCATCCGCGCGGCGATCCCCACCCTCGAGTACCTCGTCGAGAACGGCGCCAAGGTCCTCGTGACCTCCCACCTCGTACGTACCCCCCGAGCGCGATTCCCGCGACGTCGCGAGAAGTTCCGGGATCGGGAAATTTATCCGATGGCCCGCGTGGCCCCGGAAGATCGCGCGGCCGCGCCCGAGCCCGACGCGGCGACGAACGCCCCCCCCGCCGCGCGAGGAGGCGCGAGGCGTCGCGACGCGCGACGCGCGAACGCGACGCGCGCGTCTCCACCGCCGCGCGCCCCGCCGTCCCCTCGCACGCCGCGCGTCGCGCGGTCGCCGGACGATCGCCACCTGGCACGCGCGATTTATCCACCTCCGGTTGTTACTCGGAACCAGGAAAAGCGGGGTTCCGGAACCCCACGCGAAAAACCCGCCACGCGGGGGCTGTTTTTTCCCCCCGGCGCGCGCGTTTCGCAGCGAGACTCTTTTTCCGCCGCCCGCCCCTTGCCCGCCCCTTCGCGGTCGCTGACCCGACCGTCTCCCTCCCTCCCTCCTCCCTC
>MDSW01216238.1_pt1 | contig 13513 bp, 12 predicted proteins | sample 811171 | NCBI WGS metagenome assembly MDSW01 (sample SAMN05326641, study PRJNA326480) | marine metagenome | isolation source: seawater | place: Atlantic Ocean: North West | collected 2012 | reverse complement strand
TTCCATAAGATCTATCAATGTGTTTAATAATAAAATCAATTAGTTTTTTTTCAATAATGATTTGTCTATCAGAAAAATTTTTTAGCAAAATTGCAAACATTAATTCATCATTTGGATTTTCAATTTTAGCAAAAATACAATTTTTTGCTCTTGATGCAAAATCTTTTAATTTAAAATTAAATTTATTAATTGGTAATAAGGAGTTTATTAAAATATACTTATTATCTTGGTCCACAACGTTGAATAAAGTATACATTAATCTTTCATCCACATTTTCATCAAAGTTATCTAAAATTAAATTTTCAAAAATTTTAAATTTCTTTAGACTTTCATTTGTAAAATCAACTGCATTTATTTTAAGAGCTTTATGTTTTTTTTTAAAAATATTTGACAAGTGAGTTTTTCCCGAAAATTTTTCTCCGTATATATTTAGTATATTCTTATCCCATTTAGGCCATTTTTCAATTAAACTGTATGCATAAAAATTACTTTCATTAACATAAAAATCTTCATTTTGATAATTTTGTTTTAAATCAAATTTTAATAATAATTGGTTTAAATCTTTCATTGAATTTCCCAAATTTGATTATTTTTTTCTATATTTAATCCTTTTAATTCTACCTCTTCAAAAAATTTATTTGGAGAGCCATTATAAACTACTTTATAAAAAATATTTTCATTGTTAAATGAAACAACGGCAAATTCTGATACCAAATCTAGATCTTCCAATGTATTTTCGAATAACCGAATTTTCCTAAAATCTTTTGATGCCAAAAAAACCGTTAAAGGTAATTGAATCGAAGTATTTATTATATTTAATTTTTTCCACTCATCCTCATAAATACCTTTTAAATCAAATATTAATTTGCTAATAGAATTCTCATTTTTTAAATCTATATCTTTGTAGTTTTTATTAAAAACTTTATATGAATTATTGAGCTTCAATTTTGAATAAACATTAATTTCTGCAATATTTTGATAAATTATAACTATTATATAATCGTTTAAATCATATTTTTTTGCTACCTGATCAAAATTAAACTCCTCTATTGCATCTGCATTATTATTAAAAATTTCTCTTTCCTCTATATCTTCTGTTGGGAGTATATAATTTAATAAGTGATGTTTTTTTTCATTTTTTTGCCAATCTATATATACTGGATTGTCTCTTAAATAAGTAATTTCATTTTTTTTTGCATCAATTAATATAGGAAACAGTAATAAATTTATTTTTTTTGGGATTGATGGAAAAATGTTTTGGTTTTCAAAATATTTGAAAATATTTTTTTTGTTGAAGTTAACATTAAATTTAGCAAAATATTTATTCTCAATAAATTTTTCATCACTTACATTAAAAGAATCAATTAAGCTTTTAACTGTTGATAAATTAGTTTTTTCTATTTTATTAATGTCTTTTGAAGATGCTATTGTCGAAATTAATTGATAAAATGCTCTTTGAAAAGCTTTATCGAATACCTTTTCTTTATTAAAATCTAAATTAAAGTCTTCTGAAACTTCAATTTCATTAATTTTAAATGTGTTAGCAAATGATTTTGAAAACAATAAAATGTTAAAAAAAATAAAAAATATAATTAAAATTTTAAAAAAATTTTCAATGTTTCCTAATTTTTCCTTAAAAATCATATATAGCTTTAATAATAATGAATAAAAATAAATATACATATGAAAAAAGTGGCGTTAATATTGCGAAGGCAGACAAATTTGTTAGATTTATATCTAAATTATCAAAAAAAAATAAAGAAGATAAAAAATTTCAAAATATAGGTGGATTTGGTTCTATTTCTAATATTCCTAAAAAAATAAGAAACCCACAATTAGTGGCAGCTACCGATGGAATAGGAACAAAAATAGAAATTGCTAATATTTTAAAAAAATATGACACAATAGGAATTGACCTGGTTGCAATGTGTGTAAATGATCTAATAGTTCAAGGTGCAAAGCCACTTATATTTCTTGATTACATATCAGTAAATAAAATCAATTTATCAAAATTAAAATTAATTATCAAAGGAGTTGTTAAAGGATGTAAAGTTTCAGGGTGTCAATTAGTTGGTGGAGAAACGGCTGAGATGCCTGGAACTTATGGTAAAGATAAATTTGATATAGCTGGATTTTCGGTTGGTGTTGTTGATAAAAAAAAAATATTAAACCAAAAGAGAATTAAAAAAAATAATTTAATTTTAGCTGTTCCATCCAGTGGAATGCATTCTAATGGTTATTCTTTAGTAAGATATATTTTAAAAAAAAAAAAAATAAATTTAGGGAAAAATAAATTTTTAAAAAATGAATTAATAAAGCCTACAAAAATATATGTAGATGAAATATTAAATTTAATTAAAAAAAATTTGATCAATGGTTGTGCAAATATTACAGGTGGTGGAATAGGTGAAAATATTAAAAGAATAATACCAAAAGGTTTAACTGCAAATATAAATCTAGAAAAAATAAAAACTAAGAAAATTTTTAAATGGCTAAAAAAAAATAATATAAATGATAGTGAAATGCTTAAAACTTTCAATTGTGGGGTTGGTTTTTGTATTATAATAGATGAAAAAAATTTAAAAAAAATAAACAAATATTTTAATAAAAAATTCAAACCTTATGTTATTGGAAAAATAATTTCTGGAAAAAATAAAGTTAAACTAAATGAAAAAATTAATTGGTCCAAATAAAAATAGAACAGCTGTTTTTATTTCAGGAACTGGTTCTAATTTAAAAAATCTAATAAAATTTTCTTATAAAAAAAAATCTCCAATATCTATAGAGTTAGTCATTTCTAATAAAAGAAAAGCTAAAGGTTTAAATTTTGCTAAAAAAAATAAAATTGAAAACAAAATTATTAATTTTAAAAAACCAAAAAATGCTGAAAAAAAAATCTTACACATTCTTAGTAAAAAAAAAATAAAATTAATTTGCCTTGCTGGATTTATGATAATCCTATCAAGAAATTTTCTAAAAAATTTTAGAGGTAAAATTCTAAATATTCATCCATCTTTATTACCTAAATATAAAGGGTTAAATACACATAAGAAAGTTTTAGCAAGAAATGAAAAGTTTTCAGGTTGTACAGTTCATTATGTAACATCAAAATTAGACTCTGGGAAAATAATTTTACAAAAGAAAATTAGAATAAAAAGTACAGATACTGAAAAAAAATTAAAAAAGAGAATTCTTAATGAAGAACATAAACTTTATCCTAAAGCTATAAATAAAATTTTAACTAGTTTTTAAAAAAAAATTCTATTTCTATTTTTGCATTTTCCAAGCTATCTGAACCATGCACAGAATTTTTATCGATTGAAATACCAAATTTTTTTCTTAGTGTTCCCTCTTCTGCTTTTTTTGGATCAGTTGCACCCATTAACTTTCTATTTGAAGCGATTGCATTTTCTTTTTCAAGAATCATTACTATTATTGGCCCTGAAGATAAATAGCTGCATAAATCATTGTAAAATGGTTTAGTTTCGTGCACTTTATAAAATTGTTCTGCCTCGTTTTTGCTTAATTGAAATTTTTTTTCACTTTTTATTGTAAAACCATTATTTCTAAATTCGTCCTTAATTTGTTCAGACAAATTTCTTTCAACTGCATCGGGTTTAATTATTGATAGTGTTTGTTCTAAATTATTCATAATTATCCTCTATAAATTGATTTAACAATCTTACACCATAACCAGTCGCGCCACCCGAATTTAATGCGCCAGCATATTTTGAAAACGCCATTCCTGCTATATCGAGATGAGCCCAAGGTGTTTTGTTAATTATAAATCTCTGTAAAAATTGTGCTGCAGTTGTTGATCCAGCTCCACCAACGTAATTTATATTTTGCATATCTGCATTTTTTGAATTCATTAACTTATCATAGTTTTTATGCAAAGGTAGTCTCCATACTTTTTCATCAACCTTTTTACCTGCATTGAAAATCTGTTCTGAAAGTTTATCATCATTTGAAAAAAGTCCTGCATATTCTGATCCCAAACAAACAATTATAGCTCCTGTTAATGTTGCTAAATCTATAATCAATTGAGGTTTAAATTTTTTTTCTGTGAAAGTTAGAGCATCTGCTAAAACCAATCTTCCTTCTGCATCAGTATTTAAAACCTCTATTGTCTTTCCACTATATGATTTTACAATATCTCCTGGTCTTTGTGCATTTCCACCTGGCATATTTTCAACAAGACCAACAACCCCAACAGCATTTATTTTTGCTTTTCTTAATGCTAAGTTTTTCATTAACCCTACTACTACTGCTGATCCAGCCATATCATAAGTCATGTCTTCCATAAATCTTGCAGGTTTTAAAGATATACCTCCGGTGTCAAAACAAACTCCTTTTCCGACAAAGCCTAAGGGTTTTGAATTTGATTTAGATCCATTCCATTCTATTGTTACTAAATAAGATCCTCTAACGCTTCCCTGTCCTACTCCAACTAAAGCATTCATTCCCAATTTTTTACATTTTTTTTCATCATAAACTGTAACTTTTAATCCATATTTTTTTAGTCCCAATAATCTTTTTGCATATTCATCTGGATGTAAAATATTCCCTGGTTCAGAAACAAGATCTCTAGTAAAAAAAGTCCCTTCCTCTAAAGCTTTAAATTTTAATTTATTTTTTAAAGATAAAAAACTTTGTTTTCCAACTACATTAATTGTAAAGATATTTTTTATTTTTTTTGATTTATAAATATTAAACTCGTATGATTTTAATTTAATTCCATGAATGAAACGACCAATAAAATCTTTTCCAGGTTTAATTTTTAAACTTTCATAAATTATGGAAACATCTTTAATTGAATTTTTTTTTATAAAACTGTAAAAATTAGCTCCTAAGTTTTCTACATCAAAACCCTTTAGATCTTTTTTTAAAGATATAAATATAAGTGTAGTTTTCTCATTCATATTTAATGAAATAATTTCTTCTTTAGTATTTTTTTTATTTTTTAAAATTTTTTCAACATAAGAGGATTCTTTTTTTGATAAAAAATTCCCTGTATTCTTAAATTGAAATTTGTCTTCAGCAAATAAAGCAATTACACCTGAATTGCTTGATTTAACCTTATTTTTATAGAGAACTTGAACAGTCATTGATTTTAAAATATATACTTGTAGTTGAAAGTATATAATTACTATTAAGTGTAATTTCAATGAAAAAATTGATTTTTAAAAAATTTGCTAAAGATGTTTTTCAATTTTTTTTGCTTGTATCTATTAGCTTTTCGTTAATTGTATGGGTTATTCAGGCGGTAAATTTTTTGGACTATGTTACGGAAGATGGTCATGGGTTTAATGTATATTTTTTATATACTTTACTAAGCCTACCGAAGATATTTAGTAAAATTCTTCCTTTTATTTATTTTATAAGCTTATTTTATATTATCTTAAAATATGAGAATGATAATGAGCTAATAATTTTCTGGTCAGTAGGAATAAAAAAAATTGAGTTTGTAAATGTTTTACTAAAATTTTCAATTTTTTACTTAATTTTACAATTATTGTTAACAATATATGTGGTTCCAATAACATTAGACAAGGCAAGATCTTATATTAGAACATCAAATGTAGATCTCTTTTCATCATTAATACAAGAAAAAAAATTTATAGATGCTGTTCAAAATTTAACAATTTTTGTTGAAGAAAAAAATAGCAAAGGAGATTTGAAAAATATTTTTCTAAAAGAAAAAATTGGAAAAAATCAATATCAAACCATAATTGCAAAAAAAGGAAAAATTAAAAAATCGGATTTAAAAAATACTTTATTATTGTTTGACGGAAAAATAATTAATACAAAAGATCAAAAAATAAATTCCTTCGAATTTTCAAAAACTGAAGTTAACTTATCAAAATTTGCTACCAAAACAACCACTCATCCAAAAATTCAAGAAATAAGATCTTATGATGTTTTAGTATGTATTTTTAGATTAAAAAATTTAAATAATAATTTTTTTTCAAGTTTTTTTCAAAGTGAAAAAAGTTTAACCAATTGTATACCAGAAAATCTAAAAGATACGTTTCAAGAAGTTTTCAAAAGATTTATTGCTCCTCTTTATTTATTAACATTGTGCTTAATTGCATGTTTAATTATTATTAAGTCTAAAGATGATTATAATTATCTAAGGTATAAATTTATACTTTTCTGTTTTGGTGTTATAACTATAATTGTTTCTGAAATTTCAATAAAGTATTCTTCGCCGAAAATTATTGAAAATATTCATATCTTTTCTTTACCTGTTATATTTCTGCTAATCTTTTATATATATTTATTAATTAAACTAAAAAAACCGAAATTATTAACTCAATGATTTTCAACACATATAAAAAATATATTTTAAATTTATTTTCTAAAACTTTAGTTGAAGTTATTTTAATATTCTTTTCTTTAATTATAATAATTAATTTGTTTGAAGAAATAAATTTTCTAAGAGATCATGATGTCAGTGGATATTATCCACTTTTTCTGTCAGTTCTAAATGCTCCATCAATTTTTTTTGATATACTCCCATTTATTTTTTTAATATCTACTTTGTTATTTTTTATAAAATTGATTAATAAAAACGAATTGTCAATTTTTAAGTATACCGGAATAACAAATAACCAAATTTTGAGAATTATTGTGTTTTTTTCTTTTGTATTAGGAATCTTTTTTATTTTTGGTTTTTATACATTTTCTTCAAAACTTAAAAGCTAATATCTTTTGAAAAAAAACCAATTTACATCAGATGATAAATATTTAGCTGTAATTACTGAAAATGGCTTGTGGATTAGAGATGAAATTAATGGAACTATAAATATTATAAATGCTGATAAAATTAACGATAATTTGTTAATAAATGTATCAATTGTACAATTTGATAAAAACTTTAACTTATTACAGGTAATAGAAAGTAAAGAAGTTAATATTGAGTCAAAAAAATGGAATATAAACAATCCTTTAGTTACAAAACAAAATACTACAAACAATTCTCCAAATATTAATTTTAATAGCAACTTTGATATAGAAATAATAAATAATTTATTTTCCAATCTTTCATCAATGTCGCTGATGCAATTAAACAAGTTGGAAAAAGATTATAATAGATTGGGGTATTCTACGGTAGGTATTAAAGTTTATGAAAATAAAATTTTTTCTGTTCCAGTTTATTTATCAATTATGACACTTTTATCTGGTATTATAATGTTTAATTCTAAATTTAGAAAAAGCAAAATTTTTAACGTTATTTTAGGAATTTTCCTATCTGTTATAATATATTACGTCAATTATTTCTCGGGGCTGCTTGGCGAAACTGGAAAAATTCCAATAATTTTATCAGTGTGGTTACCTTTGATTATTTTAATGTTGGTTAGCTTAATTGGATTAGTTAGATTAAATGAAAAATAACAAATTTTTATCATTTTTATTTATCGTATTTTTTTTATTTTCCTTAAATATTGTAAAAAGTGAGGAAGTAATTTTTGAAACTCCCGAAATTAAAAGTTTTAATAATGGAGAAATATTGAAAGCTAATAAAGGAGGTAAAGCTGTAATCGATAAAAATATAGAAATTATTGCTGACAAATTCGAATATAATAAAATTACCAAAATACTATCAGCCAAAGGAAATGCTGAAGGGTTTGACTCTGTAAATAATGTTTTAGTAAAAGCTGATGAGCTAATTTATAATAAAACAACATTTATATTCAATGCAAAAGGAAACTCAAGCGCATTAGATAAATTAAACAACATATCTATCGTAGCAGATGAGTTGGAATACAATAGGAAAGATTCAAAATATTCTGCAAATAAAAATGTAAAAGTAGATGATAAATTAAACAATGTTATTACTGACACCGAAAAATTAATTTACTTTATAGATCAAGAAAAAATCTTTACAGAAGGAAAAACCAAAATAATTATCGAAAATAAATATATAATAAATTCAAAAAATGTCACTTGGTTGAGAAATAAGAAAGAGTTTTCTTCTGAGCATTATACAACTTTTGATGATATGGAAAAAAATCACTACACAGCTGAGAAATTTAGATATTTATCAGATAAAAAGTTACTAAGAGCTAACAATGCAACATTAAAGTCAAAGGATAAAAATCATTATTCTTTTAAAGATGTTTTGGTAAATATTGAAACTAGTGAAATGCATGGAAAAGATCTTAATGTTGATTTTTTCCAAAGCATGTTTGGAAATAAAGAAAATGATCCAAGGCTAAAAGGCAACAAGGCTTTTTCTAATCAGAACATTACAACGGTATCTAAAGGAGCTTTCACCACATGTAAAAAAAGACCTAATGAAAAATGTCCCCCATGGATAATTCAGGCAAAAGAAGCTAAACATGATAAAAAAAAGAAGACTATTTATTACAAAAATGCATGGCTAAAAATATACGATATTCCTGTGCTATATTATCCGTATTTTTTTCACCCTGATCCTACTGTAACTCGTCAGTCAGGTTTCTTAACCCCTCAAATTGGTGAGTCACAAACATTAGGCTCTTCTGCTTATATACCTTACTTTTATGTTCTATCTGATAGAGAAGATTTGACATTTAAACCAAGAATTTTTAGCGATAATAAATTTTCGGTTCAAACTGAATATAGGAAAGTTTCAAAAAAAAGTAATCACATTTTAGATGTAAGTTTAACTCAAGGGCATGATTCTTCTAATAGCGATAAAAATGATGCAAGGAGCCATTTTTTCTCAAACTCAATTGTTGATCTTGGTATACCTATGTTCGATTTAAGCAATCTTGAAATTCAAATACAAAAAACATCGAACAACACTTATTTAAAGTTATTTGACTTGGAGTCACCGCTTTTTGGTTCTTCTCAAAGTTCGGGTGAAATTTCTACACTAAGCTCATTTATAAATTTAACATCAAGTAAAGAAGATTTGGATTTAACTGCTTCAATAGAAGTGTATGAAAAATTAGACTCAGCAAATAGTGATCGTTATGAGTTCATTCTTCCTAACTACAATTTAAATAAAAATATAAATAAATATAATAATTTAAATGGATCTTTGACATTCAGCTCTTCTGGATCACAACATATTTATGATACCAACATATTAGAAACTCAAATAATAAATGATTTATTATACAAATCTAATGACATGTATTTAGACAGTGGTATTAAAAATAATTATAGTTTGTTATTTAAAAATGTAAATTCAGATGCTCATAATTCATCAAAAGTATCAAACAAACTGAAAACAGAATTGCTTGGCTCATTTATTTTCGAGTCTTCCTATCCATTAATACGTGAAGGTATAAATTTTAAAAATTATTTAACTCCAAAAATATCCATGAGATATAGTCCTGGTAAAATGAAAAATTTAAAAAATGAAGATAGAAGAGTTGATATAAACAATATTTTTTCTTTAGATAGAATCGGTTTTTCCAATACAGTAGAAACTGGCCAGTCAATAACGATAGGTGCAGAATATAAAAAATCTAAAAAAGGAAATAAAGATGATGATCACAGAGATATTCTTGAGATGAGTTTGGCAACTGTATTTAGAGATGAAATCAACGAAAATATTCCAATTTCAACTTCATTAGGAAATAAAAGCTCTAATGTTGTTGGACATTTTGGCTTGTCACCTAGCAGCTTTTTTGACTCTAGTTACAATTTCGCAGTAGATAACAACATAGATCAATTTAAATATCACGACATAACTGCTAAGTTTTCAGTGAACAATTTTGTTACCTCTTTTAAATATATTGAAGAAAGAGATATTACTGGAGATGAACATTACCTACAAAATACAACTTCATATAGTTTTGATGAAAATAATTCTATTTCATTTTCAACAAGAAAAAATAAAAAAATTAATTTAACAGAGTTTTATGATTTAGTATATCAGTATCAAAATGATTGTTTGACTGCATCAATAGAATATAACAAGGAATTTTACAGTGATGGAGATCTTGAACCAACTGAGCAACTTTTCTTTTCTTTAACAATTGTACCTTTGGGATCCTATGAAACAAAAAATTTATTCCCTAAATAAATGAAAAAAATTATTTTTTTGATATTGTTTTTAAGTATTTTTATTGATCAACGCTCGTATTCGGTGGAAACTTTTGTTGTTTTTAAGGTAAATAATAAAATAATTACCAATATAGATATTGAAAATGAATACAGATACCTTGCAGCGTTAAGCCCATCATTACAAAAAATAGACAAAAAACAACTGATAAATTTAGCTAAGCAATCAATTATTAGAGAAAAAATTAAAGAAGATGAAATATTAAAGCATTTTGATTTATCTGTAGAAAATAGGCTTATCGACAAAATTATTTATAATTTTTATAAAAAAATGGGGATGAAAACTGAAAATGAATTCAAAAGTTACCTATCAGAACATAATTTAGATTATGATGATATAAAAAAGAAAATTTCAATAGAAGCTGCATGGAATGATTTAATCTATAAATTATTTTCAAAAAGAATTGTTATTGATGAAGAAAAAATAAAAAAAAAAATTAATAAATTAAAAACTAGTTCTAATGAACTTAATGTTTATCTTTTATCTGAAATTTTATTTACAGCAGAAAATTATGAAGATTTGCAAAAAAAATATGACTTGATAAAAAAAAGTATTAAAAATGTGGGTTTTGATAGCACAGCAAATCTTCATAGTATTGCCGACTCTGCAAAACTTGGTGGTAAAGTAGGTTGGGTAAATGAAAGTCAACTAAATGAAATTATTGTTAAGGAAGTTGCAAAATTAAATATTAATGAGTACACAGAACCAATTACTGTACCTGGTGGGTTTTTAATTATAAAGTTAGAAAATAAAAAAAAAGAAAAAAAAGATATAAATTTTGATGAAGAATTTAATAAACAAATTTCCATTGAATCTAATTCACAACTTAATCAATTTTCAGAAATATTTTTCAAAAAAATTAAAAAAAACTCGGTAATAAGTGAAAAGTAAACCTATAATAATTGTAGCTGGAGAACCTTATGGAATTTTTTTAGAAGTTTTTTTCAAAATATTTAAAAAAAAATTTTATAAAAATTATAAATTTCCCATAATATTAATTGGCTCCAAAAATATTATTACAATGCAAATGAAAAAATTCAATTACAATTTTAATATTAATACTATTAAGCCAGACCAAATTAATAGAAATAAATTGACGAATAGAAAAATTAATTTAATTGATGTCAATTTAAATTTTAAAAGACCTTTTGGAAAAATAACATCAAAGTCTTCAAAATATATTAAGAAATGTTTTGAAATAGGAATTGATATTATGAAAAAAAAGTCATGTCATGCTTTGATAAATGGACCTATTTCAAAAAAACATTTATTAGATAAAAAGTTTAATGGAATAACAGAATATTTAGCTCACAAAACTTACAACAAAAATAAAGAAGTTATGTTAATTTATAATAAATCTTTATCTGTGTGTCCTGTAACAACACATATGGCTTTAAAAAATGTTTCTAAAAAAATTTCTTCAGATGATATATTAAATAAAATTACAACTATTTATAGTTTTTATAAAAAAAAACTAAAAAAGATTCCTAGATTTGCTATAACTGGACTAAACCCTCATTGTGAGACTAAATTAAACTTTAGTGAAGAAAAAAAAATTATTATACCAGCTATCAAAAGAGCTAAAAATATGAATATTAATGTTCAAGGACCTTTACCAACAGACACTTTGTTCATGAAAAATATTATAAAAAAATATGATGTAGTACTTGGAATGTACCATGATCAAGTAATAACTCCTATGAAGACTATATATGGATTTAAAGCTATAAACATTACTTTGGGTTTACCTTTCATAAGAATTTCCCCAGATCATGGAACAAACAATCAAATGCTTGGAAAAAATAAATCTAACTCTCAAAGTCTTCAAGAAGCATTAATTTTTCTAAAAAAAATTAGATGAAAGTTAAACCAAAAAAAAGTTTAGGACAAAACTTTTTATTAGACAAAAATATTATTAAATCAATTGTAGATATTGGAAATATAAAAAAAAATATAACAATTTTAGAGATTGGACCCGGAACTGGTAATCTAACTGAATTTATATTAAAAAAAAAACCAAAAAGAATAATAGTAATTGAAAAAGATTATAACTTATCAAATTTTCTAAATCAAAAGTTTAAAAATAAAATAACTATTATCAACAAAGATATTTTAAATTTAAAATTAAATATATTTTCAAAAGAAAAATTTATCGTATTTGGAAATTTGCCTTATAATATTTCTACGGCAATATTAACAAGCTGGATTATTGAAAATGATAAATTTAAATCTTGTGAAAAACTTGTTTTTATGTTTCAAAAAGAAGTTGCTGAAAGAATAATAGCTGAAACTAATTCTAAAAATTATGGAAGGTTGTCCATAATTTCAAACTGGAGATTTAAAGTAAAAAAAGAATTTAATATAAGTTCTAATTGTTTTTTTCCTAAACCTAGGGTTGATAGTACTGTATTGAGTTTTTTACCAAAAAAAAAGTATTTTAATATAAAAAAACCAAAAAATCTTGAAAAAGTATCTAGAATTTTTTTTAATCAAAAAAGAAAAATGATAAAAAAACCTTTGAGAAAACTTTTTAATAAACCAGAACCAATTATAAAAAAACTTGATCTTGATACAAATAAAAGACCTCAAAATTTAAGCCCACAAACTTATTTTGAAATTACTAGAGAATACGAAAAACTACTTGATTAAGTGATTTACGTGATCTTTTATTAGATTAACATTATATTTGTTTGGGGTTTTTTCTATTTCAGATTTAATTAAATTGCTAACTTGATTAAAACAGTCCTGTAGATTGTCATTAATAACGACATAATCATAATCAACCCAGTGTAATATATCTTTGTCGAATTGCTTCATTCTTTCATCAACAACAAATTCATCATTCATATGTCTATTCGATAATCTCTCAAATAAAACTTTTTTACTTGGTGGTAAGATAAAAAAAGTTATTAATTTATAATTTAGTTTTTTTTCTTTAATTTGTTTAGTTCCTTGCCAATCAATATCAAATATTACGTTTTTTCCTTTTTTAAGATTGCTAATTACTTTATCTTGAGTTGTTCCATAAAAATTATTAAAAACTTTAGCATATTCAAGGAATTCTTTTTTTTTAATTAAAGATTTAAACTCGCTTTCGTTAACAAAGAAATAATCTTTTGAGTGAAGTTCATTAGATCTCGGTTTGCGAGTCGTATGTGATACTGAGATTAAATAATTATTACTTTCGGAAAGTAACTTTGTGAGTGTAGTTTTGCCTGCTCCTGATGGCGATGACAGAATAACCATTATTCCATCTTCTATTGAAGACATTTAATTAAAATTAGTTGTTTTTGCTCTCAATAAATTTAATTGCATCACCTACAGTTAATATTTTTTCTGCTTCATTATCTGAAATCTCAGAACCAAATTCTTCTTCAAAAGCCATTACTAATTCAACTGTATCTAGGCTGTCTGCTCCTAAATCATCTATAAAACTAGACTCTTCTGTTA
>MDSW01126430.1_pt1 | contig 13520 bp, 11 predicted proteins | sample 811171 | NCBI WGS metagenome assembly MDSW01 (sample SAMN05326641, study PRJNA326480) | marine metagenome | isolation source: seawater | place: Atlantic Ocean: North West | collected 2012 | reverse complement strand
GATTAATATAACTTATAACTTTATCAATTTTAGTTTCACTTTTCTCTCCAGAATATTCTAATTTATGAATTTTAATCGAATTATAATTTAAAAAAGGTTTTTCATCCCATATAAGATCTACAAGGTTATCTTTGATTTCTTTTATAGAGATTTGACTATCTTTTAGGTTTAAATTTAAATTTTTTATATCTATAACTGAATGGAGTTTAGAGTCTATTCCAATGCTTATTTCAGTCTCGATCGAATTTAAAATATCGTATAAATTTTTATCTCCTAAATGTATAATATCAAAAATTTCGATATCCACTTGTTGTCTTGCTTGAATTGTATAACGACCATCAACAAAGAGGTATGCTTTATCCGCAAGTACCAATAATGTACCAGCTGAACCATCAAAAGATGTTAACCATTCAAGTCTTTTATTTGCTTTAGGGAGAGATTCATTAAAAAAACTATCATTATGAGGGATTATATAACCATCAATATGATTATCTTTTATTTTTTTCCTTAATTTTGATATTTTTTCTTTGCTCATATATTTTTTCTTTTTTTTAAAATCAAAGTTATCCAGCTATCTAGGTTAAAATGTTCTATATAAACAAAACCTAAATATCTATATATATTAATTATCCTCAAATATTGATCATAATTGAACCCTGATAAAATCAAAATTGTATTTTTTTTTGAAATACTAGATATTTCTGTAGAAAATTTTATTATAGGGTTTGCAAGAATGTTTGCAACTATAAGATCGTATGGAGAATTTTTTTTTATTTTAGAATTGCTTATAGATGATTGAAAAAAAAAATTAATTTTTTTATTTATTTTGTTTTCTATAAAATTATTGATACTTGCTTGGTAAGCTTGTGAGTCTGACTCTGTAGATGTTACTTTTGTGTTAAATAATTTTTTTAAAGCTATTGTAAGAATTCCAGAGCCTGAACCAATCTCCAAAATATTTATAATTTTCCTTATTTTCTTAACTTTCTCTATTGCTATTAAACATCCTTGAGTTGTTGAATGTTGTCCAGTTCCAAATCCATTATTAAATTTTATAGTAATAGGTATCTGAGAATTTGTGAAATTAAAGCTATTATGTGTATAAGGATAAATGTTAAATACACCTATTCTCAATTCAGATTTTTGATTATTTGATAATTCTATCCAATTTTTTTCTTTAATTTTTTCCATTTGTGAAAAAATTCTCTTAGTTGTAAGAAAATTTTTTAAATCAGATAGTTTATTTTTGTTAGGTGATATAATCTCATAGATCAAGTTACTATCTTTTTTTGTATTATTTATTTTATATTTTATTACTGCATCGTGAGTATTTTGAATAGTTCCTTCAAAAGCTAGATCGCATATTTTTTCTTGCTCAAAAGGTATTTCGAATTTCAGGATCCAATTGTTATTTTTAATCATTTATTATTTCAACATAGTCGCTAATAATTGTTTTTTTTCCATAATCTTCAAAAACTATTTCAAGTTTTTCAAAATTAGTTTTTATAACGTATCCTATGCCATATTTATTGTGTTTAATTTTAGAGCCAACTATAATAATATTTTTTTTATCTGGAATTTTTTTAATATTTGTGTAACTTTGATCGAAATCTATTTGTATGTCTTGGTTAAAGTCATTCTCTTGGAAAATTTTATCATCAAAACCCTGATTTTCTTCAATAAAACTTATATTTGCTTCTGGGAGTTCATCGATGAAACGAGAAGGTAAGGAGTTTTGCCATTCACCAAAAGATCTTCTGCTGTGCGCGAATGAAATTCTTACGGTTTTTCTTGCCCTTGTTAAGCCGACATGACCTAATCTTCTTTCTTCTTCCAAAGCAATGGTTCCATTTTCATCAAGCGACCTTTGATTTGGAAAAAGTCCTTCTTCCCATCCTGGTAAAAATATATGATCAAATTCTAAGCCCTTTGCTCCATGTAAAGTCATTATGTTTATCATTTCACTAGAATCATTTTTATCGTTTTCCATTACTAAACTTACATGGTCTAAGAAATCAGTTAAATTTTCAAAATTTTCCAAAGTATCGGCCAACTCCATCAAGTTATCAAGTCTGCCAGGAGCTTCTATAGATTTATCTTTTTGCCACATATCTGTATATCCACTTTCATCTAAAATAATTTCCAATAACTCTCTAACACTTGATTGATCTTTAAGAGAGATCCATCTATTAAAATTTTCAAGTAAATTACTGAGAGAAGATTTTGCTTGTGGTCTAATTATATCAGTTGATATAATAGATTGGGCAGATGATATTAGTGATTGATTATTTTTTTTCGACAATTCATATATAGATTTAATTGTTGTCTGACCAAGTCCTCTTTTTGGAACATTAATAATTCTCTCGAAAGCAATGCCATCATTAGGTTGAGATGTTACCCTTAAATAAGCAATGGCATCTCGTATTTCACGTCGTTCATAAAATCTAGGGCCTCCTATTACTCTATAAGGAATATTTACTGTTAGTAACCTATCCTCAAACTCTCTAGTTTGATATCCAGCCCTTACTAAAATTGCTATTTCATTAAGACTATTGTTCTTCGAAATTTTTTCACAGTTCTCAATAATTGATCTAGCTTCCTCCGACCCATCTAAGTGGCTTGAAATAATTATTAGGTCACCATTTTCTTTCTCTGTCCAGAGAGTTTTTCCTAATCTACCTTTATTATTTTTAATTAACTCTGAAGCTGCTTTTAGAATATGCGGTTGAGACCTATAATTTTTTTCAAGTCTAATAATTTTGGCTCCAGGAAAGTCTTTCTCAAAACTAAGGATATTTCCTACCTCGGCCCCTCTCCATCCATATATAGATTGATCATCATCTCCCACACAGCAAACATTTCTTGAGCCCATAGCCAAAAATTTCAACCATATATTTTGAGCTTGATTTGTGTCTTGGTATTCGTCAACTAATATATATTTAAATTTTTTTTGATAATCTCTAAGTACATCTTCATTGTTTTTAAATAACGTTATGCAGTGGAGAATTAGATCCCCAAAATCAACTGCATTTTGAACTTTCAATAATGAGTTATAATCTCTATAAAGGTCTAAACTTTTTCCCTGAGCAAAATTTGATGTATTTTCAGCCGAAATTTCTTCAGGTATAAGCCCCATATCTTTCCATTTGTTTATAATATATGAAAGTGCACGAGCCGGCCACCTTTTTTCATCTATATCATTCGATTTTATTAATTGCTTTAAAACCCTAGTTTGATCATCAGAATCAATAATAGTAAAATTATTTTTTAATCCAATTAATTCTGAGTTAGACCTAAGTATTTTTACTCCAATTGAATGAAATGTGCCTAGCCACATTCCTTCAACAGCTTGTCCAACCAAATTTGAAACTCTGTTATTCATTTCCTTAGAAGCTTTGTTTGTAAAAGTTACTGCAAGAATTTCCCATGGTTTTGCATAATTATTTTTTAGGATATGGCAAATTCTGGAAACAAGAACTTTTGTTTTTCCTGTTCCAGCTCCTGCTAATACTAGAACTGGTCCGTCTAAAGAGCAGACAGCATCTAGTTGATCTTTATTTAATGATTCTAAATATTCAATATTATTTTTCATCAGGATTAGTATTTTTATCCATTTATATTTTTTCTATCTAGTTTCTTTTAATAAGTTGGATTGTAAAAAAAGATTCTAATTTAGTTTTTTTATAAATTAAACAAGAAATTGAAATAGCTATCATAGATGCTATAACAACTTCATATTGACCAGTTAACTCAAAAGATATCATTATAGTAGAAATAGGCGCTCCTAAAATTGGTGCAGCGACTGCTCCCATACCAATAATAGTATAAAAGCTAATTGAGCTTGCAAGCTCTGGAAAAAAAATACCTACTGAAGTACCAAAGCAACTTCCAAGCATAGCTCCAATAAATATTGATGGACTAAAGATACCCCCTCCAAACCTGCTACCTAAGCAAATTCCAGTAGCTCCAATTTTAGCTAAAAGTAGAAACATACATAACCATAGAGGAATTGATGAAGATAATGCTAAATTTGTTCCATAATATCCAACACCAAGGATTTCCGGCGTAATAATAGCAATTAAACCAACTATAAAACCACCAATTGCTGGTCTTGACCAAATAGGTATATTTTTTTTATTATATAAATTTTCACATAGAAATATTGATTTTATGAATATATAGGCAATAAATGAACTCAGAATACCAAGAAAAATAAATAATGGAATTTCAGCAAAACTATTAAAGCTTAACTCTTGAAGGCTAAAGATAGCTAAAGGTCCAAAATAAATTCTTGAAATAACACTTCCAATTGCTGATGATATTACTATAGGAATAAATGTCTCAAAATTATTTTTTTTAATTATAATTTCCATTGCGAATAAAACTCCTGCAATTGGTGCATTAAATGATGCACTTACAGCTGAAGCAACTCCACAAGCAATTAATATATTCATTGAATTTTTATTCATTTTTAATTTAGATGAGAAGAAAGAGCCTATTATACCGCCAATATGAACAATAGGGCCTTCTCTTCCAACAGATGCACCTACTCCAATTGAAAGAGTATTTATGAAAGCTCCTTTGATAGCTGTAACTAAAGAAAAATTATTTTTTGATATAGAGTTAATTTCAATTAAATCTGCAATACCAGTAGATCTTTTATATGGCATAAAGTTATAAACTAAAATACCAATCACAAATCCTCCAATAGTTGGAGTAAGTAAAATAATTAACCAAGGAATGTCATCAAGTTTAACTGAATTATCATCTAATGAAACATTATAAAAAAATATTTGTAATGTTTCAAAGCTTAATCTAAATAATACTGCGCATATAGATACAATTATACCTACTAAGATAGAAAACATAATTATTAATAGATATTTGTCTTTGGTAAAATTTAAAAAAATACTTTTTATGTTGAGATATTCTTTTATGGTTTTCAATTTATTTTACTGACACTGTCCTATCGACCCTTCAGAACAAATTGTTTTTCCGTCTATCCAAGTTGCTCCACTTAGGTCTGCATTAAGTAAGTCTGCACCTCTAATTTTAGCTCCCGTTAAATTAGCATTTTTTAAGTTAGCTCTGAATAGTCTTGCTAACCTAAGGTCTGCATTAATAAATGATACATTCGAGAGATTTGCTTTAGTAAAATCAGCTTCTCTTAATTTGGCTTCATTAAAAATAGCATTTTTAGCATTAGTATTAATAAACTTTGCTCTTACAGCTATAGAAAATGATAAATTTGTATTACTAAGGTCTGACCTTATAAACCTAGTTTCTCTGAGAGTAGATTTATTAAGTTTTCTATTTGATAAGTTTTTTTCAGAGAAGTTGCATCTTTCCCAATTTACTCCTGGTTTTGCAGGATCAGTACAAGCTGCTTCAGAATTAGAATTTATAAAGAAATAAACAAAAATAAGAATTGATATAAAATATATGAAAAACCTCATTATTACCTCATCTTTTGATTAGATTTATCTTCTTATTCCAACAGTTGAACCAGAAAGCATTGGTTTTGGAATATTGCTATGGCTATTCATAATTTTTTCAATTTTTTTTTGTATTTTTTCTGGAAATATACATGATTTCTTTGTTGATAGGTCAATATGCATTGATAAAACTTCATAGGTTGCTACTTTTATACTGTTTTCAGTATGAAGCATCGTAAGAAATAAGTGAATTCTTTTTTGATCATGATCTAATAATTGAATAGTAAAATTCATTCTTTCTCCTAACATCATTTCTTTAATCCAAATAATATGTGACTCTAAAGCATATGTAGATTTATTTGTATCATTTTTATATTCAATTCCCAGTCCTAAATTATTGTTGAATTCATCAATAACTTTGTCAAAAGCAAGTAAATAAAAAGCAACATTCATATGGCCATTATAGTCTATCCATGAAGGTTCTACTTTCATATCAAGATCGACTTTTATTGGTTTTTCATTTAACATATGTATATAATAACGAACTTCTTGATTGTGTGAAGAGTGCATGTGTTTTTTGTTATATAAAAAAGTAAAATATTTATTGAAGGTATGTATATAATGAATAATTCATTTTCATCTGATCCTCTTGCTAGTGATTTAAGGGTCGTATTCAAAAAAATTGAAGAAATAATTGGAGAGAGGTTTACTACATCTATCCCTGTTAGAGAAAACCATGGTAAAGATGAGTCATATCATGAAGGTTTTACCCCTGATGCAGTAGCGTTTGTAAATACTACGGAGGAAGTTAGTCAAATTCTTGAAATATGTTATCAATATTCTATACCAGTTATCCCTTTTGGGGCTGGTACTTCTTTAGAAGGCCATATTGCTGCTATAAATGGTGGCGTTACCATTGATATATCAAATATGAACGAAATTATTCAAGTTAACGTTGAAGATCTGGATTGTAGAATAATGGCTGGAGTTACTAGAAATCAGCTGAATGGTTATTTGCGAGACCAAGGTTTATTTTTTCCAATCGACCCTGGGGCTAATGCTACTTTAGGCGGGATGGTTGCAACAAGAGCTTCAGGGACAACAGCCGTAAAATATGGGACAATGAAGGATAATGTTTTAAGCCTAAAAGTAGTTCTTTCTGATGGTAGAGTTATTGAAACATCAAAAAGAGCAAGAAAGTCATCCGCAGGTTATGATCTTACTAGGTTATTTGTTGGCTCTGAAGGTACATTGGGCATTATTACTGAAATAACAGTTAAGCTTTATGGAATACCAGAAAAAAAATCTGTTGCATCATGTGTGTTTCCAAATATAGAAAATGCAATAAATTCTGTTATTGAGGTTATTCAGTCTGGTGTTTCTATTGCTCGTATAGAATTTGCAGATGAGACTCAAATAGATGCTATAAATAAATTTGAGGGTTCTTCGTATGAAGTTCTTCCCACTCTCTGGATGGAGTTTCATGGAAGTGAAAATATGGTTAAAGAACAATCTGAATTAGTTCAGTTAATTGTTGAAGAATATGAAGGAAGTTCTTTCAAATGGACATCAAAATTAGAGGATTATAATAAGTTATGGAAGGCAAGACATAATGCAGCGTATGCTGCTTTAGCTCTCCGTCCTGGTTGTGGTATCTGGGCTACAGATGTTTGTGTGCCAATATCTAAGTTAGCAAAATGCATATTAGAAACAAAAAAACAGATTCAAAGTTCAAATATTCCAGCTCCAATAGTTGGTCATGTTGGAGATGGAAATTTTCATGTATGTTTTGTGGTAGATTCGAAAAACTTAAATGAAATCAAGGAAGTAAGAAAAATGAATAAGGATTTAATTTTAAGAGCTATAGAAATGGATGGTACATGTACAGGCGAACACGGGATAGGGTATGGAAAAGTTGACTATCTAATTAAAGAGCATGGTGTTGCAGTTGATGTCATGAGGTCCATAAAATCTTCCTTGGACCCAAGAAATATAATGAATCCAGGGAAAATTTTTAGAAATTGATCTAAATTGTAAACTCTAATTCGCCTAGTCTTTTTGTAAGTTTCAAATTTTCTTTATAGTCAACTGGAACTGCAATTATAGCTGGTCCATCTTGTTTAAAAGCTTCTTCAAGAGCAGGTCTTAATTCATCAGGTGATTTAATAACTTTACCCCAGGCGCCAAATGATTTTGCAAACATTTCGTAATCAGGGTTATTAAAAGCAAGTTCTGAATGTTCCCCATTAAATGCATTTTGTTGTTTCCATTTAATTAGGCCATATTCCCCATCAAGCCATACCATTGCTACAACATTAAGTTTATTTCTAACTGCTGTTTCAATATCCTGAACATTCATCAAAAAACCAGCATCTCCATTTATTGAGAGGATTTTTTTATTAGGTTCAGCTATTTTTGCTCCCATTGAGCCTGGAAAAGCAAATCCCATTGTACAAAAACCGTTTGATATGAGACAAGTGTTAGGTTCATCGCATTGGAAGTATCTTGATATCCACATTTTATGAGCCCCTACATCAGATAATAGTATATCACTTGGATCTAAAAACTCTCTTACTTCCCAAAGAATTTTTTGAGGTTTCATAGGAAATGATGTATCATCCTTTTCCATCGCAAAATCATCCAGAATAGTTTGTCGTAGCTCTTGTCTTTGGTTGATATCAAAAAAAGGCAACTTATCTCCGTGAGATTTGTTAATTTCTTCATTAATCTGCCACATTGCATCAGCAACATCTGAAACAACATCAACCGTAACTGGGTAGCTAGAATCTATTTCTGCTGGTAGAAAGTCAATATGCACAATTTTTTTATCTCCAACTTTATTCCATGCACTAGGAGAAAACTCTACAAGGTCATATCCAATGGTAATTATAAGGTCTGATTTATTTATGGCTCCATTTATATGATCTTGCCCTTGTAGACCTAATGTAAATAAACAATGTGGATCCGTTCTTGGAACCGCACCCTTGCCCATAAAAGTATTTACTACACCAATCCCCGTTTTATGAGCAAACCTTAAAACCTGCTTAGCAGCTCTTTTTCTTAATGCTCCATTCCCTGCTAATATCAGAGGGTTTTTAGCACTTGAGATTAATTCAACAGCCTCTTTCACAGCTTTATGATCAGCAGCTGCTCTTCTTGTCTTTTTTACTAAAAGAGGCTTAAGGTTAGTATTTTCTTCAGCAACATCTTCTGGCAGTTCAATTACTGTGGCTCCTGGTTTTTCCGCAATAGCAATTTTAAATGCTTTTCTGACTATTTCTGGAATATTTGCAGGTTTACTAATTGAGTGAGCCCATTTACTTATTGGCCTATACATAGCTATAGAATCCATATTTTGATGGCTTTCCTTGTGTAACCTTGTTGTAGTCGCTTGACCAATAAGAACTACAACCGGGGCTCTGTCCATATTTGCATCAGCAACCCCTGTTACTAGATTAGTTGCGCCTGGTCCTAATGTAGCCAGGCATACTCCAGGTTTACCAGTTAACCTACCATAAGTATCAGCCATAAATGCAGCAGCTTGTTCATGCCTACAAAGTACAAATTCAATTGGGCTTTTATTTAATGAAATCATTACATCGGCATTTTCTTCACCAGGTATGCCAAAAATATGAGTCACTCCTTCTTCTTCCAAACATTTTACGAATAGATCCGATGCTTTCATTGTTAATTCTCCTCCCAGATAAATTAGACTTTAAAATTCTAAATAACAAAGATATATCTATTTAGGCAGATTTTTTTAGTTATTTCACTAGTTTTTTTTATTTGTAATTTTTTTTGACTATTTTCCCCTGAAAACCTGAATATTTGTATCATTTTTTAAGTAATTTAGTACAAACAATCTTATGGCAGAGGACAAATTAGTATTAATATTTCTTTTCCTGTCTACCTCTAGAATTATAGAATTAATACTTTTTTTCTTATATAAAGAAATTTCTTTAAGAACTTCCCAAAATTGCTCTTCAATAGAAATACTTGTTCTATGTCCTGAAATATTAACTGATTTTTTTATAATCAAAAGCAAATCTCTCTAAATTATAGTTTTAGTATTATTTTCATATAATGAAAATTAGATTTATTCTGGCGGTTTTTTATGAAAATCATTAAATGGTATAACATTATCTGAATTAAAATCAGATTTTTTCTGATCATCAAAATTAATATTATTTTTTTTTGCAATTGAATCTGTTGAACTATTTTCTTTAAACTGAAGTCCAAAGTTAACAGAAGGGTCTGCAAAGGAAGTAATTGAATCATAAGGAACTTTTAAATTTTCTGTATTATTATTGAATGATAAAGAGATAGAAAAGTAATCTTCATTAATTTCTAAATTCCAGAATTGATGCTGGAGAATTATTGTAATTTCGTTTGGGTATTCATCAATTAAATATTCTGGCATTTCAACACCTTCATATTGAGTTAAGAAAGTTATGTATAAGTGATGATCTCCTTCAATACCATTTTCGTAAATATGCTTAAGAACATGTTCTATAACTTTTCTAAGATATTTATCCACAATTTTTTGATAATTAATATATTTTTTCAATTCTAATACCCAAGATAAAAATAAATAAAGGAGACTTCTGTTGCCCGGCGTCTCCCAAGCCGCGCTTACTTAATATTAAGCAGCGAGGGCCATTTTATTATCGTTGGCACCTAAAGTTTGGTCCGATAACGGTGGATACCATGCCGAATGAAAATTAAACTTTTACCACGCGCGTCGAGCCTGATTCGCCCCCATAATAAAATTTTTTTTGGTGGAGGCGCCGGGTACTGCCCCCGGGTCCGCTACGCTTATTTTGATTAACGTTTATCATCATAGCTGAAAAACCAGCATATTGATTATAGATCGAAGTTTTAATTATTCCAATCCCTGTTAGTTACTATAATTGTCAGTTTATTTAATTTATTAGTATTAAGGATATATTTTTTATGAAATATTGATATTCATTGAATAATAATATTAAATTTGTTTTAAAATAATATTAATACCTATAACATCTTATATATATATTTTTTGAATATTTTAGGAATTAAATTGTCTGGTTTAACTAAAGAGCAAATCGAAGAGATAAATGTTCAAAGGTCCGAAACAAAAGAGACAAAAAGGGTTGTTTCGAATGGTTTGGAGCAAATGTTATATAAATCTATTCCGGTTCTAGATCATGGGTTTATTAGAGTTGTTGATTATATGGGAGATGATTCATCGATTGTTCAAGCTGCAAGAGTTTCTTATGGGAAAGGTACTAAACATGTATCTGCTGATAAAGGTTTAATTAATTATCTAATGAAACATAGACATTCAACTCCTTTTGAAATGTGTGAAATAAAATATCATGTCAAACTCCCAATTTTTGTAGCTAGACAGTGGATAAGACATAGAACAGCTAGTGTAAATGAGTATTCTGCAAGGTATTCAGTCCTTGATAAAGAATACTATATTCCTGAACCTGAAAATCTAGCATCTCAGAGTGATTCAAACAAACAAGGTAGGGGTGCTATAATTGAAGGTGAGGATGCTAAGAAGGTTTTAGATTTATTAATTGAAGACTCTGAAAAATTATATCATGATTATGAAAAGTTATTAGGTGGAGTAACTGAGAGAAATAATATTCAAAATGGTTTATCAAGAGAACTTGCTCGGATGAATTTATCATTAAATTATTATACACAATGGTATTGGAAAATTGATTTACATAACCTACTACACTTTTTAAGTTTGAGGGCTGACAATCATGCTCAATATGAAATAAGAGCTTATGCAGATGTAATGCTTGAAACTGTTAAACAATGGGTGCCATTAACCTATGAAGCATTTGAAAGTTACAGACTTAACGGTGCTTATTTAGATTCTAAATCACTAAATGTAATTAAGAAAATTGTTAGTGGTCAAAAAGTAACAAGGGAGAACTCAGGCTTATCCGGAAGAGAATGGGAAGAATTATGTAATTTGATCGATTTAAATTAAAATTTTAATCGATAAATTTTATTTCTGGGCTTTTTGGCGGTTTTGATGAATCTAATTTTTCTATCAATTTTTTTGCAATATCAGCGTACAAATTTTCAAATCTTTTGTTTTCTTTAGTATTAAATAATATCTCTCCCTTATCAGCATTCTCCCTGATCGAAGAATCAAGCGGAATCTCTCCTAAAAACTCAATACCATATTCATTGGCAGTAGCCTTTGCACCACCATTTGAAAATATTTCGCTTTTTTCTGAGCAGTGAGGGCATATGAAATAGCTCATATTCTCAATTATACCAAAAACAGGAATATCTACCTTATGAAACATGTTTATCCCCTTTTTTACATCTAACAAAGCGATGTCTTGAGGAGTGGATACAATTATTGAGCCTGCTATGGGGACTTGTTGAGCTAATGTTAATTGTGTATCTCCTGTTCCAGGTGGCAAGTCTAATACTAGTATATCTAACCCATTCCACTCAACATCATAAAGTAGTTGTTTTATGGCGCTCATAACCATGGGTCCTCTCCAAATCATAGGCGTGTCCTCTGGAACTAAGAAGCCTATAGACATAGTCTGAATACCAAATTTTTCTTTAGGAATAATTTTCTTGCCTTCTTTAGTTGTGTCTGGTTTTCCACTTAATCCAAGCATTTTTGGTATACTGGGGCCATAAACATCAGCATCCAATAAGCCAATTTTTTTCCCAAGGCTATTAAGAGCAAAAGCAATATTTACAGATGTTGTAGATTTTCCAACTCCTCCCTTGCCTGAGGCAACTGCAATTATTTGCTTTACGCCGCTGACCAAATTTATGTTCTTATTCTCCATTTTATTAATATTTTCTTTTCTAAGTATTGATATAATCCAAATAAAAATACATATATTAACTAAATAAGGCCCAAGGATAAGCTGATATACTATAATTTTTTTAAATTATTAGTTAAGTTAGATCCCTCATCTTGACTTAAAGTTTAAAAGTAATAACTTAATAATGTAATAGTTTTTGTCATTATTAAACATCTTTTTAGAGAAGGAAGCTAAATGCCCTGGAGTAATCAAGGTGGTGGTGGTCCTTGGGGCCCAAGACCAGGACAAAACGGAGGAGGAAGGTCTCAGCAACCTCCTGACTTAGAGGATATAATTAAAAAAGGCCAAGATAGGCTAAAAGGAATAATTCCTGGAGGCCCACGAAGCCCAAGGTCAATTTTTTTAATATTTCTAATTATTGTTGCAATTTGGTTCCTTAGTGGTTTTTATAGAGTACTTCCAGATGAGCAAGGGGTAGTTTTAAGATTTGGCGAGGCTGTGAAAACAACACCACCTGGTTTGCATTATCATCTTCCATCTCCAATTGAAACAATATTAAAACCAAAAGTTACTAGAGTAAATCGGGAAGAAATTGGTTTTAGGTCTGCTGGTGAATTTGCAAGACAAGCATCAACTAGAGATCTACCTGAAGAAAGTTTAATGCTTACTGGTGATGAGAATATCGTAGATATTGACTTTGAAGTGTTCTGGATAATTAGTAATGCAAGTGATTATCTTTTTAATATTCAATCTCAGAAAGCTACTGTAAAAGCAGCAGCTGAGACAGCTATGAGAGAGGTTATTGGAAGAACTCCCATTCAGCGTGTTCTGGCAGAAGGTAGGTTGGATATTGAATCTGAAACTCAAAAATTAATTCAGGTTATATTAGATTCTTATAAAGCTGGAATTCAAATAACTAATGTAAATCTTCAAAAAGTAGACCCACCTGGTGCTGTTATTGATTCTTTCAGAGATGTGCAAAGAGCCAGAGCAGATCTAGAAAGAAAGAGAAATGAGGCTGAAGCTTATCAGAATGATATTATTCCAAGAGCCAGGGGAGAAGCTGAAAAAATTATTCAAGAAGCACAAGCTTATAAAGAAGAAGTTGTTCAGAATGCAACTGGTGATGCTTCGAGGTTTCTTGCTATTTATACTGAGTATTCAAATGCAAAAGAAGTTACTAAGAGAAGAATTTATCTTGAAACTATGGAAGAAGTTCTTAGTAAAATGTCTAAAATAATTATTGATAAAGATCAGGGTTCTGGAGTAGTGCCTTATCTCTCACTTG
>MDSW01167648.1_pt1 | contig 13521 bp, 16 predicted proteins | sample 811171 | NCBI WGS metagenome assembly MDSW01 (sample SAMN05326641, study PRJNA326480) | marine metagenome | isolation source: seawater | place: Atlantic Ocean: North West | collected 2012 | reverse complement strand
TCGAAGCCATGGAAGAGGCCGGCGTGGTGTCGGAGATGGGCAGCAACGGTCAGCGGGAAGTGATCGCACCGCCTCCCCGTTAATTTCCCATTCAGCAACCGCTGGGTATACTGGTCACGCCGGTCACCGCACCGGCAACCACACATTCGGCACGCAAACGGAATAACCTCATTATGTTGAAGTATTTTATCGCCGGCTGGCTGGCCTGCATCGGTGGATTTGTTCTCGCCGGTGAAGTGGCGCCGGAACAGGCCGCGCCCAAGCTCACGGACTTTCTCGGCGGCATCCAGTCCATGGAAGCCGAATTTGAGCAGTGGGTGATGGACGCCAAACAGAATGCCCTGCAAAACGTCACCGGTACTCTGTGGATTCAACGACCCGGTCAATTCCGCTGGGACACCAACGATCCTTTTCCCCAGCAGATCGTATCCGATGGCAAAGAACTCCGGATCTATGATCCGGATCTGGAGCAGGCCACCATCAAAAAGCTGGACCAGCAGGTGGGCAACACCCCGGCGCTGTTATTGAGCGGTGACCCATCCAAAATCAGTGAGCGATTTAATGTGTCCGCCTATCACTTTGATAAAACCGGTGAGTGGCGGTTCGATCTGCGGCCCAAGGACGAAGAGACCGTGTTTGCCCTGTTGCGGGTGCACTTTTATGAAAAGAGGCTGCGGGACATGTATCTGGAGGATAACCTGGGCCAGACCACCCGCATCGAATTCAAGCCCGTGCAGGTTAACCAACCGATTCCCGACTCCCGGTTCGAGCTGGAACTGCCCGAGGGTGTGGATGTGATTCGGGAAAACTGACGTCATGGCCGGACTGTTTGAGGAGGAGCGTACCTGGCAACCGCTGGCTTCCCGCATGCGTCCCAGCACCCTGGATGACTATGTGGGGCAGGAGCACCTTTTCGGGCCGGATCAGCCCCTGCGGCGCTCTATTGAGGCGGGCCATGTGCATTCGATGATTTTGTGGGGTCCGCCCGGGGTGGGGAAAACCACCCTGGCCATGATTCTGGCCAGTTATGTGGATGCCCAGTTCCTCTCCATTTCCGCGGTATTGAGCGGGGTGAAGGAAATTCGCGCCGCGATTGAGCAGGCCAAGGAGCAATTACGTTTCGGCCGCAAAACCCTGTTGTTCGTGGATGAAGTGCATCGTTTTAACAAAGCGCAACAGGATGCCTTCCTGCCCTATATCGAAGACGGCACGGTGATTTTTATCGGCGCCACCACTGAAAATCCCTCCTTTGAGCTGAACAATGCCTTGCTGTCCCGGGCCCGGGTATACGTGCTGAAACCGATTTCCGAACCGGCCATCGCGCGTCTGTTGCAACTGGCGGCGGAGGATAAGGAGCGCGGTGTGGGTGGCGAAGGGATTGCCTTGCCGGAGCCGGCGCTGGCCCGCATCGCGGCGCTGGCGGACGGTGATGCCCGACGCGCCCTGAATCTGCTGGAAATCAGTGTGGAGCTGGCCCGGGCGGAAGCCAAAACCCAACTGGATGAGGCCATTATCCGCCAGGCTCTGGGTTCCGAATGGCGTCGGTTTGACAAGGGCGGCGAGGCGTTTTACGACCAGATTTCCGCGTTGCATAAGGCGGTGCGGGGATCCTCCCCGGACGGCGCCTTGTATTGGCTGGTGCGGATGCTGGATGGGGGTTGTGATCCGTTGTATGTCGCGCGGCGGGTGGTGCGCATGGCCAGCGAGGATATCGGCAATGCCGACCCCCGGGCCCTGCAGATCGCCCTCAATGCCTGGGATGTCCAGACCCGGCTGGGCAGTCCGGAAGGGGAACTGGCCATTGCCCAGGCGGTGGCTTACATGGCGGTGGCGCCGAAAAGCAATGCGGTGTATCAGGCATTTAATCAGATCCGGCGGCAGGTGGCAGAGGCACCCAGTCACGAGGTGCCGCTGCATCTGCGTAATGCCCCCACCAAACTGATGAAACAACAGGGCTACGGGGAAGAGTACCGCTACGCCCATGATTACCCGGAAGCGTACGCCGCGGGGGAAAAGTACCTGCCGCCGGAGATCAGCGGCCAACAGTGGTATGAGCCGGTGCCCCGGGGGCTGGAAATCAAGATTGCCGAAAAGCTGAAGTATCTGCGTGGGCTGGACGCGGCCAGCGCCTGGCAGCGTTATGGGGGGGATTCGTGACATGCATTGGAGTCAGTTCCTGTGGGTGGCGGTGGGGGGAGCCCTGGGCGCCTGCAGTCGGTTCTGGATATCAGCCTGGCTGAACGAATGGAATCGTTCCGCGTTTCCCCTGGGCACCTTTGCCGTGAACAGCCTGGGCTCATTTCTGTTCGGTGTGCTGGTGGTGGTGATCCTCTCCGCCACTCAGTTGCGTGAACCCCTGCGCCTGTTGGTGCTGGTGGGGTTTCTGGGGGCTTTCACCACCTTTTCCACCTTCTCTTTTGAAACCGTGCGATTGTTGCAGGATCAGCAACTGACACTGGCGCTGCTGAATGTACTGGGTAATTGCCTGGTCTGTGTGGTGGGTGCCTGGGCCGGCATGGGGCTGGCACGCAACATTTTTTAAGCTTCCGGGTCAGGCTGGCGCGGAGGACTTCCGCAACCCGGTTCAGGTACAATAGCGACACTGAACCATCAACCACCAGAGTGCGAGTTAACCACACACTATGCTGGACCCCAAATTACTACGAAACGACCTGGATGCGGTGGCAGAGTCTCTGCGCAGCCGCGGCTTTGAGCTGGACAAGGGCGCCTTTCAGGCACTGGAGGACAAACGTAAAGCGCTGCAGGTGGAAACGGAAAACCTGCAGGCCGAACGCAAACGCAAGTCCAAGGAGATCGGCATCGCCAAGGCCAAGGGGGAGGATGCTTCTGCCATTCTGGCGGAGGTGGAGGCGTTCGGCGACCGCCTGACTGAATGTGAGCAGGCCCTGGCAGCGTTACAGACGGAACTGCGCGAGCTGCAGCTGGGGATCCCCAATATTCCCCATGAGTCTGTGCCCCCGGGTGACAGCGAAGACGACAACCGCGAAATCCGCACTTGGGGCACACCACCCCAGTGGGAGTTCGAGCCCCTGGATCACGTGGACCTGGGCAGCAAAGTGGGCGGCCTGGATTTCGAAACCGCTGCTAAACTTTCCGGCTCCCGGTTTGCGGTAATGTCCGGACCCCTGGCGCGGATGCAGCGGGCGTTGATTCAATTAATGCTGGATACCCACATCGGGGAACACGATTACCGCGAAGTGTACGTGCCCTATCTGGTGAACCCCGATTCCCTGCTGGGTACCGGTCAGCTGCCCAAATTCGAGGAAGACCTGTACAAATTGCGGGGCGAGCGGGAACTGTACCTGATCCCCACGGCGGAGGTGCCGGTCACCAACATCGCCCGGGATGAGATTCTCAATGAAGAGGATCTGCCGCTCCGCTTTACCGCCCACACCCCCTGCTTTCGCAGCGAGGCCGGCTCCGGCGGGCGCGATGTACGGGGCATGATTCGTCAGCATCAGTTCGAGAAGGTGGAGCTGGTGCAGTTGGTGAAACCGGAAGCCTCCTATGAGGCACTGGAGCAGCTTACCGGCCACGCCGAGGCGATCCTGCAGAAACTGCAATTGCCTTATCGGGTAGTGGTGCTGTGCAGCGGCGATATGGGCTTTTCCGCCGCCAAGACCTACGACATCGAAGTCTGGCTGCCAGGGCAGGGCAAGTATCGTGAGATCTCTTCCTGCAGTAATTTTGAGGACTTTCAGGCCCGCCGGATGCAGGCTCGATACCGTCCCCAGGGCAGTAAAAAAACCGAGCTGCTGCATACTCTCAACGGCTCCGCCCTGGCGGTGGGGCGCTGTCTGGTGGCAGTAATGGAAAACTACCAGCAGGCGGATGGCAGTATTCTGGTGCCGGAAGCCCTGCGACCCTACATGGGCGGCCTGGAGCGGATTCCGGCAACAGCGTAGAGGAGCGGTTATGGACTATCTCCCCCTGTTCTACCAGGTAACCGACAAGCCCTGTTTAGTGGTGGGTGGCGGCGAAGTGGCCACCCGCAAGGCCTCCATGCTGTTGCGTGCCGGGGCTCGGCTGCGGGTGGTGGCGACGGCCTTTGAACCGGCGATGGATGAACTGCTGGCGGCCGCCGGCAGCGAACGCCTGCAACGCCAGTACCAGAGCCAGGACCTGGAGGGCATGGCGCTGGTGATCGCCGCCACCGACGATGATGTGCTTAATTCGCAGGTCTCCCAAGAGGCCGGTGCGCACAACATTCCTGTCAATGTGGTGGATAACCCCGCGCTATGCAGTTTTATTCTGCCTTCCATTGTGGATCGGTCACCGTTGGTGATGGCCATTTCCAGTGGCGGTCAGTCACCGGTGCTGGCACGGATGATCCGGGCCAAGCTGGAATCCACCATTCCCGCCGGCTATGGTCGCCTGGCGGCCCTGGTGGGGCGATTCCGGGACCAGGCCAAAGCCCGTTTTGCCGATGTCAATCAGCGGCGGGGTTTTTGGGAACGGGTGCTGGAAGGGCCGGTGGCCGAGCTGGTGTTCGCCGGTCGGGAACAAGAGGCTGAGTCCAGGCTGCAGCAACAACTGGCCGAGATTACAACAGCGGAGCTGCCCCGGGGTGAAGTGTACCTGGTGGGGGCGGGGCCGGGGGATCCGGATCTGCTGACCTTCCGGGCGCTGCGGCTGATGCAGCAGGCGGATGTGGTGCTCTATGACCGCCTGGTGAGTCCGGAGGTGCTGGAGCTGGTACGGCGGGATGCGGAACGCATCTACGTGGGCAAGGCCCGCAGCAATCATGCGCTGCCCCAAAACCAGATCAACGATTCTCTGGTAGAGCTGGCCCGGGAGGGCCGTCGCGTGTGCCGTCTCAAGGGCGGCGATCCCTTTATCTTCGGCCGGGGCGGGGAAGAGATTGACCGTCTGGCCCAGGCCGGTATTCAGTTTCAGGTTGTGCCCGGCATCACCGCCGCCTCCGGCTGCGCCAGCTACGCCGGCATTCCGCTCACGCACCGGGATCACGCCCAGTCAGTGCGCTTTGTCACCGGACACCTGAAAGACGGGACCCTGGATCTGGACTGGAACACCCTGGCCAAACCCCGTCAGACCCTGGTGTTCTATATGGGGCTGGTGGGTTTGCCAGTGATTTGTGAACAGTTGATTGGTCATGGATTGCCGGCTGAGACCCCCATCGCCCTGGTTCAGCAGGGCACCACCAGGTATCAGAAAGTCTGGACCTCTACCCTGGAGCAGATGCCAAAACTCATTGCAAATGAGGAGGTTAGGCCGCCGACGTTGATTATTGTCGGCACGGTGGTCAGCCTCCATCAGCAATTGGCCTGGTTTGAACCCGCCGCAACAGCATCCGGCAATTGATTTCCTAATGTGATCCAGCGCAGTTTTCTTCCCAAATAGCCGACATGGTCTAATCTTAATCTAACAAGAGCGTCAGCGTATTTTGGGAGTGTTGCAGATGAGCTGGTTTAACCGGATCTCCATCAAATACAAACTGTTTATGATTCCTTTGGTGGGGGTACTGGGTTTTGGTGCCAACCTGATTTTTAACTTTTCGGTAAATAGTGAAACCAGTCAGAATCTGGAATCCGTTCGGGATCGCTATTATCCCATTCTGGAAAATGCCAATGGTCTGATCGTGTTGCTGGAGCGCACCACCGAAACCCTGAATTCCGCGGTCAGCGCCGGGGAAATCGATATGATTGAGGGGGCCGATAACAACGCCGACTCCATGCGCACCCTGCTCAGTGAAATTCATAGCCTGGAGCCCCAGCGGAAAGCCCAGGTGGAAAGCCTGGAAAAAGATTTCAACCGCTATTACTCCACCGCGAAAGCCCTCAGCGAGGGTATGATCACCGGCAATATTGACTTTGCCCAGCTGAATGATCGGGTGGAGGAAATGGGGCAGTTACAGTCGCAATTGAAGGATGAACTGCAGCAGTTCCGGGATCAGAGTCATGAACTGTTCAGTACCAATATTTCCAATTCCATCGCCATGGCCCAGAGTGCGCTCAACGTAGGAGCCATTATTGCCGTGGTGATCATTCTGTTGCTGATTGCTGTGGCGGTGTACATCACCAGTTCGGTGACCGCCAATATTTCCCGCATCGTGGCCTCCCTCAAAGAGATTGCCAGCGGTGAGGGCGATCTGACCAAGCGTATTCGGGCCACCTCCGATGATGAATTCGGGGATCTGGTGTACTGGTTCAACTCCTTCATTGAAAAACTGCAGAGCATCATTCGCGATGTGGTGGAAAGTATCGAGCCCCTCACCACCACCAGCCGCGAGTTGGGCAAGCTGGCCCATGAAAGTGAAACCGTGTCCAACGAGCAGCTGGAATCCACGGTCAGCGTCAACCGCTCCATGAACGAGATGTTTGAAAGTCTGAATGAGAATGCCTCCAACACGGCCAATGCGGCGGAGGCGGCGTCCTATGCGGATGAGCAGTCGCAGAAAGGTCATTCCATCGTGAAAGACACCATTCGTACCATCAATGATCTGGCCGGCGAAGTGGCCAAGGCTGGCGAGACCATCCATCAATTGGAGGCGGACACCGCCAACGTGGGCGCGATTCTGGATGTGATCCAGGGCATCGCCTCGCAAACCAATCTGCTGGCGTTGAATGCCGCCATTGAAGCGGCCCGGGCCGGCGAGCACGGCCGGGGTTTCGCGGTGGTGGCCGATGAGGTACGTACTCTGGCCTCCCGTACCCAGGAGTCCACCGAGGAAATTCATACGGTGATTGAACAGCTGCAGAAAACCGCACGGGTGATTTCAGAGGTGATGGCGGCCGGTCAGGCCAAGGCCGAACAGAGCGTGTCCCAGGCCGGCGAGGCGGGTAACTCGCTGGAAGCTATTACCACCCGGGTGGAGGAGATCAACGTCATGAATACCCAGATCGCCTCTGCCACCGAAGAGCAGCAGCAGACGTCCCATTTTATTCAGCAGGCCATCGACGAAATCAGTCAGTCCGCGCAACGGGCTGCAGAAGGTTCCGCCAAGGTGGCGTCCTCCACCGAGCAGTTGCAGGGCGTTACCCAGCGCCTGGAAACCGTGGCAGGTCAGTTTAAAGTCTGAGTTACACCACCCACGGGTGATCACCCGGGTTTGGGCTCCGGCCCGGGGGATGCACCGTTGCTTAAAGCAGGCTCCGGTCCCGGAGCGCCCAGAGTTCGCGAGCCAACGGCTCCGCCTGTTCCCGGTTGTCGGCACGCCCCAGCAGACAAAGCGCGATAGCAGTGGTGCCGATCACCGCCGCCTCCCCGTATTCGTGTTCGGCATCACCGCGCCAAACCGCCACAAAATGGCCCAGGTCCAGCTCGGATTCCTTGCGATGGCGGCGGTCGAACATGGCCGGCCAGGTGGTATCCAGCAGTTCCCCATTGCGCACGGACTGAATCAGACACTCGCCATCGGGATTGCGTTCGATCTCGCCCGCTTCGCCCTTGATCACGTCCACCCGGGGATAGCCCAGCGCCTGGGCCGCCAGCTGATGTACCGGGCGGTAACCCGGATGGAAGATTCCCTGGATTACCGCCGGGGCATCGCAGGGATTGAGCAGACGGGCCAGGGTGTGTACCGGCGAGCGCAAACCCAGTGTATTGCGCAATTCGATCACCCGGTGCAGTTGCGGACACAGGTATTGCAGGGGAAAATAGGCAAATCCCTGCTGATCCAGGTGCTGTTCACATTGCTGCCAGTCGCGGGCGACCTGCATTCCCAGATCAGTGAGAATATCCTCGGTGTAGATGCGATCAATGGTATGCCCGCTGGCGCCGTGGATAAAGACGCGGATTCCCTGTTGTGCCAGCAAAAAAATACTGAACAGATACCAGGGCAGGTGGCGGCGCTTGCCAGCGTAAGAGGACCAGTCCAGATCCACAGAGAGCACCCGGGGTGGCAATATCTGCCCGCGGACGGCGCGCACAAAGCCCAGTAATTCCTCGGGACTTTCCTCTTTCACTCGCAACAGCATCAGAAACGCCCCCAACTGAACATCCTCCACCTGGCCTTCCATGATCATGGTCATGGCGGTCTGGGCTTCCTCTTCGGTAAGGGAACGGGTGCCCTTTTTACCCTTGCCCAGAATCCGTACAAACTGGGCGAACGGGTGTTCATGGCGGGGTGGGATGCTGGTTTTGACGGATGCGGTCATAGGCTCTACAGACAGTTGGTGGGTCGCGGCAGGCCCGCGATGCGGGCGGCCAGCTTGGCCGGGCTGCCGGGAAACAGTTGCAGTAGATAGATACTGTTGCCCTTGTCTTCACCCAGTTGCTGCTTCACATACTTTACCAGTATCCGCATTGCAGGCGAATGGTCAAATTCCTGATAAAAGCGTTGCAGCAGATGGAGTATTTCCCAGTGGGCCGGGCTCAGCTGGATGCCTTCGGCCCGCGCCAGCGCGACCGCCACTGACTCATCCCAGTCCGTCAGCTTCTGCAGGTAGCCGTCTTTATCCAGGGGAATTTGTCGATCGTCCAGCTGCAGTATCATGGTTCAGAACCAGCTCAGGGTCTTATCATGCCGCGCCACCAGATCCACAAAACCGCTGTAATCCACCGCGCTGGCCAGATCGGGCTGCAGTGACAGACCCCGCGTCACGGCGTCTTCCTCCAGCACAAACAACTGTTCCGGGCCGGGCAGGGTGGCACGGCCCCCGGCATTGGCCAACAGCAGCACCCCATCTTCTATTAACAATACACTGTCCTCCGGCGCCCGCAGGCTGAGGCAGCGGGCCAGGGCCTGGTGGGTGAAGGGGGATTGGTTAACAATATGCAGGATCATTCTAGAAACTCAGCAGGTTGTCGTAGCGGGCCAGCAGCGCCTGAATCTGCGGATCGCCCACAGTCTCGCAGGGAATGGCCAGGTTCTCCGGGCCCAGGCCACGGGTCAGCAGATCTTCATGTCGGACATAAACCGCATTGATGTCATACAGTTCCAGGGATTGAAACTGAGCACAGGTACGTTTGAACCAGGCTGGATCCGGGTGCTGCCGGTCCGTGATCTGAAACACCCCGTCGCCCATGAACAACAGCCCCACGGGAACCCCGAAAGCCGCGCTGGCCAAAGCCGCATCCAGGGCTTCCTGGGCGGCGGGGGTGGTGTAGGGGCCTCGGGTATTGATAAACAATGTGGACTTCATGGCTGGGTTACCTCAGGCGCCGAAGGTGATCAGGCGATCGCATTCCAGGCCCGCCTCCACCAGCTGGCCCAGTCCGGACAGGATAAACTCCGGCGCCAGATTATGGCCGTCTTTTTGATAGCGGCCGGCTTCACCGGCATCCAGAACCCCGCGGCGCAGACTGGCGGAGATGCAAACCACCAATTCAACGCCGTGATCACGGGCCAGGAGGCGCCAGCCGGCGTACCAGTCCGGCTCCCCCTGGGGCGCGGCGGTCAGGCGGTTACCCGTCAGCACCCCGTCGCCGGAGAAAAACACCCGCTGGATCTGGTGACCACGGTCCAGCGCAGCCTGGCAGAAGCGCAGGGCACTGAGGCTGCTCTGGTGCCGGTTGGGGGCGCAGAGCACGTGAATGGAAAAGTTCATGGACGGTTCACTACCTGGCTTTGGCATAGTTTGGCATAGACAGTGCCATGATAGGCAGGCGGGAATCTAAATCAAGCCGTCCGCAATACCGGCTCGGACGCTGCTGTCCACGGGGCCCCCTCCAAGCCGGATATAAGGAAATTTTCCTTCACAGAATCATAGGTTTGCGTTATGATTTGCGCCTCTTCCACGGTGGGCTGGCAGAGTGGTTGAATGCAGCGGTCTTGAAAACCGCCGTAGGTTAATAGCCTACCCGGGGTTCGAATCCCTGGCCCACCGCCATCTTCTCTATCTAACTCCCTGAAATCCCGAATAATATTTAACCGAGCTGCATCAGCCTTTGGTGGCTGGTTTGATGTAGATAGGTCCGCCCAGATTGGTGCCACCATCCACCGGCAGAATGGTGCCGGTCACCTGGGCCGACAACTCGCTGGCAAAGTACAGCGCGGCATTGGCCACGTCCGCCGTTGAGCCCTGGCGTTGCAGGGGCTGATTCTGGCGGATGCGTTCGGAAATATCGTAGAAAGTCATGCCCGCCGGAATGTGGCCGGGGGCAATGCAATTGACCCGGATACCATGTACCCCCAGCTCCCGGGCTATGCATTCCGTGAGCTGCATGACGCCGGCTTTTGCGGTGCGGTAGCTGATCAGGGGCAGGCCCGGTTTCAGTGCTGCCAGCGAAGAGGTATTGATAATGGAGCCACCCCCATGCCTGGCCATGTGGCGGCCGGCAATCTGACAGCCCACCATGGTGCCGAACAGATTGATCGAGATGACCTTGTCGAAATCCTGCAGGTCGTCTTCCAGAAAGCTCTGGTGAATGGCGCCACTGATGCCGGCATTGTTGTACATGACGTCCAGGCCGCCGAAGTGGTCTACGGTGAAGTCCACCAGCGCCTGAATTTGTTTCGGGTCTGAGACATCCGTGGCGTGGAAGGCAGCATTCCTGCCCAGGGTATCCGCCAGGGCCTGGCCCGCCTCCGCGTTCACATCGGCGATGACGACATTGGCTCCCTGTTGCACAAACAGTTCGGCACTGGCGCGGCCGATGCCGCTGGCGGCACCGGTGATGATGGCGGTTTTATTGGCGAGCAATTCTGACATTTAAGGAATCTCGTTAGCCATGCCCGCCACCAGGGGCCACAACACTTCATCGGCGGTCTTGGTGCAGAAATACTCATTGACCTGCTTGATCTTGCCATCGCGCAGGGTGAACACCATGCAGTACTCGTTGGTGTACGGTTTGTTATCGCAGGTGGTGGCGTTGCCTTCAAACTCCACCACCACGCGGTCACCCTTGGCGGTGACGCTGACATAATCCGGCCTTAAGCCCGTGGGCAATAACTGCTTGAATGCGGCGATGGTGCCCACGATGGTATCGAACTCCCGCACGCCGGCGAACTTGCCAAAGCCTTTGGCCAGGGTGAAGGCGTCCGGGGCCAGGCAGGTGGCGGCTGTCTCTGGGTCGCTGGTGCCCATGGCATCAATAAAGGTTTTTACGACTTTTTTGTTGTGTTCCAGTTGTTCACTCATGAGGAACTTTCCTTTTCTTTATTGGAAATTTTGTCTTTACTGGAATTTTTGTTACCCAGACCGAACAGGCGCGTTAACCAGAATGCCAGGGTGGCGAAACCGGATTTCACCATGCCTTTGAACATGGATAGGGCAAAGCTGTTGTCCGCGGTCCGGGCATTCTCCACACCGGCTGCCTGTTCGATCTCCGCGGTGAGTTTGGCGGCGAAGGTCTTGACAAGTTCCGGCAACATGGGGGTGCCCACCGCTTCCCACATGGGCGCCATGGGCCCGCTGCCGATGATGCAGACTTTCAGGGTGACATCGGTTTCCAGGGGGCTGCGGGAGCTGGCCAGGTAAGAACCGTTACCCTCCACCGGCAGATCATCAACGCTGAATACGAAGTCGACTCTTTCGGGGCCGGCCCATTCCTCCACATGCACCTGAACTTTATCAGTGCGGGTCACGCCGACGGCACTGACTTTTATGGTCCAGGTCGAATCATGCTCTGATAACAACTCACAATTCTGGTGGCCGGGAAAGATAGCGGCCCAGCGTGGAATATCCTCCACATAATTCCATACCTTATCGATCGATGTGTTGATGGTAAAAGTTTGTTCATTTGCGATCATAAACGCTCCCTAGAGGCCCAATCGCTGAATGGCTTGTTGCAGTAAATCACTGGGTTTGCCCGCCGCGTTGCGACCGGCCAGGTAGCCGTGGGTAAGGCCGCGGGCGTTGGTGATGCCGCTTTGCATGAATGCACCGTTGTCCAGGCACGCCTGGGAGTTGCCCGCGACGTAGAGGCCGGCGATGGGTTCATCGTTCCAGCCCATCACCTGACAATGTTGATCCGCCACCAGTCCGGACGCGGCGATACCGCCCCCTGCCAGCCGATGCAGGGGGATCGCATAAAACGGCCCCCGTTCCAGCGGGCCAAGATTGGCATTGGGCTGACGGGACTGGTCGCCGCACATTAGTGCGCCCCAGGGGTGAGTGCCGCGATGGAAATCTTCGTCCACGCCGGTCTCGCAGAAGCCATTGAAGCGTTCGACGGTTCCCCCCAAAGCGGCAGCGTCCACGCCAATCTTTTCCGCCAGTTGCTCCAGGCTGTCGGCGCTGACCCTCAGTGCCTCCGGCATGGGCTGACCGGGCATCAGCGAACCGAAGGGATACTTGTCCCGCGCCTGCTGATCCAGGATGGCCCAACAGGGATAATTGGGATGGGTTTGGGTGTTGCCATCAATGATGTCGGTGGCGTAATAGATGTAACGGTAGAAACCCTCATTGGCAAAGCGTTTCCCGGCCCGGTTTACCACAATGGTATGGGGCAGGCCCAGGAACGGCAGGGCGCCGCGCCACAGGGGTACGCCGTTTTCCTGCTCTTCGCCGGGTACGTGAAAGCCCAGCAGGGTCACATCCGGTACCCGCGCCACCCGGCCGCCCACCGGACCCGCCAGGCGCAAGTGCGCGCCGTTGATGGAAGGCATGACCATGGATTCCACTTTAAGCTGGTGGCCCAGAGTCTTGGCGTAGCTGGCGTTGCGTTCATAGCTGCTCACCGCCAGCACGACACCGCGGTTGGCCTTGATATAGAGCGTTTCCCCATCGCGGGTGGCGCGCACGCCGATCACCCGTTCTCCATCGCCGATAAGCTCTTCAACATTGACATTGGTGTGCAGCGGAATCTCGCGATCCAGGGCGCCCTTTACCAGATATCCCACCAGACCGGGGCCGGCACAGCGTTCGTCGTTGGTGAGGGTCGGCCGTCATTCTGGAAAAATTCGCCAAAGTTACCCTAACCTTCTGTTTTTATTGAAAATATATAGAATCTGTGTTTAGGTATCGGTGAAACGTCTAAATTTAGCCACTCGAATACAAACCCCTGGCGCCACTCTAATTTTTGGAAATTACGCGCAATTACGCATGGTATGCGTAATTCGATACAACACTGACTTCTGCTATCGATTTACACCTGCTCTTTGGGCTAAAATCATACGGCCGACCGGGTATGAGCCTTCTCTGTCGTAAAACAGCAAAAAGGTCTGCGAAGCGCCTTAGGTGGCCCGCGATAAGAGCAAATACCCTACTGAGCCTGAGAGCAGCAGGTCACCCACTGGCTTCTGGGGTGTTACTTCTTTTTTCCAGCAAGCGATTCATCATTTCTGTCTTAATTGAGATTTCCGTTTCGAGCTTGCCAATCGACACGGACGCTTCGGCTTTCCAGGCTTGAAGCTCTTCATTCAGCTTTTTGAGCTTACCGAACTCCTCTGCTTGCTCTTCGAACTCGGAAAGTTGGGCCTTAAGCGACTCGACTTCTTCTACTTTTGACCCCAGGTTGGCTGTTAATTTGCGCTGCTCGGAGTCCAGTTTTGCAATCATTTTCTGCGTGGCACCAAGCTCGGCCGCCAATCTACCGAGTTATTGTCAAATCTGGTGTTTAGCCAGTTGAACGAACGACGCCCTGATTGGCTGTCAC
>MDSW01061425.1_pt1 | contig 13525 bp, 16 predicted proteins | sample 811171 | NCBI WGS metagenome assembly MDSW01 (sample SAMN05326641, study PRJNA326480) | marine metagenome | isolation source: seawater | place: Atlantic Ocean: North West | collected 2012 | reverse complement strand
TATCCGACCCAATGCATTACGTGGTTGAGGTGATCAAATACTTCCAGAATGACTGATCAAGTTCGCCGGAATATGCATGTGATACACAGCAGGAGTACTACTGCTGCTAACGAGCATGATGTTACCCAGGCGAAGCACTTACAGCATGGTGATGAATCACGCTTCTGGGGGGATGCTGGTTATCAGGGCATTCATAAACGGCCGGAATTTGAAGGGCATGACTTGAGCTGGAACATTGCAGCGCGTCCGGGCCAGCGCAGAAAGCTTGGAGAGTTGTTCGATTTGCTGGAGAGGCGCAAGGCTCAGGTTCGCGCCAAGGTAGAACATCCATTCCTCCGCATCAAGCAGCAGTTTGGTTATAGAAAAGTCCGCTATAAGGGGTTGGGAAAGAACACCAATCGTCTTTATTTACTCGCGGCCTTTACCAACCTTTTAACCTGCAAAAAATATTTGATGACGTAGGATAGGTGCGCCCAATTAGCGTCGTTTGGCGCCAATTGGGCCATCAAATAGCCAAGAATAAGGGGATGCTTGGCTTGTTTTCTTGAGATTGGTGCCAGTTGATATTTTTCAGGCCAAATACAAGGTTATTCAGAGGTTCCCTAGTTCAAAGCCACCAAGGTAGAGGATGTCGAGGCTTTGAAGTAGCTGGGCAGCAGTGGCCTGCTCCAGAGCATTACCGATCACGCCGCCGGCAATTTGCTGCAACGTAGGTCTCACTGCCTGTACCGCCTCCACCGTTTTCTCGTTATCCTCCATATCTTCTTCAGCATAGGTGAAATGGAAGGTAAATTGGTTATGGCGGATGCCGCCGCTCAGGTACCAGGCACTATTGTCTACCGAAAAGGGGGCATCCTCCACTTGGGCCCGCTTGTATTCGGCGATAGCGAAAAACCGCCCCCAGTCACCGGTTAGGCCAAGCGAATCAAAATTGGTGCGCTTGCCCTCCGCTGAAAGATTTTTGTATTGCTCGGCAGTGAGGCCCGGTCCATTGATACTGATGATACGATCAATATTGTCTGCAAAATCAGTATAGAAATCCAAACTAACGTCGGTCTGACTGTGGCCCAAGCGTAAGGTGAACCAGTCATAGTTCAAACTCCAGGCGAACACTATGAACTCCTGGGTTTTGATCTCGCTTGAGGTAGTACCGATGTCAACAATGGTGGTGGTGGAACCGCCCGAAAGGCTTAGGCGCGAAGTCCAGTTTCTGATTTCAGTGAGGTACTCAAAGCTGATGCCATCGAAGTTATCGAATTGGCCGATTGCATAGACTTCCGTGGGTGGACTGATCCAATGATAGGCATAGCCCACGTCCAGAAAGTCAGAATACATGTAATATGGCAACCGTTGGCGCCCGGCTTTGATGCTGAATTCTTCGTTGAACTGGTAAGTGAGGTATGCCCAGGTGACGGTGGCATCATAATTTTCATAGCCGCGGCCGGTGATTTGACCAGTGGCGGAGAGACCATCTTCAAGTTCCGCCCGAAACTGAATACCATAGAGCGAGTCTTGCTGCCAGTTACCAGTGTCGTCGTAGCCTTGGAAATTGCCAGCTGCGGAAGTTGGGATCTCTTCATCATCCAAAACCTGGCCGAATATCACAGACGAGAAGCCGTCTCTGCTGCCAGGGTTGGAGCGCTTCCTAGCGCTGTCAGCAATGCGAGGCACGGAGCCACGCGGCTGAAATTCTTCATTGTCTAATCTCCTGGGGATTTGGCTTGCTTCCTGTCACCTCCTATAAGTATTAGCTCAAATTTTTCAGAGTGCACAAAAAAACGCCAGCATTTACAGGGAAATGCCGGCGTTTCAAATGACTGAACAGACTGTGAACTTACTTGCTGAAATTCTCGTTGGCAAAGTCCCAGTTCACCAGGTTCCAGTAGCCTTCCAGGTATTTGGGACGGGAGTTGCGGTAGTCGATATAGTAGGCGTGCTCCCACAGATCCACTGTCAACAGCGGGGTGACGCCGTCTTCGGTGATGGGGGTCCCGGCGTTGCTGGTGTTGACGATATCCAGGGAGCCGTCACTTTTCTTCACCAGCCAGGTCCAACTGGAGCCGAAGTTGCCGGCAGCCATCTCATTGAACTTCTTCTTGAAGTCATCGAATGAACCGAAGCTGGATTTGATGGCGTCTGCCACTGCACCCGTGGGCTCGCCACCGCCGTTGGGGCTCAGGCTGTGCCAGTAGAAGGTATGGTTCCAGATCTGGGCGGCGTTGTTGAACACCCCACCGGAAGAGCTCTTGATAATGTCTTCCAGGCTTTTGCCCTCGTATTCGGTGCCGGGCACCAGACCGTTCAGCTTGTCGACGTAGGTCTGGTGGTGCTTACCATAGTGATATTCCAGGGTTTCCTCGGAAATGTGCGGCGCCAGTGCATCTTTGGCGAACGGTAATTCTGGCAGTGTGAAAGCCATAGATTTATCCCCTCGTTTGGTGAATGTTGGTCTCAACTCTCGATCCAGAGCCGCTACTCTAGCAAATTCCCGCCGGATTTGTCAGAGGTGTCCACGGGTTACCAAGTTGATTTTCCTATCAAAACCATAGTTTTTGTCTATTTCAGCCAGAGAGCGCTCAGGCATAGTACAGGGTGGCCAGGCCCAGGAAGGAACAGAACCCCACCACATCGGTGACCGTGGTTAAAATAACGCCCCCCGATAGGGCCGGGTCAATGCCCAGCCGGTCCAGCAGCAGGGGCAGGGTGGCCCCCGCCAGGGCCGCCATCAGCAGATTGATCACCATGGCCGCCGCCAGCACGCCCCCCAGCAGGGTATCGGAGAACCAGAAAGCGGCGATAGCCCCCACCACCACCGACCACATCATGCCATTGAGGAAGCCCACCGCCAGCTCCTTGCTCAACAGCCAGCGGGCGTTGGCGGAGCCCACGTGCCCCAGGGCCATGCCCCGGATCACCAGGGTCAGGGTCTGGCTGCCGGCAATACCCCCCATACTGGCGACGATGGGCATCAGTACCGCCAGGGCCACTACCTTTTCCAGGGTGCCTTCAAACAGACCGATCACGTAGGAGGCCAGAAACGCGGTAATAAGATTGATGCCCAGCCACAGCGCCCGGCGCCGGGTGGTTTTCCATACCGGGGCGAAAGTGTCTTCGTCCTCATCCATCCCCGCCATGCTCATCAGGGAGTGGTCGGCCCCCTCCAGAATCACATCCACCACGTCGTCGATGGTGATCCGGCCCAACAACACGCCGTTGTCATCCACCACCGGCGCGGTCACCAGGTCCTCCCGTTCGAACATCTGCGCCACCTCCCGGGCCGGGGTGGTGGCGGGGATGGCTTTGGCCCCGGTGTTCATGGCCTCCCGCACGCTGATGCCCGGGTCTTTGAGCAGTAATTTGGTAAGAGGCAGTATGCCTACAAAGCGACCGGCGCGATTCACCACGTGCAGGTTGTCAGTGGTGTCGGGCAGGGACTCGTGGCGGCGCAGATAGCGCAGAACCGTGTCCAGGGAAATATCCGGGCGGATACTGATAATGTCGGTGTCCATCAGGCCGCCGGCGGTATCCTCCGGATAGGACAGAATGGTCTCGATCCGGTAGCGGTTCTGGTCGTCCAGGGAGTCCAGCACCTGCCGCATCACATGCTGGGGCAGCTCCTGCAGCAGGTCGGCGAAGTCATCGGCATCGAACCCCTGCACCAGGCTGAGGATATCCTCGGTATTGCGGTGGCGCAGAAAATGGGCCGCCAGCTCTTCGTTGACGTATTGCAGCACCTCGCCCTGCTGATCCTGGTCGATCAGTTGCCAGAGCAGGTCCCGGGCCCGTTGCGGGGTGGACTCAATCAGGCGTGCGGTTTCCGCGGCGGACATGCCCCGCAGCATGCGACGGATGTCATCAAAGGCGCCGCTGTCCAGCGCCGCCAGAAGCGCGTGCAGCTGATCCTGGGTCTCCTGACTGGACTGGGATTTGGCCACGGCTTACCTCCTGCATCTAACCGCCCGCGGTTGGCGGGGCCATTCTAGCGGTAAGTCCGGGTCATGGCCAGCGGGTAGGTGGCTGCCTATTCCTCCTCGTCAAAGCGGTTGTTGATCAGGATTTGCAGTTGATCCCAGGCCTCTTCGGCGTCATTGCCTTCGACAACGACCTGCAGTTCAGTGCCCTGGCTGGCGGCCAGCATCAGCACCGACATAATGCTTTTGGCATCCGCCTCCTGGCCATTGCGGTTAATCAGAATACGGCTTTCAAAGCGGGAGGCGGTGGTCACCAGCTTGGAGGCGGCGCGGGCGTGCAACCCCAGCTTGTTAATGATGGTGATGGACTTTTCCAGTTTCATATCCAGCTCATAAAATGCGGGCAGCCCTGATTAAACCGGTTACAGGTCCCGGTGTCTAGCCTGCACATTGTTGAAGCGATCGCTGAAGTGCCGGTTCAGTCGCTCGGTGATATAGACGGAACGATGCTGGCCCCCGGTACAGCCGATAGCGACGGTCATATAGCTGCGGTTGTTGGCGGCAAAACGGGGCAGCCAGGTTTCCAGGAATTGGGCCAGGTGCTGTACCATTTCCTCCACTGTTGGATGGGACTGAAGGAATTCGATGACCCCCTGATCCAGACCGGTGAGATGACGCAGTTGACTGATCCAGTGGGGGTTGGGCAGACAGCGGACGTCGAAAACCAGATCCGCGTCGCTGGGCACCCCGTTTTTGAAGCCGAAGGACTGAAACAACAGCGCCATGCCGTCCTGACTGTCCGCCACCCGCAGTTTGATCTGGTCCCGCAGTTCATGCAGGGTCAGGTTGCTGGTGTCGATGATCAGGCTGGCGGCGGCGGCCACCGGGTTCAGCATGTCCCGTTCCCGTTCGATAGCTTCTTTCAGGGTGTTACTGTCGTTACTGATGGGATGGCGGCGGCGGGTTTCACTGAAGCGTTTCACCAGTGTATTGTCGGCGGCGTCCAGGTAGATTACCTGGCTTTCGATGCCGTCGGCGGTGAGTTCCCTTAGCACGTTGGGCAATTTTTCCAATTGCTGCACGCTGTTGCGGGCATCGATACCGATGGCCACTTCGCCGATTTTGGGTTCGGCCCGGGTGGCCAGCTCCCGCATCAGATCCCGCAGTAGCGTCACCGGCAGGTTATCGACACAATAAAAGCCGATGTCCTCGAGCACATGTAATGCAGTGGTTTTTCCAGAACCGGAGCGGCCACTGATGACCACCAGTCTCATAGCGGGGTTACCAGGGCGTCGTAAATACTTGCGGTGGAATGGGCGTTGCGGAGGGTGTCGCGCCGGTCTTCGTCATTGAACATGGCCGCGATCCGGGACAGGATATTGAGATGTTCTTCATGAGCGTCCTGAGGCACCAGCAGGACGAACAACATATCCACCGGCTGCTGATCCACGGAATCGAAATCCACCGGAGTTTCCAGCTTGATGAAAGCGCCGATGGCCTGGTTGCAGTGACTGGCGCGGCAGTGGGGGATGGCAATGCCCTTGCCCAGGCCGGTGCTGCCCAGCTTCTCCCGGGAGATCAGGTTATCGAACAGCTCGTTGGCGTCCAGTTCCGGGCACTGCTGGGCCAGAAGCCCAGCAGCGGTTTCCAGAACTTTCTTTTTACTGCCGCCGGGGATGTCCTCAAACACCCGCTGCGGGTTGATGATTTCAGCAAGTTCCATACGGTTTCCAATTACCCCGGCTACCAGCTTTTCATCTTTTCTTTGTGTTTGAGGACCTGTCGGTCCAGTTTATCCGTCATCATGTCAATGGCGGCATACATGTCCTCGGATTCGGCGTTGGCGAACAGGTCGGCGCCTTTCACGTGAATCTTGGCTTCGGCTTTCTGGCGGTTCTTTTCCACACTGAGAATGGCCTGAATACTGGTGATATCGTCGGTATGGCGCTCCAGCTTCTGCATCTTATCGGCCACGTAGTCTTTGAGCGCGTCGGTGACGTCCACGTGATGTCCACTTATATTGATTTGCATAGGCCACTCCTTAATCGTGGTTTTTTTATCACTGCGACCCCGGGCAATGCTGCGGGATCCGGGAGCGCGCCGGTGCCTGTTCACACCGGGCGCCGGTAACCTTGTATTACCTTATGACCGGCACCTAAACCAAACGTTTCCTTTCATTGGAGGGCGGGATCATCATGGCCTCCCGGTACTTGGCAATGGTACGCCGGGCCACCTTGATGTCCTGCTCTTCCAGTATGTTGGCAATTTTGCTGTCGCTCAACGGTTTTTTCGGATTTTCTCCGGCGATCAGCTTCTTGATAATGGCCCGGATCGCGGTGGAGGAACATTCCCCGCCGGAACCGGTGCTGACGTGGCTGGAGAAGAAATATTTCAGTTCGAAGATGCCCCGGGGGGTATGCATGTACTTCTGGGTGGTGACCCGGGAGATGGTGGATTCATGCATGCTCACCGCCTCGGCGATGTCATGCAGCACCAGGGGTTTCATGGCTTCCTCGCCATGCTCAAGGAATTCGATCTGGTACTCGACGATTTTGGTGGCCACCTTGAGCAGGGTTTCGTTGCGGCTTTGCAGGCTTTTGATAAACCAGCGGGCCTCCTGCAGATTGTTTTTCAGAAAGGTGTTGTCGCTGCTGTTGTCCGCCCGTTGAATCAGCGAGGCGTAGTTACTGTTGACCCGCAGGCGGGGGGTGGCCTCGGGATTAAGCTCCACTTTCCAGCGGCCCTTGTCCTTGCTGACAATCACATCCGGCACCACGTACTGGGTGTCGTCCACGTCGACGCTGCTGCCGGGGTAGGGGTTAAGAGTCTGGATCAGGGCAATGGCGCTTTTAAGCCGTGTTTCCGAGAGCTTTGCCTTGCGCATGATACTGGCAAAATCCCGGGCCCCCAGGGTATCCAGATATTGATCCACCACCAGAATGGCATCGTTGCGGGCCGGTTCCCCGGGGGGGAGCTGTTGCAGTTGTATTAACAGGCATTCCCGCAGATCCCGGGCCGCCACCCCGGGGGGATCGAACTGCTGCACCCGGTGCAGTACCGCCAGTACCTCATCCAGGCCCACCGGACTGCCGTCGTCATCCTCGTCCGGTTGCAGCTGAATATCCAGGGCAGCCAACTCTTCCTGCTGCAGCCGTATCAGGTCCCCCACCACGTCGTGCTGGGCCAGAATACCGTCACGGATTTCCTCCACCGACTGGGTCAGATAACCCTTCTGGTTTACCCCTTCGATGATGGCCATGGCAATCATCCGGTCCAGGTCCGACATGTGGGTCAGGTTGAGCTGCCACATCAGGGTGTCGTAGATGGATTCCGGGGCACTGTTGCGGCTTTCGAAATCAAAGTCGTCATCCTCACCGCCGCCACCGCCAGTCATGGGTCCGGCGGAACCGTCGAACATGGTGTCCCAGTCACTGTCCACCGGCAGCTCGTTGGGCATGTCCTTGCCTTCCAGATCCACGGCGGCATCATCGGCGCCATTGGCGGGAGTATCGGGGGTATCGGACTTGGTGAAATCCAGGTTGGCGTCGCTGCCGGCTTCAGCGGAACTTTCTTTTTCCTTGGCGGCGGGCGGGTTCTCTCCGTCGGCCTCGGATTCCTCCACATCCAGTAATGGATTGGATTCCAGCGCCTCCTGGATTTCAGTTTGCAGGTCCAGGGTGGACAATTGCAACAGGCGGATGGCCTGCTGCAACTGCGGCGTCATGGTCAGGTGCTGGCCGATTTTGAGCTGTAAGGTTGGTTTCATCGATACCTAATTCAACTTCTCAGAGGACCGGACACATCAGGTGGCCAGAGTTAACCATAAACCGGATCAAAGGGAATAACCACCGGATATCAATGGGTTAACCCGGCCCTATCGATTATGCTTACACTCAATTGTAAGAGGAGTAGCGGCGCAAAGCAATTTGCATGCCTGCCAAAGCTTAGAATTTTTACATCTGGAACTGGTTGCCCAGGTAAACATCCCGCACTTTCTGGTTTTGCAGAATCAGGGCCGGTTCGCCCTCGGCGATAATATGGCCTTCACTGACGATAAATGCCTTCTCGCAGATGTCCAGAGTGTCACGCACATTGTGATCGGTAATCAGTACCCCCAGGCCCCGGTCCCGCAGATGGCTGATGATTTGCTTGATGTCCGCCACCGAAATCGGGTCAACACCGGCGAAGGGCTCGTCCAGCAGAATAAAGGCCGGGTCGGTGGCCAGAGCCCGGGCGATTTCCACCCGTCGGCGTTCGCCGCCGGAAAGAGCCATGCCCAGGGATTCGGCGATATGACCGATATGGAATTCCGCCAGCAGTTCCTCCTGCTTCTGTTGCCGTTGCTTGCGGTTCAGATCCTTGCGGGTTTCCAGGATGGCCATGATGTTGTCCTTAACCTTGAGCCGGCGAAAGATGGAGGCTTCCTGGGGCAGATAGCCAATACCCTTGGCGGCGCGGCCGTGCATGGGCAGGTGGGTGATTTCGGTCTCGTCAATCACAATCCGCCCCTTATCCTGGGGTACGATGCCGATGATCATGTAAAAGCAGGTGGTTTTGCCGGCGCCGTTGGGCCCCAGCAGCCCCACGATCTGCCCGCTTTCGATGGTGATGGAAACATCCTCCACCACGGCGCGGCCCTTGTAACTTTTGGCCAGGTTGCTGGCGGTGAGGCGGCTCATGAATCCGGCTCCCCGCCGGTGCTGGCTGGTGGCTGCGAGGGGGTGTCGGGTGCTCTATTGGCCGGCAGTTCAGGCTCAATCTCTCCGGCGGCCGGCAGAATCATCTCCACCCGCCCCTTAATGTCTCCCGGTCGCGGATCCGCGGCCTGGCCGGAGGCCTGCAAGCGCTGGCTCTGAATTTCGTACATGATTTCTTCGCCGCGAAAGATGTTCTCCCCCTGCACGATAGAGGCTTCCCGTTTCAGTAGCAGCTTTTGTTCCCGCACCATGTAATCGATGTTCAGGGCTTTGGCGATCACCTCCGCCTGACCCGGTTCCGGCACCTGGGAGAAAAGGGCGGGGTCACCGGCGGCCATCACCACGTCCACTTTGTTCTGCTGGGTGGTGATTTGCAGCGAGTCGGCGGCGATGCGCAGGGTGCCCTGGGTCAGTACCACATTGCCGGTGTAGGTGGCGGTGCCGTCCTGCTCGTCGATGACGGCAGTGTCCGCCACGATTTTCAGGGGCTTCTGGCGATCACTGTCCAGGGCCATGCCGGTGCTGGCCAGCGCCAGCCCCAACAGCAGCAATAACGGATTACGACTTTTCCGGATCATAAATACTGGTAACGTTGGTTTTGAGAGTGATTCGGTTGTTGGTGAGATCGGCGTCCAGGCCGGTGGCTTCAATGTAGACGCCGGTCTGGCGGATAACCACCCGATCATCGGTGGTGGCGTAGGAACGTCGGGGATAGAGTGCCAGGGTCTGGGTCTCCATCACCGCCGCCTCCGATACCCCCTGTTGCTCGATGCTGACATTGCCGGTGAGATCCAGGCGGTTGACTTTGGTGTCCGACACGGCCGTGTCGGCGCGGGTACGCCAGGAGGGTTGTTGTTGTTCAAAAAACGTAATGATGGGGCGAGCCATGACGTTGCGGTCCCGGCTGATGAACTGTTCCATGGACTCCGCCTGCAGGCGATAGGACTTGGCGCCCTGATCGTCAAACCGTTGCTGGACCAGGTTTTTGGCCACCATGTCCGGCTGGTCGTTCTGGGCCGTGATGTTGGCGCGCGGCTGAAACCATTGATCCCACATGACATAGGCATACAGCCCCACTACCATCAGGCCCAAAAGCAAACTGGTGAGTATGAGCTGGGTTTTGGGTTTCATGGGTTCAGGTAAGGCTCCAGCACCGTGGTGAGTTTGTCCTGGGCGGTCAGCAGCCAGTCACAGAATTCCCGTACCGCGCCCTCGCCACCGCGGGCCTTGGTGGTCAGGTCAGCGTACTGTTGCACCAGGGGCAGGGCGTCCGCCACGGTCACCCCCAGCCCGGCCCAGCGGATCGCCGCCAGATCCGGCAGGTCGTCCCCCATATAGGCCACCTGTTCCGATTGCAGGTGCTCCTGCTGTAACAATTCCCGCAGGGCGCTGACCTTGTCTTCCCGTCCCTGCACCAGGCGTGTGATACCCAGGTCCCGGGCCCGTCGCTGCACCAGATCCGAGGTGCGTCCGGTAATGATAGCAACCTCGATGCCCGCCTCCCGCAACAGTTTCAGGCCCAGCCCGTCTTTGACATTGAAGGCTTTGATCTCGTCCCCCAGGCTGGTGAAATACAGGCGGCCGTCGGTCATCACGCCATCCACGTCAAACACCGCCAGGCTGATGGGGCCCGCCTTTTGTCGCAACGTCTTGCTGATCATGGTTACATGACTCCGGCACGCAGCAGGTCGTGCATATTGAGCGCGCCCACCGGCCGCCGGTTGTGGTCCACCACCATCAGGGCAGTGATTTTGCTTTTGTCCATCAGGTTCAGCGCCTCCACCGCCAGGGTGTGGGGGTGGATGGTTTTGGGGTTTCTCGACATCACATCTTCGATGCGGGTGGCTTGGATATCCATGCCCTGGTCCAGCATCCGGCGCAGGTCGCCATCGGTAAAGATCCCCACCAGCTCCCCGTTGTCACCAGTGATGCCGGTCATGCCCAGCCCCTTGCTGCTCATTTCCAGCAGCGCCCGGCTGATGGTGATGCCCTGACCAATCAGGGGCACTTTGTCCCCCACGTGCATAATGTCCTCCACCAGTAACAGCAGGCGCCGGCCCAGGCTGCCGCCGGGGTGGGACAGGGCGAAGTCGTCGGCGGTGAAGCCCCGGGCCTCCAGCAGCGCCACGGCCAGGGCGTCACCCATTACCAGGCTGGCGGTGGTGCTGGCGGTGGGTGCCAGGCCCAGGGGGCAGGCTTCCTCTTTGACGCTGATGTCCAGATGGGTATCGGCCCGGGTGGCCAGAGGCGAGCCGGCGTCGCCGGTCATACTGATCAGGGGCGCACCCTTGCGCCGGATCACCGGCAGGATACTGAGGACTTCCTCGGTCTTGCCGGAGTTGGAGATCCCGATCACCACGTCCTCGCCGGTGATCATGCCCAGATCGCCGTGGCTGGCTTCGCCGGGATGGACGAAAAACGCCGGGGTGCCGGTGCTGGCCAGGGTGGCGGCAATCTTATTGCCAATGTGGCCGGACTTGCCCATGCCGGTGACGATGACCCGGCCACGGCATTGCAATATCAGGTCACAGGCCCGCAGGAACTGCTCGTTGATGCGATCCTTCAGGGCCAGGGTGGCATTGGCTTCAATGTCGATGACCCGCCGGGCCGAGGCAATAAAATCAAAGTCTTGATAATCTGCGTTCATGGTTATTCCAACCGGTGTTGCGGGTTACGCCTGGGCCACAGTGTAAACCATCTGTCTCTCAGGCCGTAACGGTTTGCTGATACAGAAAGCCCAGGTAAGCCAGATAGCCCGTCAGCAGTATGGCTCCCTCGGGTTTGGACAGTTGTCGCTGGCGCCGGGGCCACCAGATAAACGCCGCCAGCAGCAGCGTCAGCAATACCATGGCACCGTAGTCTCGCAGCAGGGTGTCGCGGGTGACCTCAATGGGATGGATCACCGCGCCGGCGGACAGCACCGCCAACAGGTTCAGAATATTGGAGCCGACGATATTGCCCAGGGCAATGTCGTGATGCCGGCGCAGGGCGCTGGCGATGGAGGCCGCCAGCTCCGGCAGGCTGGTGCCAATGGCAACAATGGTCAGGCCAATCACCACTTCGCTCACCTGCAGGGCGGTGGCCACTTCGATAGCGCCCCACACCAACAGGCGGGAGGAGCCGATCAGCACCAGGGTTCCCAGCACAAACCAGAACACCGCCGACCCGGTACTGACATCGGGCACTTCGGCTTCCACCCCGGCCCCGGCCTCGTACGGGTGCTCCTTCTTGTAGCGGAACATCAGATACATCAGCAGCGCCAGCATGGCCAGCAGGGCGAACCCATCCTGCCGTGAGAGTATATAGTCGCTGCACAGAAATCCGGTGACCGCGGTCACCGCCAGCAACGCTGGCAGATCCTGCCGCAGCAGTCCGGATTTCACCGGCAGGGCGGCAATCAGGGCAGTGGCCCCCAGTACCAGGCCGGTGTTGGCGATATTGGAGCCCACGGCATTACCCAGGGCCAGCTCCGGGGACTTGGCCAGGGCGGACATGATGGAGACCACGATTTCCGGCGCCGAGGTGCCCAGGGCCACAATGGTGAGCCCGATCATGGCCTTGGACATCCCCAGCCCCTCCGCCAGCCCCACGGCGCCATCCACAAACTTATCGGAGCTCCATACCAGCAGCACCAGACCGGCAACAATGGCAATTATGGCAAGCAGCATGACGGAATACCCCTGGCTCGAGACCGGATGCAATGTAATGAGATTGGCTACACCATGCAAGCGTGAACAGTTGTTTTTCCTTTATGGGACATAGTGATATAGTTCAGCCCCTTAGACGGAGGGCCGCGGGCTCAATAACACTCAGAACAACAGGTTCTCAATGGCTTCCCAACCCCAGTCCGATAATCCAGTGGCAGGCAACGATTACGTGCGCATCACCGACATGACCTTCATGCGCGGTGAACGGCCTATCTTTAAGGATGTGACCATCCGCATACCCAGGGGAAAGGTTACCGCCATCATGGGTCCCAGTGGCACCGGCAAGACTACTTTGCTGCGATTGATTGGCGGCCAGTTGCGGCCGGATCGGGGGGAAATACTGGTGGATGGCCATAATATTCCCCGGCTGGGGCGTCAGGAGTTGTTTCGGGTGCGCAGCAAAATGGGGATGCTGTTCCAGAGTGGTGCTTTGTTCACGGATCTGCCGGTGTATGAAAACGTCGCCTTTCCCTTGCGGGTGCATACCGATCTGCCGGAGGACATGATACGCGACATCGTGTTAATGAAACTGCAGGCGGTGGGGCTGCGGGGTGCCAGCCACCTGATGCCCAGTGAGCTGTCCGGCGGCATGGCGCGGCGGGCGGCCCTGGCCCGGGCCATTGCCCTGGACCCGGATCTGGTGATGTACGATGAGCCCTTCGCCGGCCAGGATCCCATGTCCATGGGCGTGGTGGTGCAGCTGATCCGCTTGCTGAACGATGCCCTGGGCCATACCAGCATCGTGGTGTCTCACGATGTGCAGGAGACCGCCAGTATCGCCGACTATATCTATGTGGTGTCCGGCGGCGAGGTCATCGGCGAGGGCAGTCCCGACGAGGTCCTGAATTCCGACCTGCCCCGGGTGCGCCAGTTTATGCAGGGGTTGCCGGACGGGCCGGTGCCGTTTCACTACCCGGCCCCCAGTGTGGAGCAGGACTTTCTGGGGGGCGAGCAATCGTGATCGATCGAATTGCGGCACTGGGCAGCAAAGGGCTGGAAACGCTGCAGGCCCTGGGGCGCTCGGGGATGTTCCTGTTTCACGCTTTGTGGGCGCTGCCCAATGTCCGGGTCAACGGGCCCCTGCTGGTGCGGCAGATTTTCTCCGTGGGGGTGTTGTCGCTCATTATTATTCTGGTGTCCGGGGTCTTTATCGGCATGGTGCTGGCCCTGCAGGGCTATAACATTCTCACCCGCTACGGCAGTGAACAGG
>MDSW01025834.1_pt1 | contig 13525 bp, 3 predicted proteins | sample 811171 | NCBI WGS metagenome assembly MDSW01 (sample SAMN05326641, study PRJNA326480) | marine metagenome | isolation source: seawater | place: Atlantic Ocean: North West | collected 2012 | reverse complement strand
TGGACTGGATCCACATGACCAAGGCCAGCTTCGATGCGAATTTGGCCCATAATTACAGCCCTCAATGGCTGGGAGTTCCAGTGTTGGATTGGTCGGGGAGAGGAGCGACGGACATGACAGGTCTATCGAATTACATTGAACATACGGGAATTCACGCCCTGTCCTCACCCTGGATGACCCTCGCCCCATACACCGGAGTAACTATAACCATGGATCACATAATTTATCAAGAAGAGGGAAATTATTACGAAACCGTTGGGCATGACTGGATCTTGGGAGATAAAAAAATGGGAACGCGATTCCGGACCTTTGTCAGGAACTCGAAAACATCCCTCAACCCACCCGTCATCACCCTCAACCCCGCGAATAACTACCGGACCTTTGCCTCGACGTCAGACGTCCTGGACATGGGTTCCGAAAATAGGTTCAACATAAAGACGAACGGGGGATTGACTATCGTAATGAAGTTTCGCATTCATAGTGGAATTGCTACAAGTGGTCAATATCCATCAATTTTTGCATTCAAAGAAGGAGCGGGCACTGGAAGACAAAACAATTTTTACTTGAATATAGCAAGCACCATGTACTTTACCCTTGTAAAGGAAGACATTAGCGATGTGTATGGCACAACAGCATGCGGAATGTCATCTCTGACACGCCCTCCCGAGAATGAGTTTGTGGACATGGTTCTAGTTTATGACAAGAATGCCCAATTGTTCTCAATTTCGTTTTCTCATATTAACGGCGGTTCTGCTCAGACTTCAGCATGCCCTGTCGATCTGGGAGACAGGATGGGTCGTTTCCATTTCAACGATAACCTGCTTGGCTCAACAGAAGGAACCGGATTCCTGGGCGACATTGCCGGCTTCTTTGCCTACGATAGGGTCCTAAGTAACGAGGCCATCAACGTCCTGAAGAGCAGTATCCACACCGACAAGCAGAACGACCCTATTTCCCAATCCATTGTGACTGACGACCCTTTCGTCTGTCTCAACACCGGCGTGGTCGCGCCGGAGACTGAAACTGACACCGAACCCGTCACCACAATTGATTCCTGCCCCGCAGGCCAGGAACTGATTTCCAATTCATGCTACCAATGTCCGACAGGGAAATACAAAGACAATGTTGGATCATCCGCTTGCTTAAACTGTCCCGCGAATAAAAATACAGCGAGTAGTGGGGCGGGAAATTCGAACCTGTGCCTCTGTATTCCTGGTTATTACTCCGAGAATGTGGATGATGCTTGTCTCGCCTGCGGCGCAGGCAAGTATCGGGCTGGTCTGGGCAGTGAAATCGCATGTGACGATTGCCCCGCTGGATCTACTACAATAGCAGTGGGACAGGATGAAGAAGACGACTGTCAATGCAGTCCTGGGCAAGCACTCACATCCTCTGTTTGTTCTTCAGACAGTACATGTGTAACTCACTTTGGGAATGACGACGCGGTATGCGTGACGAATCCGGAAAGTTTTACCACATCATGTGAAATCCCAATACTCTGGACTCTTGCAAAGATTGACGAAGTCGGTGATGATTGTAATTCCGTCTGTGGAAATTGGGCAACGGGCGGGGTTTGCGACCCAGATCACTTTAGTGAATGGGATTCCTGGACTGAATTACAATTCTGGATTCGAGGTCTATCGGAAGATTGGGTATTGACGATGCCAGATAACATTAACCGTTATAATCCTGGTGAAGTGTGTGATTGTGCGGACCAATCCGCGGTGACGAATTGCCAGCAATGTACTCTTTGCGACGACGAAAGCTCGTACTACGAAAATGAATGTAAGGTCTGGACAGGTCATTCTTCGGGGTTTCCGGGATGGCATACTTCAACTCAAGTATGGTATTATGGCACTTCTCACCTCACCTGCGATTCATCAAACTATAGAATGAGACGACTCTGTCCGTGTAAAGTCACGACATACAGTGAAACTGAATCGTGTACTGCATGCCCTGCCAACTATTACAAGGCACACGTAGGCGATGGATTTTGCACTGCATGTCCAGTAGGTGCTCAATCTCCAGCAGGATCGACTTCAATCTCCGACTGCACGTGCACGCAGCCTAACTACAAGGACGGGCCGGGGGATACATGCGTATGTGAGGCGGGGTACGGTGGAACGAACGTGTGTGATTTATGCGGGGTCGGATTCACAAAAACTGCGGAGAACACCGAAGAGTGTACTGCGTGTGGCTCTTTCGAAACGTCAACAGGGGGCTCTTCGCCGTGTGTGTGTGTCGCAGGATACTACAGATCATCCGGGTTTTGCGAGCCCTGTGCCGCAAACACCTTCAAAGCGAATCCGGGAGATGAAGCGTGTTCTATTTGCGGCGACGGAACGAATGCGCACACGACGTCAACGGCCAGCACGTCAATCACTGACTGCGAGGCAAATTCTGGATATTATTCCACAGGAGATGGGAGCTTCTTTCCTTGTCCCGCGCACTCAACTTCTCCTGCAGGATCCACGTCTGACATGGCATGTTTATGCAATGCCGGGTACGGGCAAGATGCTCAAAGCTGTCAGATATGTGCAGCTGGCAAGTACAAAACGTCAGTGGAAAATTCTGCATGCTCAGAGTGTGACAGTGCTGGGAACGGGTGGGGGCCGACTGGCCTTTCAGACCCTTCGCAGTGTGTTTGTCTGGCAGGCTATACAGATTCGGGGGTAACTGCTAACAGTGCACCACAGTGTCTAGCCTGCGCTGCTGGAAAGTACAAAGAAACTACGGGTCTGCAAGCTTGCACCGACTGCCCAGAATTCTCATCTTCAACAACAACGGGCAATGACGAAGTGGGAGACTGCAAATGCAACGCGGGAAGTGCGGGAATTGGAGGAACCTGTAGCCTCTGTGAGGCTGGGACGTATAGCACCGGTATTGACAACCCGACATGCACTACCTGTCCAGATCACTCGAGTACGCCATCAACTGGAAGCGTCGCCGTGGAGGACTGTGTCTGCAACGCGGGAAGTGCGGGGAGTGGAGGGACCTGTATGGTCTGCCAGGCCGGAACGTACAGCGTTGGAAGTGACAATCCGACCTGCACAGACTGTCAAAGTTTCAGTACATCGCCCGAGGCATCAACGGATTCCTCTGCCTGTCAATGTAATGCCGGTTACACATATTCAAGCGGATCGTGTGTTGCTTGCTTGGCAAATGAGTACAAAGCGATTGTTAGCAATGATGGCTGTACGAGCTGCCCTGAAAACTCGCAATCAGTTGAGGCCTCGGACGATATTACCGATTGTCAGTGTAACATGGGCTTTGCGGGTCCAGATGGCGGACCTTGCGTAGCTTGTCATTTTGGCAAATTCAAAGACTTTGTGGGACCCGATACCAGGCCGGGATATTCGGCTTGCGAACCATGTGCAAGCGACCGGACGATCAATTTTGCCACTGCAGCTACCTCCTATCGACAGTGTTCCTGTAATCCCGGCACCTTTATGCTGACACCAGAAAACGCGCATCTGGCGTATTACTATGACGCCAGCGACGCAGGGACGGGAACGTGCGAGCCATGTCCTTCAGATTCCAGTGTCCCTGAGCAATGGCAATACACTGGCACGTTTGGAGCTGGGGGCTACGTCACAACATACTCGCCATCAGGTACCTGGCCGACTTCCTGTACTAATTGCGGACCCAACTCTCAGACAACAGGAATAGCCTCCCAGTGCGAGTGCGAGGCAGGCTTTGTGAAAAATTCAGCATCGGAGTGTGAATCCCTGCCAGGAGGATACTTTACCCAGTCCGTGGGCGAAACAGTCAAAGTCGAATTGACCGTCCAGGTATCCATGACTCTATCTCAATTCGACAGTAATGCCAGATACCAGTACAGAGAGGGCGTTGCTGAAGCCGCTGAAGTCCGAATTGAGGCTGTCACCATTGTTGAAGTCACGGAAATGGCTGCCATGAGACGTCGACTTTTGTCTTCGCAGCTGAACATCAAGACAGCTATCGAAGTTCCGGCTCAAATCACGACAGACACAGTGACCACGAACAACGTCATTGAATCGGCCGAATTCATCGAAAGTCAACTGAGTGTCTCCAATGTCGTGCAATCATTAGAAAGTAAACCGGCCTTCCAAAGCGCATCTGTTCAGGTGACATCGTCAGCAAGCATTTCCGGTTCATGCCCGGAAAATTCTGTCGCGCCGAGCGGGGCAACATCGAGATCTCAGTGCGTATGTAACGCCGGATACACGGGCGTGATTTCACAAGACTACGGGTCCTGCATCGCATGTGAATCTGGCAAATATAAAGAAACAACCATTTCGTGTGGGGATTGCCCTGGTAATTCCGACTCGCCCGCTGCATCTGACGCGATTACACAATGCTCATGCAACGCGGGATATCATGGAAGCAATGGAGGGTCGTGCACTGCTTGTCCCAAGGATACATTCAAATCGGCTACTGGTGACCAATCTTGCACTGATTGCACGTCGTTTTCCTCCACAAACGACCTGGATGCTCAAATAAGCTCAAGTGCATGCATCTGTGATACGGGATATTTGAAACAGGCAGATGAAACCTGCGATCGAATTTGCGCAGCGGGCTTTGAAGCGTCCAGCAATGAACAGACATGCGTTCAATGCCCAGCAGGAAAATTCAAGGATTCAATTGGAGACGGCTCGTGTCAGTTATGCCCAGACTTTTCAGTCATGACCATCGCTGGGGCGACGTCTGTGGACGATTGTTTATGTCAACAAGGATATGTAAAGACTGATGGAGGGTCATGTACTGCCTGCACGCCGGGCAAGTTCACATCACAGGCAGGGGAGCCGGAATGTCATACGTGTTATACTTTATTGACCGGCCGATAGTTTTAGTCTAGGTAAACATCGCACCCCTGAGGGTTGAGGAAAAAGAGGAGATTGATAAGAATAATTACAGTAAATGAAATGAATTGATAAACCAGCACAAACTGTGTCCATTTTCGAGAGTACTGAATTTCAACCATGAGTTGCTTCATTGAAACGTCAACGTCAGACACCTCCTTTGATACTGTCATCATGCTGACAGCAAGTTCCATTGTTTGTGTACAGAGTAAAATATATTTTTTTGAAGAAAGATTTGCTAATGGTATATCACATATATTAGAACTGCACAAATAAATGAAAATGAAGCTGACATTGTTGGTACTGTTACTCCTATTGATTCCACGTGACACACACCAAGGTTGTAGCACCGTTGGTTGTCTTGAGGTGGAAATGGAAAATTACAGAAATGCAAGAATTCCTTCGGCATATGCAGTTGCCTATCAATTTCCACAGGCCAGCCATTGTCAACCCACGATAAAAGACCAATATCACCACATGAATAAGTGTCTTGACGGATGCAATGTACAAGTGGGTCTCTCTTCCAACCCACAATATAATATCAATCCCACTTATTCGTGGCATTACAACGATAATTTTTGGAATGTAGACTGGTATGATCAATCAACAACTACACAATACCCGATGATAGGGTATTACCCTAACGAACAATGCACTACTGAAAATTGGCTTGTGTGGGATGGCAGCGTAAGACATATTCCTGAAGGTAGTGCAAGAGATTACCCCGCTGGGTTTTGTAATAGAAGGCTTACGAGTCGCGATAACTCAGACGTTCATGGCTTCTGGGATTATGGCTATAGAAATGCTGCTTTTCAATGGACTGGACAATATAATTATGACGATGATGTGAGGTCCGAAAACGAGTGTAATCGCTGCGCTGTTGGTTATGTGGCCCCATTGGGGTCGTGGAGTGGTAAAGTAGGCGGATATGGAACGTACCTTGTTACTTATAGCGATTGGCCAGATGATCTCAATTGTCTGCCGGCGCCAGCTGGATACTGCGCGCCGTATAAGAACAATATACATAGTTACAGATACTCATGCGCCACCGTGGCCGTGAATCACATTTCAGATCTTTACAAGAATAATGGCGATGAAGCATATGGGTTGTTCGACACAACCGTAAGTAATGGCGCTAGAGGCTGGCAATATAATTTTTATTTGGATGGATGTGAATCGGGATTTTGTGGCTCAATTACACAGTGTAGTGCATATATGTACGAATCATGTCCATCTGGGTCGACTTTACACAACTCATACGATTCACTTTGGTCAAGCCATAGCACATACACTTCTCTTGGACGATCACATTCACCTCATCATGACGGGCCTTATGGAGGTCGGTGCAAATGCCCAGCTGGTGAATACCTTGCAAACTGTGCTGGATGGAACAGGGGACACTGCAAATTGTGCGGTTCTTGCCCCTTAGGCACTTTTGAAGTCATGCCCTGTAACGACTGGTCTGAGGAACTGTCTGTTGACCAAATATGGACTGCAAGAAATCCAAACGGTCCACCGATATGCAAGGACTGCTGGGCGTTTTCAAACAGACGTGAAATAGGCCAGTTCTTGCAAGGTTGTAGTGGCACCAGTCCTGGAACTTGTGTATGGTGCAGCCAACATGCATGCCAGGCAAATCATTACAGAGTCGGTTGTGGAAGTACCTGTGGACACACACCTAAAACCACTCCATGGCGTACATGGGACGCAACAAGCAGTGATTTTTTCTACGCTTGGGGTCCTGCGGATAATACAATCCCAACATACTCTGACATCACGCCGCAATATCTTATCAAAGGTGAGTCGTCTGGATGTACCTCAAGTGAAGGCGAGTGCGTCGCTTGCATGGGTTGTCCCACAAACCAGGAAAGAGTGGGCTGCTCTGGAACGAGCGCAGGAAGTTGCTCTGCGTGTGCAGCAGGTAAGTATAAACCAGATGCAGGAAACGGGCCGTGTATTCCTTGTGTCACATGCTATGCCAACACATATAATTCGGCTTGTGGTTCGTGTACATCTTGTCCGCCAAATACGCATAAAATTGGAACCACATATGCTACATCCTGCACTCCATGCGGAGATTGTCCAAAAGGGCAGGGTCGGGAATATTGCGGTGAACGCGATGCTTATGGTAATATACAGGCCGGCGGTCCCGGGGCCTGTTATGGATGCGCAACCAATTATTATAAAAACTGGGTTGGCTTAGGCAGTTGTATTCAGTGTATGCCCTGCACCGCACCACAATATGAAACTCAGGCCTGTAATACAAATGGAAACAATCGAATGTGTGGATTCTGCAATACTGTCAACTGTGGAACGGGTAGACAACTTGTCGGCTGTGGTTATGGAAATGCTGGATCATGTCAGGATTGTCCTTTTGATCATTTTAATAACGGAAATTCACACTCGGGATGCTCACCATGCAGTACTTGTGATGATGGAAAATATCAAACCGGATTTTGCAATGCAGGTGGCCAAGACCGCCAATGTTCAACATGTTCGCCCGAATGCGGAGCGGGCTTCTGGGAAAGCACTCCTTGTACCACTTCAACCAACCGTGTTTGCACGGATTGCACTCTGCAATATTGTCCTGCCGGATCAAGCTTGGTTGGATGTGAGGGGCTCAGTAAGGGCTGGTGTGTGGCGGACGCTGGCTTTACGGGTAATCCGGTGGAAGGATTTTCTTCTGCAGCTTACTCCATTAATAATTGCCACATACCGGGAAATTGCGGTGGAATTACGCAATGCCCTCCGTCTTTTTTCAAAAGTTCACCAGGAAGTGATCCCTGTGTTCCGTGTCTGGGATGTGGCGAGAATCAATACAAAGATGGATGCGATCCCGTGACAGGAAGCATCTGTCTTAGTTGTCCGACTGGATACACGTCCCCTCCAAACAGCGTAGGAAGCAGCTCCTGCCAGACATGTGCTGTATCTACTGCTAACAACCCGACGTCATGTGCAAACTTATGCCAGGCGCCCCCTGGGTACGTGATTGCATCTGATGGCAATTCTTTAACCAGATGTGAAGAGGGTACATATAATTCAGGAACCACTGGGGTCAGTTGCACAAGCTGTCCAGCAGGCAAAAACTCGCCTGAAGGTTCTGACTCTATTGATGACTGTGTCTGTGACAAAGGGAAATATCTTTTGTCCGGTTCATGCGAGGAATGCAGCGAGGGAACGTATAAAGAGGAAATGGGAAATAATTTCTGTGTAGATTGCCCCGAATCATCCACGACAGACATAACTGGCGCTGACAGTATTACTGACTGCCTTTGCTTGGCCGGCTTTGAGGCCAATAACCTCGGAGACTGTGTGGCTTGCCCTGGAACGTCTGACAAATTTATCGTCTCTGATGACGCTTGTATTCAATGCGGCGATCATCAAACCCTGAATTCCAATCTTCCTCATCAACAGAGCTCATGTGAATGCAATGAGGGCTATACTGGGACTTACTTGAACTGTCAAGCCTGTCCAATCGCATCGTTCAAATCCACAAAAGGATCCGCCAGTTGCGTGTCTTGCACCAGCCACGCCACGACGCCAACAGATGCCAGTACCAGCATCACAGCATGCGCGTGTGAGGGTCCCATGTGGGTGCCCTCAAGTACCGGACCGGATGAGGTGGGTGGAACATGCCAGGCAGCCTGTGGACCTGGAGAAACAGCTCAAAACAATGTTTGTATTCCATGCAGTGAGGGTACGTACAAAAGTGTTCAGGGTCTGGAAGCCTGCACTGAGTGCACCGATCCACGCAACAGCAGCGCAACGGGGGCTACCAGCGCGGATGATTGTAGTTGTCGAGCAGGAGAGATCGCTCTGGGGGGAAATTATGTCGAGATTGTCAGTCTCGGAGACCATGCTGACACGTCAACAGTTGACTGTGATTCGACCTGTACCATTCCGATGCAACCAAATCAACGCCTACAGAGCGTAGAATTGAAGGGAAGTGGTCATCAACATATTACGATTGAGACGGACAATCTGAAAATATTTGTTTGCACCAATGACTGTGAGAAATTTACGGGTACTCCTACACCACTTCCACCCGTAAGAGGAAACATACAGATCACAGTAACATCAGGTCTCATCACGGTCTCCATGTACAATGGACAAAACGCTGTGTTTTCAGCATCTGCACCGTGGATGGACACCGGCGCCGCAAGGTCGCTCATCACCGAGCTGAATCTACAGCCCGGTGATTGGTTACTGGATTCCAGTTCAGTCCATTTCACTTCCGATCAGTGCGTTGAATGCCCTCCGGGCCTCATATGCAGGCCATTCATTACACTGCAGTAGAAGGTGTACCATGAACTGTCACGTCTTCTTCGTGCATGGACGCTTCTACTTCTCGCATGCGAAGTCTCGGTATAATGTACTTGATCGCACATGAGATGATAAAGACAGAAATGCTAAAAGATGCAATTAAAATAATAGTGATCTGATACGATATCATTTAGTTTAATTTTCTAAGCATATTTATATGATTTCTGCACCCGCATTCATAGTTCGCGTAGATTTCTCCACCCGCAACAGCCGAACGCTCACGCACGAGCGTTGATCGAAGCTTGCTGGACACGCGCTTGTTCCAACAGCGCTGCAATCTCAAAGTGTCCATTGTCTATGGCAACGTTCAGGGCGGTCCTGCCGTTGACGTCACATGCTTGAACGTCAGCGCCGTTCACGAGCAGGAGATCCACGAGCTTGCGGTTTCCAAAGATACACGCCTCGTGAAGACAAGTCCATCCCGAGGAATTCGTGTCGTTCACGGCAACGCCGCTTGCAATCATTTTCTGAGCGTTGTCTACCTGCTCCTGGAAGATGACCTGCATGCGTTCCTGAACCGCTGGCAGTTTTAACAGGTCTTGATTGGACTGGACCATCTGCTCCATCGCCGCCGGCTCCATTTTGTCCTTCGTGTCTTGAACACGGTCTAAAAAAAAGTCTTTTTAACTTTTTTTAGTGATTTTTTTTACCCAAGGACAGCTTCCGTCCCAAACATGGCGCTTCGGCCGGGCATGATGCATTTCAGACGTACTCTTCCCACGACACCTTCCACAGAGGAGAACGCGACCCTGCCAGAAAATGAGACGGTTTCAGGAAATCAATCGGAAGTTAACCCAGAGCAGAGCGTGGATGTCATGCATTGATGCGTTCATGTACGGCATCCACTTCTTTCGATCCAGAAAGTGCTGTGTTTGAACCAGCAGACCCAACGAACTCCGCGTCGGGTGTAAAAGCATTCTGTTACACATCGCGTCGACGTGGCCGCCATCATGCATAACTCCATACGCTTGTGAGATCCATTCGCGCGCCAAAGTTTTCTGGCCCTCAGAGCAGTTGTGGAGCATGTGTACGTCATTGTGAATCGTGCGATGCAATAAATACTCATAAGCGCAATAATTTTCTGGTAGCCTGCACCTCTGTCTGAACTCGTAGGTGAAATCCAGGTTTCCCTGATACAGCATGGTCGCATTTCGGATGGTATTTTCGTCTATAGTTGTATATGCTCCCAGAAGGTTTTGCAAGGCAATGGTCACCGGAATGTCGTTGTAAGCCTGCACGACAAATGATGTGAGCGTCCCAAGCTCACCTTGCGTAAACTGTGTCGGGTGCGAAACGGAATGCAGCTGGTATACAGCGTCTGCACCCAATCCCGACGTACCCCAAATTTGGGCTAGATCAAACCGGGCAATGTGTGTCTCATTGGAGCAGTAAGGCGCAATTTCGGTCATGTTTCTCACTGCTACGATGTCTTGATCAGAACCGTCGTCCATATTCAGCGTGTAGTATGCAGAGACTACGTCTGTACTTCCCTGCCAGTACGTAACGAACTCAGTTTTAGTCTCCGAGATACTCAGAGAGTTTGATTCCAGAACAACAGACGACTCCGACAAACTAAGTCGAGCACACTCTCGCACTTCAGAACTCAGCATCTGAGTCATACCAGACACACGAATATTCGCACTGAGGGAGTATCCGCGAATTTGTGTTCTCACGAGATAAACGATGCCACCACCGTCCGTGTAATACGCCTTCAAGACTTCCACCTCAAATTCTTTGAGCGGCACGTATTGGTTCAGTCCAACAAAGGCTACATGCTGCGACGCCCGTCGAGTCTGCACAAGCACTTCCTGCTGTGTTAAAGTCCACATAATCGTGTCCACCATAGACACAACGAGGCGACAGTCTGCGACGCCATTTTGAGGCGGTGTGCAAACTGCCACCGAAGAAAGCATATCGTCACTGATCTCAAACCTCAGCGTTGACTCGTCAATTTTTTCCGACACCAATGAATGAAGGCTGTTCTGAGAGCATCCGTCCTCCGTTGCTGCGTTTGGAAATCCTGCCTGTTGCAGTGTTGACACGCGCCACGTCTGTGCATAACAACAACCCCTGACGGTGTCGCAATTCTGCGGCGCTGACTTACCCACCACAATAGCGTATCTGCTGTGGTTTGAATGAGCGACTGTAAACCGAAAGGATGATGACAGGCGCTCAAAATTGGAGACCACGAGAACATGGGCCCCATTATTGAAATCGGATGATGTCAACTCCGAAGTCGCGCAGTCCTCAGTACCGTCTGTCCGGGTGATTCGGGTGTATCCAGACTTGCACGTGAATGAGCACGTAGCTTCATCACCCTCAGCGTTGGTTTCAACTGTGAATGATTTCAATAAAACGTTGCCAGTCTCGCAACTGATGCATCCCAGTGAATGATTCAAAGGGTCCCTGAGCTTTGAAATGCCAAGACATCGAATCCGACATGAGTACTCGTCGTCATAGATCAACCCAAACGACTTTGGTTCGTGGAGTGTCAGCGACAAGAATTTCGTGTCCCGGTAGTTGCAAGCCGAGCAGAAGCTGTCACTCGTCCTCGTATGTCTGCCTCGGTACTCTCCAATTGCGCAAGTCAAATCAAAGGTTATGTCGTCACAAACCCGATTGCTGTCAATCAGACAATCATATCTCTGCCACTCCGTATCGTATGAGCAATTAGAACATGGATTACAAACAGTGTTCTGTGTATCCTGACACACTGAATGAATATAAGTGACACCCAACAGACACGTGTCACAAGCGTCGCAGACGGCGTTATGGGTCAGTGTACATGCCACCTTTTCATACTCCTGATCCAAGGCTGCAGAACAGACGCGACACTCCTCACAGGGTAGATTTCCCACAAAATCCTTGTAGTAGCCGGCTTGGCATGTCTCACATGTCAACGAGGGAAATCCAATTGACTGGAAACCCATCTGACACTCACAGTCATAGAGCTTCTCAGAGCCAGCGGGCGAAACAGAATTCTGTGGACAAGAATGGGCAATGCCATCACCTGGACAAAAACTGTTTGGAGGACAAGTGTCGCAAACTCCGCTGTTATCAAAGGTTTTTGGTTTACAGACACAATCCGATGGCTCATCTTGCAGCTGGAGATACTGCGTCCATCGATCGCTCGAGCAATTAAACAGGTTGCCATCAAAGCAGTAAGTATTCACGTCACAGGGGATACAAGTCAAGTTTGAAACACTGTTTGCATATCCATCAATACAGATACAATCTGCCAATTCAGACGACCCGGCCACCGATTTTTGGAGGCTATCAGGACAATCCCGGCGAATGTTGTCACCTTCGCAGTAATCATCTGGTAAACATACTTTACAAGTGAAATTCGTCTGCGTCAAGTTAGTTCTGAAAAACCCGTGAAGGCAATTGCAATCCGTAATATGAGAGCCTCCCACAAACAAATTGAGCGAGTTCTCAGGACAGGGTCGCAGCAGTCCATCAGTGCAGAAATGATTCTGCTGGCATTGCTTGCAGAGTGAATCCTCCCGGTAGAAACCAGCTTCACAGCTGCAGTCCTCTTCAGCATCACTGCCGGCCGCGCTGGTGCCGTTGGTGCCACAGGAATACCGAATGCTGTCGAAACAGTAGAAATTTTCCTCACACACGTGACATTGCGTGTCACTCCGGCCATTGTTGAAGTCAATGCCGCAGGTGGTGTCATCTGTAGAGCCGTCGCTGGAACGACTATAATTCCCAGCAAGACATATGGTACATGAAGTGCACTCAATTCGAGTTGTGGGCGTACATTCCTCACTGACATACTCACCCCCAGGACAGTGAGAGTCACAGGGGTCACAGACAGCGGCGCCGGAATTCAATGCTCGTTTCCCCACCTCACATGTCTGACATGGAATTGAATTGTTGGAATTTGTACTTTTGAATGTCCCGGCGCTACATTCAAGACAAGAGTCCGCTGTCACATTCGCTTCGAACCCAGCATTGCAATTGCAGAACGTTGAAGTGTAGTCACCGAATGGTAAATTACTGTCCTCCTGGCAGTCTTTGCACCCCTGGTCAGTTGTGCTCGTGCACGGAGCATCCAGGTCTGGGCGTTTGTCGGTAAACCAGCACTTAGTACAAGCCTTGCAAGAAGGTTCAGTCAAATCGTTTCGAAATTCGCCCGCTGGGCATTCACGACAAGATCCAACCGAAGATTTACATTCGCATATGTGATAACTACTCCCCGGCCGAGAATCACAGGTGTCAGTTCCACCAAAACTACCAGACCCGTCCCATGATAAATGGTCACATGTACTCGGTTCTGTATGGGTGGTCCGTTGACCTCGCGAGCTCACACACGTCAGACCATTTGCTGCACAATAATCATTGCAAGTGCCGTA
>MDSW01202456.1_pt1 | contig 13526 bp, 16 predicted proteins | sample 811171 | NCBI WGS metagenome assembly MDSW01 (sample SAMN05326641, study PRJNA326480) | marine metagenome | isolation source: seawater | place: Atlantic Ocean: North West | collected 2012 | reverse complement strand
TTTTTTGTAAAGCCTTTTTAATACCAAATATTTCTATTGCCTCCAGTAAAGACTCAGTATCTGAATTACTTTTCCATTTAATATTTGAATTTAGTGAATTTATTTCTTTTCTAATATCTGCATGATTATAAATTTCACCATTGTATGTTATGACGAACCTTCCTGATTGTGAAATCATTGGCTGATTACCTGCATTAGATAAATCTAATATTGACAATCTTTGATGTCCTAAAGCTATACCAAAATTGCTATCTTGCCATTTACCACTAAAATCTGGGCCACGATGAGAAAGTACTGAATTCATTTTTAATATAACATCATTATATTTGGGTAAATTTTTTGAATAAAATCCAGAAATGCCACACATGTTTTAAGTTCCTATCCTATTTTATTTTTTAAAAAAAAGAAAAATAACTTTTATCAATGATTTAAATCTTAAATTAATTTCACCATTCTTGATAACAAATAAAAGATCATTTTTTGCTTTTTCATAGTTATTGTTATGAAAATTATAGCTTCCTGACATATATCTTAATTTAATCTCTAAATTTAATTTTTGTTTAGAATTAAAAAATGAGGTAAATTCTTTTACAGCTTGTCTGTGTGGTATAGAAAGGTCTCTCTTTTGTGAGCTTTTATCATGAACCAAATAATAACCTAAAGTTTTTTCTATATATTTAAAATGTTCTGTGACTTTTGCAATTTTTAACCATGTATTAAAATCTTCTGATGCTACTAATTTTTTATTTTCACTAATTCCTCCAATTTTTTTTAGTATAGACTTTCGAACCACAACTGAGGAATTTCCAATTGCATTACCCTTTTTAATTTCACCAATAAGCATATCTTCCAATATAGGCTTCTTTAATTGACGACCAATTTTTGTTTTATTTAAATATTTTTTGGAATTGAAATACTTTATTTGAAGATCATGATAAACAAAATCAACATTTCTATCAATATTTTTTAAACAAGTATAAAGTTTATTTTTCCTCCACCAATCATCGGAGTCTAAAAAAGCAATCCATTTTCCCCTAGATTTTTTAATTCCAAAATTTCTTGATTTTGCAATTATTCCATTATTTGAAATTTTAAAATATTTAATTCTCTTATCATTAAATTTTTTGACTATATTTGTTGTATTATCTATTGAATTATTGTCTACTACTATTGCTTCCCAATTGTCATAAGTCTGTTTTATAAGAGAGCTCAGTGCTTTGTTTAAAAATTTAGCATGATTGTATGTTGGGATCACAACAGATATCAATGTATTAGATTTAATATTCAAAACTAATCTCAATTATTTCAATAAGAATTTTTATAAATTTTTTTTCAAATATTTTAATATATGGTCAATTTCAGAATATACCTTTTTTTTATCTATTTTAAATTTAAATTTTCTATTGAATGAATTTTTTAAGTTAATGTTTTTCTTAAATTTCTTAACTATTAACTCAATATTTGAATTAAATATTATCTTAAATCTTTTTTTAATTATTAAGCCTATATCTCTTAGACTGAAATAAGTATAAAAAAAATCTTCAATTGAGTTGTTGAAATAATTTTTACTAATTATTTTATTAATCAATTGAACAAATATCTTAGATGGAATAAAAGTTCTATACAAAGAACCTTTATTTACACAAATTTTTTTTTCTTTGATTGCCGAGATACACATATCGTGAATTAAATTTGTTTGAATCTGTTTTAAATTATTGTACTTTTGGAAGCCAAAAACATTACCCATTCTAATTATAACAAATTTTCGTTTATAATTTGATAATTTATCAAAAATTATGTTTTCAGAATTATAGTGAGATTTTGAATAAAGGTTTTTTAAGTTTATCGGAGAATTAATTTTTATATTTTGTTTTCCATAATTCTTATAAATTTGTAAAGATGAGATGTATATAAGTTTAATATTGTAGGATAAACAAACGTCACAAATTCTTTCAACAACTTTGTTTTTAGAATCAATTAATGTTTTTTTTTTTTTAAAATTACTTTGGTTTGGACCAGCTAAATATATCAAATAGTCAAATCCCATTAAAACTTTTAATTTATTTAATGAAGAGTAATCAATATTTTTTTTTCTTGAAAAAAAAATATATTGATTGTGCACACCTATTTTTTGGTTCTTTATTAATGATGCTAGATATCCTGACCCACCAATTACTGCAATTTTTTTTTTTAATTTTGCCAAGGTGATTTATTACTTTTTATAAGATTATCTAAAACTTTTTTATCTCTTAATGTATCCATAGCAAACCAAAAACCTGTATGTTTAAATGCAGCTAAATACTTTTTTTGGACAGCTTTTTTTAAAGGAGATCTTTCTAGCATCACATTTTTCCTTCCAATCAAACTTAAAAATTCAGGCTCAACCACAAAAAAACCTCCGTTTATCCATCCTTTTTGCAGCTGTGGTTTTTCCTCAAATTTGGTTACAGTATTTTTAGATATTGTTAATTCACCAAACCTTGCAGGAGGATGTACAGCAGTAAGGGTAATTTTTTTTTTATTTTTTTTATGAAAATTGATTAACTTTTTTAAATTTATATTAGACAAACCATCACCATAAGTTAAAAGAAAAGTTTCACGCAATTTATTTGATAACATTTTAATTCTAGTTCCTGTAAGTGTTTCAACTCCTGTGTTAATCACATCTATCTGAGCCGCAATGTTTTTTTTTTTTGAAATAATTTTTTATAACTAAGTGTTTGTATCCTGATGCGATTAAGAATTTTTTAAAACCATATTTCATGTAATATTCTATTATATGCTGTAATATAGGTTTAGATCCAACTTTGATCATCGGTTTTGGTAAAATTTTTGTATATTCGGATATTCTCGTTCCTTTTCCTCCAGCCAAAATTACAACTTTCATCTCACTAAATTTCATATTCTTTAGAATTTTTTATTAATGCTTTCTTCTTTGTCATGAACAATATTAGAGAAATTTACTAGTAAACTTGCTTTTTTTTTATCTACATTTTGAAATGCAAACCATATTCTTGGCGGAATGTATAAAGTACCAAATTTTTTTTCACTAATCATAAAATTTTTTCTAAGATTCTTTTTTTCGTCATAAAAAAAAAACTTTATACTTCCTACTGGTACAGTCAAATTCATGTGCATTTCTTTATGGTATTTCCAACCTTTTAAACAATTTTTTTTAATCCAAGTAAAATAAACTTCTCCAAATTTTTTATAATTTTTATCATTTTTTTTCATAAATTTCATAATATTTCCTTTAGGATTTATAATTATTTTCTTTTTGAAAAATTTAATTTTATCAAGCTTAGACATTAAAAACATTTCTATTTAAACTTAGATAATAATTTATATCATTATCTAAAAGTTTTTGAGCTTTTGAATTATTTTCATAAAATTCTTTATACCAGTTCATTGTTAACTTAAGTGTCTTTTCTAAATTTAAAATTTTTTTCCATTTTAAAATATTTTCAGCTTTTACAGAATTTAATTTTAACAAATTGTCTTCACTAAAAAATTTTTCGTTATAAATTTCAAATTTAGAATTTTTCCAATATCTGTTTGATAATTTTAATACTTTTTTTACAGTTGCTACCTCATTAAACTTGGGACCAAAATTAAAACTGTTACCGTTTATTTTATTATTTTTTTCTAGATAGTACGACAAAGCAATATATCCACTTAATGGTTCTAGTACATGTTGCCAAGGTCTTGTTGAATTTGGACTTCTTATAAGAACTTTTTTATCCATTGCCCATGCTCTTACACAATCTGGTATCAACCTATCTGAAGACCAATCACCTCCACCAATTACATTACCTGCTCTTGCTGTTGCTATTCGTATTTTTTTATTTTTTTTCAAAATAGAATTAAAATATGATTTGAAGACAATCTCAGCACTTGCCTTTGATGCACTGTAAGGATCATGACCACCCAATCTATCATTCTCTCTATAACCCCTTATTAAACTCAGATTTTCATAACATTTATCACTAGTAATAATTACTGATGTTGATTTATTTTTTAATTTATTAATACAATTTAAAATATTAGCTGTTCCAATAATGTTAGTCCTTAAAGTTGCCAAAGGATCTATTATAGATTTTTTTACTAAAGATTGAGCTGCCAGATGATAGATAATATCTGGTTTAAATCCTAATATGTTTTCTTCTAATTTATTTAAGTTCGATATATCAAATCGTTTATCAATTAATTTTTTCTTGTCTAAAAATTTAAATAAATTTAACTTTTTATCTGGGTTTAAACCAATTCCCATTATCTTAACATTATATCTTGAAAGCCAATGGACCAACCAACTACCTTTAAATCCGGTATGTCCTGTTATAAGTATTTTTTTTTTATTATAAAATTTATTTAAATCCATATATTTTAATTTAACGTTATTTATATGTAAAAAATTATTTTTTAGAATAATTTTTTTTAATCAATTTGAATTAGCTTATTATATCAAAAGCTCTTAATATATTATTTTCAGTAGGTTCAATAAAAAAATTAAGTTTATACCATTTGGCAATTTCAACTATCTCAGATTGATTTTTATTTCTGTATTCTGAAAGTTCTTTATAAACCTTATAAATTTCCTCTTCATTCGTAGCAATATCCCATATTTTTCCTAGACCTTTATCTACTAAAGGATTTTCTGTATAATTATGTTGGCTTGGAACAATAATTACTGAAAGTCCACAAGCTACAGCTTCTAAATTAGATCCAGATGAAGATGTGCCAATAACTATCTTTGTGCTCTCAAAAAGCTTTTGAATGTTTTGATCGGTCACAGATACATTTTTTGGTAAGTCTTTAAATTGTTCAATAGGAATAGCTGGATGATTTTTAAATAAAACCTTATCAAATTTCTTTAAATTATTGATTACATATTTTGTGTCTTGTATTGAATATGATCCTAAGACTAAAATATCATTTTCCTCTTTAGTACCTTTAAAGTTAAATATGTTTTGATATCTTAGTGATACTCCCATACCATAATTCACTTTTTTCCCCCTATTAAGTTTGTGATACTTGCTATTAATTAATATCTTATGAGGTGTTGTCATGATGGAATGGTCAATGTCATCAGCAAAACTATACAAAGTTTGATTATTTAAAGTAATAAAGAAACCAGATATCTTAATATGATTACAATTTTTTTTAATTGCATAATTAAAACTTCTTTCTATAACCTGAAATTCGTACCAAGAGTAAACTTTTTTTATACTATTTATTTTAGAAAGATTTTTACCTAAAATAAATCTTGTAATTGAATTAAAGCTAAAATAATTAATATCTTCAAATAATGAATAATTAAAAATTTTGTCATTCTCATTTTTTTCAATTTGTCTTAAATTTAATACACTGAGAGGATATTTTATTAGTATCCAAAATATTTTAAAAAAATCAAAAGCATTTAAGAATTCATATTCAAATATAAAATCTCGTTTATCTTTACTTATAATTTTAAGGAAATTAATTAATTTAAAGGGATTATTGTCAACGCCATATGGTCTCAAAAGTATTGAATACTTTATATTAAACTTTTCCAAAACCTCATAAGCTCCCTTAAAATAATTTTCATTAAATTTACCTGATTGGTTTGTCTTATCTACTAGACCAAAAACATCAATTATAGTTTCTAAATTATATGACCGAGACTTTTTGTGAAAAATTTTAAATATTAAAAAAGATAAAAAGTAAACGATTAAAAAATATATATTTTTGATATAAAATTTTATTGTATTTTTTAAAAATAAAATAAATTTATTATCATTATTAACTTTTCTAGTAATAAAATTTCTAGGAAAATTACTCAAATTCGAATTTTTTACCAAGGTTGGATTAATTATTGAATATAAATCTGATTTAGATTTTTTTTTTATACAATCTATGTAGATATGAAATTCTTTTTTTTTATTAACAAAATTCTTTTCTTCAAAGATCATAATTTTAAATTTATAAACTTTTCAACATAATTTCCGTATTGGGTTAATGAAATATTATTATATCCATAAAATTTAATCTTATTTTTTTTTGCAGCTTTATAGTCAGTAATTGCATCGCCTACTAAAATTATTTCATTAACACTATAATTAAATTTTTTAATAATATTTTTTACCAATATTTCTTTTTTTATTGGACTTCCGTTAATACTTTTAAAATATTTATCAATTTTAAAAAAAGAGCACAGATGATTGAGTTCTTTGTGCTCTGAACCAGAGACTATATGGAAATCATATCTAGAGAAATTTTCTTTAATGAAAAAAATACTATCATCAATTAAATTAGTCTTGGTATAGATTTTTTTTTTAATAATTTCGGCAAATTTGTTTGCAAGATACAAAACTTCATTATCTGAAATGTTTTTTTTTAGAATTTTTTTATAAAAGTACCTTATTTTATCAAATCTTGAAACGCCGCCATTCTGATAATGGTATTTCTCTATTTTTTTAACACATTTAAGATCATATTGTTTAAACAATTCAACAAATCCATCTCCCTTTATTCTCATGCTATCAAGAATAACTCCATCAAAATCCCAAAGAATTGTTTTAATCATGGTATTTTATTAAATACTTTTTTTTAATAATTATTTGTTTTAATTCAGATATATGTTTATTTTCAGTTAAACATATAATGTGATTTAAATTTAATAATTTAACCAAAATTTAATTATTACGTTTTTTTATTTTCTAGTTCTTTATTAATTACTTGAATGCACTCTAGCAAACCCTGACCAAGATCTATAAATGGATTTGCAACCAGTTTTTTTCCAACTGTAGGATGATATGAATAAGGGGTAATTTTATAGTGTCCAATATTGTTTCCATCGACTTGTCTAACTTTTAAACGATTGCCCATTATTTCGTTTATCATTGTGATCAATTCTTTTCTTTTTAAACGTTCTGTTCCAGTAAGAATAATATGCTGATTTTCAAATTTTTTATCCTCTAAAATATCAACTGAAAGTTTTGCAGCATCTATTCCATGAATATATTCTCTCAATTCCTCACCATCTCCCTCAAAATTAAGTTCACCTTTTTGTATAGCACTTTTTAAAAGTTTATAAATCGAGTTATTGTTACTAGCTCTGTCTCCATATAACGATCCATATCTTATAACGGTATATTTAAGACCATATTTTTTATAGTACTCTTCTGTTATTTTTTCACTAGTTTGTTTACTTATTCCATAGAAAGATCCATAACTACTTAATGCATAAGCACTACTAGCATATATAATTCTTTCGACACCTTCCTCTTTACAAGCATCTAAGATATTTAAATTCCCCATAACATTAACTTGAAAAGTACTAAGTGGATTTTCAATTGCCTCATCAAGTTCTGCAATAGCTGAAAAATTATAAACCATATAGGCATCTTTTATTACTTTTTTAACATCTTGAATGTTAAGAATATTTATCTTTTTGAACTTTTGTTTATCATTTAAATTTTGAGATTTATTTATATCTGCAATTGTCACATCATAATTTCTATTCAACAATTCATCTGCAACATAAGATCCTAAAAAACCACTTCCTCCAAATACAACAATTTTTTTCATAAATTAAAAAAATTTTTTAAATGCTGAATGGCCGATAATCCCATGGCTTCTACAGCTTCTTTTGCGTTTCCACCAATATGAGGAGTACAAATAAGATTGGGTAAATTTAAAAAGTCTTGATCTAACGGAGGTTCCTGAACATATGCATCAAGTGCAGCTCCTGCTATAATTTTATTTTTGAGTGCATATTTTAAATCTAACTCATTTATTATGCCGCCTCTCGCTATATTGATAATATATGAAGTTTTTTTCATACTTTTTAATACACCTAAATCTATCATATTCTCAGTATCTTCGTTGTAAGGTACGTTAATAGTTATAAAATCACAACTTTTGAATATTTGTTCTTTAGATACATTCTTTATATTATTTTGACTATAATAATTGTCTTGTTTAATTACATCATTTCCAAAAATCTTACAATTAAATGGTTTGATTAACCTTACAAGCTCTTTACCTGTATGACCGAGGCCAATGATTCCAATATTTTTCTCGCTAAGCTGAAAGCCAGCAGATTTATTCCATATACCTTTTTTAAGTTCATTTGAAGAAATGAATAGATTTCTCGCAAACATAATCATAAAGCCAAGCGCCATTTCAGCTACAGAAAGTTTATTGATACCGCCAGACCAACCAATTTTTATATTTTTTTCACGGCAAGCCTCAAGATCAATATTATTTAAACCTACTCCATACTTTGCAATTATTTTTAAATTTGAAGTTTTGCTTAAGATATTAGAAGTAATTTTATCAAGACCTATAATTGCAGCATCTGAATTTTTCAAGTATTCAATTAATTCTATTTCATTAAATCTTTTACCATCTAAATTTAATGTAGTATTTGGAAAGTATTTATAAATTTCATCCTGTAATAATTTGTTTTTTGAAAAACTTGGAGAAGTTACTGCAATTTTCATAAGTGGTATTATATGTATAATTTATAATAATATAAATAAATCAGAAAATTTCGAATTTTAAAGAATTTTAACAAGTTTTATATTTCTAGGCCTAATTTTTTTTTTAATAAAAAGTTCAGTCAATTTATCATTGAATAATTTGTAATTTACTAACAAATGCAATGAATTAAAGTCTCTTAACAAGAATGACCTTCCGCCTGACAACTTCATTCCTTTAGGAGTTGTTTCTAAAAGGAGCTTAATTAAACTGTTAATTATTTTTCCTATTTTAAAAATTGCTACAGACGATAAATCATGAAGTGAGAATTCTTTTTTTATATCAGTTCTGACTTGGTGTATTATATTTCCACTATCAGCTTTCTCAGCAACGTAATGGATTGTTGCACCAACATTATTTGGTTCTAACATATAACAAGCCCAAAAATTCGATGCATATCCTCTATATTTTTGTGTTAGTCCACTATGAATATTAATTGTTTTTTTTGGTAGTATGGATAATAATTTTTTTTTTATAAGTGTTATTCCATAGCACATCACTAGATCTGGTTTAAAATCATTAACAATTTTTTCCATTTTGGTTGAGTTAAGTTCATTTAAACCTATATAAATTTTATCATTATGTCCTGCTATTAAGTTTTTTTTAATTTTTAAAAATTTTTTTTCGGATAAATCTCTTAAATGAAGATGTTTTGTTAATAGTTTATTCGGGTTTTTTTTTAAATTCTCTTTTTCTCTTTTTTGAATAATTACTTTACAATTTTTATATTTACTTAAAATTTTGTTGAGTACAAATTGGTTTCTTAAGTCGTTACCAAATAATAATAAAATCTTTTTTTTTTGAATACCTTTCATTTATTAAGTAACGTTTTCATGTCTGTTAAAGCCATTCTATGATATCCATTTATCTCTCTTGAACCAAAAATTTCAGTATATTGATTTTGTTTTTTGAATAAAACATAATTAGCAATTGAACCTTTGCATTCAAAATTTTTTTCTAAATAATCTTTTGTCTCGTGCATTCTAGAGATTACTTGCTGAGTTTTGTTTATAACCTTTGGTACAACTATTGTGGCAATAGAAGTTGATACTTGGCTAGTTCTCAATTTCTGGATTTCTTTAGCAATTTTTTCAGAAGAATAAGAAAACCCTATTCTAAATCCAGCTAAACCTAAACTTTTACTTAAGCTTTTAACAATTATCAGGTTTGATTGAAATTTGTTCAACAATGAAAATCTGTTGTCAAAATCTGCATAAACTTCATCTGCGATAACATAATCAAACTTATCTTTTAAAATTGAAAGATCTATACCTGTACCGTCAACACCATTTGGATTAGCAACGTACATGGCCGAATTTTTTTCTATATCATCAATTTTTAATTTTTCTAAATCAACTACCTCGTAATCTAGACTTATCATTTTGCAATATATTTCAATCATAGCAAAAGCGTTTTTTGCAATGTACAATTTTTTAATATCTAAAGTAAAAACTATTCTTTGAAGAATATCTGCTGCTCCATATCCAATCGCTACTTTGTTAATATCTAATTTATAATAATCACATATTGCTTTATATAAACCAAATTCATTTCCATAATTTAATATATGTTTTTCATTTTCGATAATTTTTTTCACTTCAGAATTTAATTCGGAGTCGAAGTGAACATTTTTTGATAAATCTATTTCTTTTTGAATGGTCTTATTATTCCAATTTGGTCTAGAAATATCTTTTTTTGACAACATTTAAATTTTTTTTATATTGAAATTAAAAGAAAACTTTTTAGTTTTATCAATCATTACAGATAACATTAGGACTTCTTTATATTTTGATCTAACGTCTTTTGAAACTTTATGCATATAACCAAAAAGATTTATTTTATATCTGCACTTAGTTGTTTTTAAAATAAAGTCAATAAATTCATTAAAATTTATTATTACATATGGAAATTTAATTAAGGGGTTTTTTGATATAATTTGATAGCTAAGATTTTTTTTTGTTAATGTTTTATCAAACACCAACCTAACATCAAAATTTATATATTTTCTAGAATGTGATATTAAATTATTTATAATTTCTTGATAATTTCTACAATAAATTAAAGTTCCAAAGCTATACGTTAAGTCATACTTTTGATTTAAAATAATTTTTTTACCATCATATTTTTTAAAATCATGATCTGGATAAAGAAATTTTGCTTTTGTAAGCATTCCCTCTGAAACATCGAGACCTGTAAACTTTTTTATACGAGTTAATTTTTTAATTATTTTTATAAAATTTCCGGCAGCACATCCAAAATCTAAAAAAGTTTTAGATTTTTTTGCTATTGGTACAAAAAAATATTTTTCCGATAAATATAAATCAGAAATTTTATTTCTTCCTTCGCTAAATTTTCTTAATTGTTTTTTATTTCCAAATGCATTTAAATATTTTATTTTATTCATTTTTATAATTTAATTAAAATTTATTCGCCGCCAGCAATCGCTATACTTTCATTTGTAATAAATGAATTTTTTTCGACTAAAAAGAATATTAATTCGGATATTTCTTCTACTTTACAAAATCTTTTAGCTGGTATCATGCCTTTTCTTTTTTCCAAGTTTTTTGCGGTTCTAAGTAAAAATTTAGTAAGAGTTGGTCCTGGTCTTACATTATTTATTAAAACATTATTTTGTGCGGATCTTCTACTAAAGGATTTGGTTGAAACTTCTAAGCCAGCTTTAGAAATGCTGTAAAATAAATTATTTTCATTTGATCCATACTTTACACCTACTGATGATATATTTACTATTCTCCCAAAATTGTTCTTTATCATAGAGTCTATCAAAGTATCAGTAATTAAAACTGGGACGATAGTATTAACTAATAGTGTTTTTTGTATATCATGTATTCTATTTTTTTTTGATTTTGAATTATCAAATAACCCGGCACAATTGATTACGGCGTCTATTTTAATTTTTGATATCTGCTTTAAAAATAAATTGAATTTTTTTTGATCAGTAAAATCACATTTGATCCTATTTTTGTAAGATCTCATTGTTTTAAATTCTTTATCAAAATTAAAATAATGAGGTATTACATTCCATTTATTATTTTCAAATTTCTTTAAGCATGAGAGCCCGATGCCTTCGCCTGAACCTGTTATTAGAATTGTTTTCAATATATAGTAATTTGTTTAATGTTTAGATTAAAGTTCTTATATAAATTATAAAAAATTAATGGTCTAGCATTAATTACTGTATTTAAAATTAATTATTTTGGTTTGTACGTATTAAACAAAATATCATCTTTCATAATTTGACAAACTAAATCAAGATCTTCTTTAGTATCGACTGCTTTTGTCTTGTAATTTGTATTGCACATCTTAATCTTTCCTCCATTTTCAATAATTCTCATCATATCTACTGACTCTATTTTTTCTAATGGTGTTTGTTCCATTTCATTATATTCCAATAAAAAATCTCTTTGAAAAGGTATTACACATACTTGTTTCTTCATAGGCACTTCCAAAATTCCCTTTTTCATGGTTGGTATTGGTTCTCTGCTGAAATAAATTGCATTATCATCTTTATCCATTACCACTTTTACTTCATTTGGATTCTGAAATGTTTCAACGCTATTAATGTCTGCAACTAAATTTGTTATTAATATATTTTCATCCTTAATCATTGGTTCTACCGACTCTTCAATCATTTTTGGGAAGGTTAATGGTTCATCACCTTGGACTATAACTACTATATCGCATTTTTGTTTTGTCTCACTTTCAATTTTAAGCATTGCTTCTCCACATCGATCAGCACATCTTTCATGATGATCGCTTGTCATGACAACCTTTCCTCCAATAGAGGTGATATAATCAAATATTTCATTATCACATGTTGCCACGTAAACTTCTGTAAGAATTTTACTCATTTTTACTCTTTTATAAACATGACCAATCATTGGTATACCCAATATATCTTTCATTGGTTTTCCTGGAAAACGGCTAGAAGACATCCTAGCGGGTATTATCGATATAATATTCATTTTTTAATTTTATTTTTTATAGCTTTCATGCCCGATATAGCAGAATCTCTAAGAAAAAAATAATCAATTCCATAAGCTAAAAAAGTACAACCTTGATCTATTTTAGCTTTCATTTTTTTAGGTTCTGTATCAACAACATGAAATCCCGATGGAATTTTGTTTTTTTTACAAATATTTAGTATTTTTTTTATCGCTTGTTTTACTTTGATGTTATCAAATTTTCCGGGAACACCTATGGAACCAGACAGATCATAAGGTCCAATTAGTGTACCATCTATTCCTTTTACTTTAAGAATATCATCAAGATTGTCGACAGCTTCTATATGTTCTATTTGAACGATTATAACTAAGTTATCTCTTACAAATTTTTTGTAGCCTTCAAAATTTTTTCCATATTTTGAAGCCCTATAAAGGCCAATGCCTCTTTTGCCCTCTGGAGGATATTTTGCATATTCAATTACTTCTAATGCATCTTTTTTTGTGCAAACCATCGGTACAATTATTCCATCAGCGCCCATATCAAGAGCTTTTTTAATTGCAACTTCCTCATTTTTACTCACTCGTACTAAAGCACTCATATTATTTGCCTGAATTGCTCTAATTAAGTTTTCTGTCGACTCTAAATCAATTGATGTATGCTCTGTATCTATTACTAGCCATTCAAAACCAGCTAACGCCATTACCTCAACACTTACTGGACTATTGATCATTATCCAGCTGCCTATTGTAAGCTTATTATTCTGTAATTTTTTTTTAAGTAACATAATAAGATAATATTGACAAATTTATTTTTTGTCACGAATAACTTTAAATTAAAATCTAATCAACTAAATCATCTATATATTTGATATTATTTTTAGTTAAAAGAAATGTTGATCCCTGTTCAGTTTGGTTTCGCAAAAAACGTGAGACTTTGATTCTTAGGTTTATTACAAAATTACCATAAAAATTAAAAGCTAACATGTAGATTTTTTTCATAAACAAATTGACAGAATTTTTTTTAATGAAAGAAAGAGAAAC
>MDSW01136625.1_pt1 | contig 13527 bp, 10 predicted proteins | sample 811171 | NCBI WGS metagenome assembly MDSW01 (sample SAMN05326641, study PRJNA326480) | marine metagenome | isolation source: seawater | place: Atlantic Ocean: North West | collected 2012 | reverse complement strand
GGACTTTGCCCGTCGCATCTCTCCGCCCACCCCCCGCTTTCAATCCCCGTCCTCGACGCCTTTCAACGCCAACTGACGCCTATGAACTCCAACCCGACATTCGCTTGTATGGAACGGCCCTCAGAGAAGCGCGCGACGGCGCGTACGAAGCAAAACTCGTATCGGTACCCGGTCGACAGGTTCTTCCTCGTCGCGGGACCGCGCCCTAAGGGCGAGACCGTGTACCTGAACGTCGCGGATTCCGACGCGAGCGCCGGCGCCGTCGTCGGGGCGCGTCTACGTCGGTTCGGTCGCGCGCCGTCCGAATCGCGATTCACGCGCCGGTCCAGGCGCGAAGCCGGATTGGACTGCTACGATAAGCGAGTCCCGTCGCACGACGGCGGCGCGACGCACACGTGCGCGGAACAGAAGCGGTGGGGCAAGTGCGACGAGTGGTTCATGGAGAACGGCGGGTACTGCCGTAAGACGTGCGGGAAGTGCGTCAACTTGTTCGAAGACGCGGACGCGCTGAGCGAGTACGACGACGCCTGGTACGATCAGATCGCGTTCCACGAGCTCTTCAGCGGATCCGTGAACGACGCCATGGAGGAAGCGATGGAGTTTGGCGTCGAGGACGAGGACGAGGAGGACGGCGACGCGCCCGCGCCCGCGCCCGCGACGGAGGCGATGGCGCGCGACGCGGTGGAAGAAGAGCTGGCGCGATGAGAGAGAGAGAGAGAGACGTTCGTTCCAGCGTGGACGACTGGAAGAAGAGAAAAAAGGCAGCGCCGCGGGCGAAGAAAAAGACGACGACACGAGGTGTTCATCCATCCATCCATCAGATAATGAATTGAAGAAGAAACGTTCAGAAATCTATCTCATCTCATCACACCTCCATCTTCGCGACGCCGTCCGCGATGTCCTCCGCGGTGGACGTGATGTAATACACCGCCGGCGCCCCCGGGGTGGCGGCGTCCACCTTGACGCCGCCGCTCGTCGCCGCCGCGACGCTCTCCGCCGCGGCGCCGTCCAAAGCGTCCCCGGCGGATGAAAACACCGCGAAGGCTTTCAACCCGCACGCCTTGGCGATGAACGCCGCGTTCTCGTTCAAGACGCCAGCCTCGTCGAAGATCAAGCGCACGCTGAGCGCGTCTTCGCCGACCGCCTTGGCCTCGTCCTGCTTGAACTTGATGAACGGCATCACCATCTTCATGACGTTTTTGAAATTGGCATCCTTCGACAGCTCGCTCGCCTTTACCGCGTCCAACACCTCGTTCACGGGCGGGAACGCGTTCGCGCTCGCGTCGTACTTCTCCGCGAGAATCCCGAGGCACACCTCCTGCCACCCGCCAAACTTCTCCGCGACGAACACGTGCGCGGCGTCGCACGTCTTGATCGGCGGCGGCGGCCCCGCGCCCTTCTTTTTCGGCGGCGCCGTCGCCTTGGCGACGCCCTTTCGAATCGACGACACGAGGTCGTCCAGGTACCGCGCCGCGGCCATGAGCGCCTTGTCCGGCTCGACGTACGTCGGGAACCCGGCTTTCGTGACCGTGCCGGGCTTTCCGAGGAGCGCGCCCCACACGTGTTCGCACGTGTGCGGGCAAAATGGCGCGAGGAGAAGCGTCGAGACTTCGATGAAGCGTTTCACGAGCTCCGCGTGCATGTTGCCCTCTTCGCCCAAGCCGCCGCACTGGAGCCGGTACGCGTCGCGCGCGGACTGCAGGTCGTAGTACCCGCACTTCAGCGCCTCGCGGAACATCATGTTCTCGTAGTGCTCCTCCGTGGATTTGATCGCGTGGTTCATCGCGTTCGCGAAGACGCGGTCGCCGAACGTCTGCGGGCGATTCCGCGCGAAGCGACGACGTCGGGGCGGAGTCGAAAGGCGTCAGATTATGGAGTCGAAAGGCGTCGAGGCGCGTGATCGGGATCGAAAGCGAGGGGTGATGGGCGGAGAGAAACGCCGGCGGGCGTATAGTGCGCGCCTGATCCGACGGGCCGGTCCGCAATTTCCCCGCGGCGGCGAGCGCGAGCATCTCTTCGATCCACGCGAGCTCCTTCGTGAGACGCAAAATCGCCGCGTTCGCGGTGTCGTCCACAAAGTTGGCATCCTCGATCGTGTCCCCGGCGTCCGCGAGCGCGAATCGCATCGCGTCCGACGAGTACGCCTCGATCGCCGCCTTGAGCGTCTTAAAGTTGCCCGTGGACTTGCTCATCTTCTCGTTGTTCAGGAGCAGGTGACCGTTCGTTCGGAACCCGCGCGGCCACTTACTCTCGTCCTCCGCCCACAACGCGACGTGGTTGTAGATGGAAAACGTGAGGTGATTCTGAATCAAATCCTTCCCGCTGACTCTCAGGTCGAACGGATACCAAAACTCAAACTCCGTCTTCATCTCCTTCAGCAGCTCCTTTGGAAAATCCGATCCCGCCGGGAGCGGGACGCCGAGGAACACCGCGTCCCACACCTCGTCCGTCATCGCGCTCGGCTCAACGCTCGGCCTCGCCGACCCGTACATGTCCCCGCCCTGCAACAAGTGCGCGACGGTGTAATACGCCATGTAAATCGTGCTGTCCGACAGCGACTCGATGAGAAACTGTTCGTCCCACGGCACCCTGGTCCCCAACCCGAACGCGCGACTGCACGCCCACTGCCGGAGCCACCCGAGCGTGTGCTCGAACGCCTTCCTCGCCTCGTCGTGATACGTGCGCATCCCCGCGAGACACTTCTCCGCCTTCTCTCGCCACCCTTCCTCGCCGTACTCGAGGTACCACTGTCGTCGTCGGGGTGGAGTTGAAAGGCGTCGGTTGGAGTTGAAAGGCGTCGAGGACGGGGATTGAAAGCGCGGGGTGGGCGGAGAGACGCGCCGGGCGAAGTCCTTAAGGATCGGCGTTCACAACGCGAACGGGGTCGTATGGGAACCAGTGTATGGGACGCACCTGGTCCGTCAGCGCGACGACGCACTCGTCCCCTGACCGCGACATGACCTGCTTCTCCGGCTCGCTGTACACGATCGCGTCGCCGCTCTCGAGCATGAGGTCTCTGATCTTCGGCTTGACGATCTTCACGGGCTCGCCCTCGTAGACGCCGCGGAGCATGACGCCGTCGGTGAACCCCTTGAGGTACGTCCTGTGCTTCGCCTCCTCGAGCTTCGCCTTGTCGTTCTGCGACTGAATCTTGAGCTGCTCGCACACGATCGGCGCGCACGCGTCGCCGAACTCCGGGATGCGCACGCACGGGACGACGTCGAAGGGGAGGACCCACTCGTCGAGGACGCCAAACTTTTCGCGCAGCGCCTTTTTCGCCTTCAAGTCGGAGAGCGCCATGAAATCGTCGGGCGAGTCCGACGGCACGGACGTCACCACCCCCGTGCCTTTCCCCATCAGAATCGTCAGCATGGGCAAGCAGTAGATCTTCTCGAGGATCGCGAGCGGGGATTTCACCGCGCACCCGATCAGCGCCGCGCCCTTGAACGACAGGATCTTCCCGGTGTCGCCCTCCGCCTTGGTGCGCTCCTGGTAGCTCAGGTTTCTCGCCGCGCGGTCGCACATGACCATGACGTCTCCGTTCGCCATCTCGAACGCGCCGTAATCGCCGTCCGGCAAGATCCAGCAGTTCGTCTGTCCGTACATCGTCTCCGGCCGCAACGTCGCCGCCGCGAGGAAGACGTTCTTCCCCGCGAGCGGAGCCAGCTCCCCGACGAGACACTCGTCGTAGACGCGCATCTTAATCAAAACGTACTCCTGCGGGCCGACGCCTTCGCCCGACGCGCGGTCGTGATCCGCGCACGGCTGCCCGTCGAGGGGCGAGTACACCGCCATCCGCTTCGCTTTGATCACCTTCCCGATCTTCTTCAGGGTGTTGAACTGCCATCGCACGAACGCGTCGTAGAACGGGTTGTGGTCCGTGGTGATGAACGACCGGCGCCAGTCCACCTGAGGGTAATCGTCCATACGAGCGAACGTCGGGGTGGAGTTGAAAGGCGTCAGAAGCGGAGTTGAAAGGCGTCGAGGTGTGTCGGGATTGAAACCATCGATGTGTGAGCGGAGAGATGCGCCGGGAAAAGTCCTTAAGGAACGGCGTTCACCACGCCGACGCGGTCGTATGGGGACCGGTGTGAGATAGAACGCGCCTGGCATCCCATCGCGGCGACGTCGCGCTTGGCGAGGGGGGGGAAGTAATCGAGCCAGTGGTACGGGTCCGCGAACGGCGGGATCTCCGAGTCGCCGATCCCGGAGCTCTTCATGATGTCCCACTGGTACGTCTGCGTCCCCGCTTTCGCGGACGCTTTGGACTTTTTCGCGGCGAACTTGGTCGGGTCGGCGTTTTTCGCGTCGGCGGCTTTTTGCGCCGCCGCCGCCGCCGCCGCCGCCGCCTCCGCCGCCTCGTCGATCACGGGAAACACCGGCGGGTTCCCGTACTTGGCGATCTCGTTCTTGATCTTGTCCGCGCTCGCTTTGATCGGCATCCCGGTGCAGTGAAACGCAAACGGGAATAGCGTTTCGTCGCCCTTCAGACGATGATACGCGCTCGCGAACTCGAGCTTCGAGAGCGAAAACGCGTGCCCGAGGTGCAGCATCCCGTTCATGTACGGGTACGGGAAGTTCCCGAAGAACTTGGGCGGTTTAGAGCCTGCGGGTTCGATCGGCGCGGAAGGTTCGGGCGGCGCGGGGGTGAGTGAGCGGCGGGGAGGGAGAGAGGGAGAGCGCGCGGAGAGGAGACGCCGCGCGATCGCTCGGAACCTCGTCGATGGATCGATCGTCGATCGCGAGAGCTATCCGGCGGACGACGACGACGACGACGACGACGACGACGGGAGAGGGACGACGGCGCGCGGACGCACCGTCCTTGGGCGCGGAGACCTCGAAGGTCTTCTCGTCCGCCCATTTCTTCTGCGCTCTCGCTTGGAGCTCGAGCAGGGTGTCGCGGCGCGCGGTCGCCATCGTCGCGGCGAAGAGGACGACGCGCGGACGGACGACGCGATCGGAGGCGAGGAGGAAGTTTTCGCGCTCGCGCGAGGCGCGACGACGACGCTCGCGCGCTGGTACGCCCGCGAGGACGAGGGATGGACGTTGAGACGACGGGCGACGACGGTAACGTCGAGTCGCTCTCGAGGCGCGTGGGGTGCTCCCTGCGCGCGCGCGTCGGAATGACGGGCGGAGGGCGCGAGGAGGGACGGCACGAAGACGACGCACGCAGGCGCGCCGCGCCGCGCCGCCAGATCTAGTTCGTGGCCGACCGCTTGCGCTTTTGATGACCGAGGAGGCGCGAATTCCACTCTGCGCGCGTCCAGAGTGCCGGCGCGCGGAGAGGAGGGACAATAATGTCGCGCGCGTCCATCCGCATCCACGGCGATGCGACCGCGATGGCGCTCCTCGGCGGCCAAGCCCTGGACAACGGGAAGTCGTACAACATGGAGAAGGTCCTGCGCACGAACATCCTCGCGTCGGATTACTTCTCGCAGCTCGTCAAGATGAACGATTTCTACGAGCTCGTGGACGAGATCTACAACGAGGTGGATCACGTCGAGCCGTGGATGAGCGGCAACGCGCGCGGGCCGTCCACCGCGTTTTGCCTCCTCTACCGCCTATTCACGATGGAGATCGAGGACAACGAGGTGAAGCACCTGATCAACCACGGGGACTCGCCGTACATTCGCGCGCTCGGATTCTTGTACGTGAGGTACGTTCTACACACTGGTCCCCATACGACCCCGTTCGCGTGGTGAACGCCGATCCTTAAGGACTTTTCCCGGCACGTCTCTCCGCCCACCCCTCGCTTTCAATACCCGCCCTCGGCGCCTTTCAACTCCAACTGACGCCTATGAACTCCACCCCGCCATCGCTTTGTATGGAACGACCCTGAGGTACGCGCGCGATCCGAAAGAGTTCGGCCGCTGGTTCGACGCGTTCTTGAGGGACGAGGAGGAGTTCTCTCCGTCGCCGCACGGAAAGAGCGTCACGATGGGCGCGTTCGTCCGAGATTTGATCCTGGACCAGTACTACTTCGAGACCATCTTCCCAAGGATACCGGAGGTTTCGCGCCGAGCGCTCGTGGAGCGCATCAAAAAGTTTGGCTTCTCGGACAAAGCCGCGGGATGCGGCGGCGCGGGCGGTCAACGCCGAGGCGGCGGCCCGAGCTCAGGCGGCGCGCGCCCGATGTCCGTGAAAGCGGCGCTGTCGGTCAACATGGGACAGCGCGCGCCGCACGTGCAGGCGGCGATGGAGCGAGGCCGCGGGGTAGACCCGACGACGACAGTCGCCGCGGGCGCCGCGAGCAAGGACCGCGACAGGGACCGCGACAGAGACAGAGACAGGGACCGCGGCAGAGACAGAGACAGGGAGAGAGATCGCGACAGGGACAGGGACCGTCGTCGCGAAAGAGATCGGAGCCGCGAAAGAGATCGGAGCCGCGACTGCGACCCGGGGAGGTACGGTAAACTATACGGGAAGGACTCGGGGAAGAACGGCGGCGGCGGCGGCGGGAGGGACCGGAGCAGGGACCGGGGGAAACCGTACGATCGCCCGCGCGACCGAAGCCGCGACAGGTACCGAGGCGACCGGTCGCGCTCGCGCTCGAGGGATCGCAGATGAACGACGCGCTCGGGCTACGTAGAATCCTAACGTATGGACCGCGTATCCCAACTCATAAATCACCTTTTCGCGCGTCGTCGTCGCCGTCGTCGTCGTCGTCGTCCTTCCCGTCGTCGTAAACGTACCGCACGTCGTCGCCTCCCCCCACCTCACATCACAGCCGCGATTCGAGGTCGCGCCGCCGCGAATCCCCCCGCCCCTCCGCCTCCTCGATCTCGTCCCACGGCTCTCTTAACCACGGGTGCGCTAACGCCTGCGACGCGCTGAGGGTCGAGGGTCCACACACAAAGCGATGTCGGGGCGGAGTTGAAAGGCGTCAGGCGGAGTTAAAGGCGTCGAGGTGTGTCGGGATTGAAAGCGAGGGGTGGGCGGAGAGAAACGACGGGAAAAGTCCTCAAGGATCGGCGTTCACCACGCCAACGCGGTCGTACGGGGACCAGTGTACGGGACGCACCTGAGCCGCGCGTCCGGATTGGGCCGCAGCAACGCGAGCAAAAAATCGACGAAGCCGCCTTCCCTTTTCGTCGCGAACCCCAGACGCGCGCGCAGCGTCGTGCGCTTCGGCTCGAACACGCGCAGTTCCCCGCTCCGTTCGTCGCGCTCGTAGATCAACCCGCTCTTCGTGAAGAACTTCGCGGCGTGGCGGCCGCGTCGGAGCAGCGCGGGGTCGAACGGGCCGAGGACGCCGACGCATCGCGCCAACATGGACGCGACGCCGTCGTTCTGGAATAACACCTCTCCGGTGTACAGCTCGGCCAAGACGCACCCGAGGCTCCACACGTCGATCTTCACGCCGTACGGCGCGCCGACGATCACCTCGGGCGCGCGGTACGACCGCGACTGGACGTACGACGACAGGTGGTCGGTGACGTAGCAACTCGACCCCAGGTCGATGACTTTCACCGTCTGGTTCGTGTACGAGCGAATCAAGACGTTCTCGGGTTTGAGGTCCGCGTGGATGATGTCCAAGCCGTGGAGGAACTCCAGCGAGGTTAATATCTGCCGCGCGATCGATCGCAGCGTCTTGAGCGTGAAGTACGGCTCCGTTTCCGCCTCGACGTTGTGCTTCTGGAACTCGTACAGGTTCGAACGGAGGAGCTCCGTGACGATGAACAGATGCTCGCGATGGTAGAAGTAATCGTACATCCGCAGGATCCCTTTCGCGTCTTCCGGGTCCGCGTCGTTCACCACGGTCAACAGCTTGACCTCGTCCAACGACTGATCGAAGTAGTCCTTGTTGTTCTTGATGATCTTCACGCACACGCACTCGCCGGTGACGAGATCGCGCGCTCGCAACGCGGTGGAAAACGCCGCGGAGCCGAGATGGTCCGTGAGCTGGTACCGACCCGCGACGACCACGCCCACTCGCGCGGGGAACTCTTTCGAGGTCTCGAACCCGGTGCGGTTCAGACGGTGCACGACCCTAAGGTTGAATTCGGTGAAGTCGCCGCCATCGTCGTCGTCGTCGAAGTCGTCGTCGTCGAAGTCGTCGTCGCTCGTGAGGTCATCGTCCTCGTCTTCGTCGTCGTCTTCCGCGCGCTCCTCCCCAGCCGCCCCCGCCGTCTCCGCGCCCGCGCAGCGCGACGCTTTCTCTTCCTCTTCCTCCGGCGACGTCTCTTCGTCTTCCACGTCGGCCGCGACCGCATCCTTCGCGTCGTCCTCCTCGTTCGTCGCCGTCCTCGCCGCCGCGGAACCTTCCGCGTCCGTCCCGCGAGCCTCCCCCTCCCCCTCCCCCTCCCCGGCCGCGTCCGCGTCCGCGTCCGCGTCGCGATCGGTCCGATCCCCCGTCGCGGCCCACGCCCTGAGCGCGTCCGCGGCGTCGTCCAAGCGCGTCGTCGCGCCGCCCGCGTCGCTCCCGACGCCGCCGACGGGGGGGGTCCGCGGGGTGCCGTTCCCTTTGGACGACCCCCCGAACTCGCTCCCGCCCCACCCCAGCGTGATCTCTCCGTTCCCGCCCGTCGCGCCGCCGCCGCCGGCGTCGGCGTCGCTGCCGGGCGTCGCGGTCCCGAGTGGGGAGGGCGAGCGGTCGAACGCGAACTCCCCCGCCGCGAGCATCGGCGGGAGCGACGGCGACGGCGACGCGGACGCGGACGCGGACGGCGACGGCGACGGCGACGGTTCGGCGTGCCGTGCGTTAACCTCCACGACGGCCGCACCATCCGTTACCCGGACCCGGAGATTAAGGAGTTCGGCGGTCGAACCGTCGACTTCGCCGTCTGTCGCTTCTTCCTTCGCTGCTTCCTCTTCCTCTTCCGCCTCGTCGTCTCGTTCGCGCGATGAAGGCCCCGTGACGCGCGGGTCTTCGCCTACTAACGGCTGCTTCGCGTCCGTTTCATCCCCCCAGGACCAGCCGCAGCCGTCGACTTCCGTTTCAAAAAAGGCTTCCTCCTGCTCGCGCGGAACCGCGTGGACTTCGAACCCGACGTCGTCGTCGTCGTCGTACTCGTCCGAGAGCTCGCCATCCTGCCACGCCTCGATGATCCGCTCGTGCTCTCGCGCGATCGCGTCCGGGGTGGCCGGCGAGTCCGGGGAGGACGTCGCCGCCGTCGCCGCCGCCGCGTCGACGGCTGTCGCGGCGTCCGCCGCCGCGGCCAGGTCCACGGCGTCGAGGTCGTCCACGACCGCGTCGATCTTCGCCGCGAGCGTCGCGGGGAACGGCGTCTTCGGGAGCGGCGTCTTCTTCCGCGAGACCGCGGCGGCGGCGGCGGGTTCGATCGTCACTTCCTTCGTCGTCGCGGCATCTTCGTCTTTTCCGCGGTCGTCGTCTGGTGCGTCGTCCTCCTCGTCGTCGATCGCGGGCTCGACGACGACGCCGTTCGCCGCCGCGGCCGCGAGCGCCTCGCGCTCTGCTTCGATCCTCGCCTCGAGCTCGCCGACGAGGGCTTCTTCCGCCTGTGGACGTCGGCGATGAAGAGAAGGGAGGGTGAGCGCGAGAGGAGGACGAGAGAGGGGCGAGCGACTCGCCGGCGGGCGAAAACGGGTCGAGATTCGAAGTGGGCACCACCGCGAGTTCGAACGCGAGGGCGCGCGGGGCGTCGCGACGACGACGCACCACTCGGAACCCCTCCGCGCGCAGGTACCGCAGGATGTCCTGCAGCGTGGACGTGTCCTCGGGGAGGCGGTCGATCGCCATCCCCGCCGCTCGCCGACGCGATCTGAGCCTTGGGCGGTCGAGGCGAGCGAAAGTGTTAACTGAAGAAATCATCACCGCACCAGACGAAGAGTGATCAGAGACGCTTTCTCGAGCGCGACGCTACGGCCTACAGCACGCTATTCTATCGCTTCCTACTACCCTTCCCTTTCTTCCCGCCGCCGCCGCCGCCGCCCTTCCCGCCTTTCGTCACCCTCAGGTCCTCCAGCTCCGAGGTGAACTCCGCGAAACGATCGGCGACGAGCAAAGCCTCGCCGCGCCGCGCGCGCGCCGTCTCCGCGTCCTCCTCCGACGCCGCCGCCGCCGCCGCCGCCGCCGCCGCTCGAACGCCGCGACCAACCGATGTTGTAACGCCTTCGTTATCAGCGTTACCATCGTCGTCACCACCGCCATCGCCGCCGCCGCCGCCCGTTTCCGCGCGATCGAACGCGGCGGACCGCGCCGCCGCCGCCGCCGCCGCCGCCGCCGCCGCCGCCGCGCTCCGCGCCGTCGCTCGCCTCTCCCCGACGACGGTCAGACGCCGCGCGCGCACCTTCGCGTCTCGCTCCAGCGCGGCGAACGCCGCGGACGCCTCGGGCGTGGGCGCGACGAGAGACAGGCTCACGCCTCGAGCCGCGCACCCGGGCCTGCCGGCGCGTCCGGCGCGGTGCGCGTACGCGTCCGCGCTTCGCGGCGGATCCGCGTGAATCACGAGTTCGACACCCGGGAGGTCCAGCCCTCTCGCGGCGACATCCGTGGCGACGAGGACGTCGCACGCGCCGTCGCGCAGGGATTTGATCGCGGCGTCGCGCGCGGTCTGAGGGAGGTCGCCGTGGAGGGAGGACACGACGCGGCGTTTGCGGCGGGTGTCGCCGACGTCTTCGTTCGCGAGGCGTCGTTCCTGCGGGGGGGGGGGCGGAGGGAAGGGGGTCTTAAGACGCGAGGCGGTGAGTCATCCGTCGCCGCGAGAGGGTCGCCCCCGCGCGTCGGTGAAACCGAAACCGAAAGACCGAGACTGAAATTGCGACCGAGAGCGACCGAGTCTGAACGGAACCGAACCGGGTGGCGGCGGGCGCGAGAAGCTCAGGTTTTGGTTGGTTACATCGACCCCGTCTAAAAGGTCTCGAAAGTCTAACATGTGAAAAAAAAGGTGATCATCACCGCAACCGCGCGCGCCGCCAAGCCGGGGAGAAAAACGGAACGAAATCCGAACGAACGAACGAAAAGATAACCGAGCGTCGGAGTCCGTCTCCGCGTTCCATCATATGCAAACACGTGTGTGTAATCACCGTCGAACCTCAGGGAATGTAGGTAAGAAAACGATTTTACATTCACGCGGAACGGGAGGGAGCGGACGTAGAAACCGACAAACCGACGGACAGACGCCAAAAAAAAAAACGAAACGAGGAAAGGAACCCGTCCACCCGTGAGGTCTCATAGAATTGTAGTCTATTGTCGTTTGCCCACATGCTTTGGTCAGGACGATGGTTTGTGTAATCATCGACCGCCGGGTGTCGTGTTCGCGTCCCCGAGCCGAGCCGAGCGAGCCGAGCGGCGGGCGAGAGGAAGAGAGTCCGAAACGAAACGGAAAAAAAAACACCCTCCACGGATCCGCGACGGACCGACGTATCAAACGCGCGACGCGCGCACCTCGTACGCGATGGCCAGCATCCCGCACAGCCGCTCCGCGTTCGCTTTTGTCTCCATGAACACGATCGCCTGCCCCGAGACGCCGCCGGGGCTAGGGCGCGCGATGCCGACGTCCTCGGAGCCGCCGCCCGCGGCGCCGGCGTCTTCGTCGCGTCCCAACGCGTACGCGTCCACGGCGTCCACGACGACGCCGACGACGTCGTCCTCCCGCGCCGCGATCGCCAAGTGCTCCACGGTCCCTCCCACGCACGACCCGCCGTATCCCGCGATCGTCACGAGCGCGTGGTCTCTCGGGAGTCGCCCCCGTAAGAACCGCGCGAGTTTCGGCGGCGACGTCGCGCTGAGGCACGCCGTCCGCGCGTCGCCCCCCGGCGGTCGCATCACGGCTTCGACGTCTGAGGAGGGCGATTCGATTCCGTCGCCGGTCGGTCAGTTGAAAGGGGGACGCGATCGATCAAACATCAAACGTCAAACGTCAAACGTCAAACGTCGCTCGCGACCGAGGGGCCCCGGGGGTGGGTGAAAGACCAAAGACGCCGCGTGACGGGACGCACCCGACTCGAACCCGCCGTCCAAGAGCCGGTCCGCCTCGTCCAACACCTGCACCAACAGCGACGTCGGGTCGATCACGCCGCGGTCGACGAGCTCTTTGACCCGTCCCGGGGTTCCGATCACGACGCTCGCGCCGGCTTTGATCGCGGCGATCTGCGGCGCGTCCGGCGCGCCGCCGACGCAGAGCGCGCATCGAAGCCCCGCCGCCGCGACGTGAAGCGCCGCGTGTTCGTACACCTGCGCCGCGAGCTCGCGCGTGGGGAGCCACACGATCGCGGCGACGTGGCCGGTTTTGATTGGTTTATTCGTTTCGTCGCGCCACGTGTCGTTTTTCGATAGGATGTGCGCCAGCGGGAGGAGGTACGCGAGCGTCTTCCCGGAGCCCGTCGGCGCCTGCACGAGGACGTCTCTGCCCTCGGTTATCATGCACCTGAGCGTGCGCTCTTGCACGGGCGTGAGGTGGGATATCCCTCGCGCCTTGACGCGCGCTTTCGCAGCCTGGGCGGGGAGCGCGGAGACGTGGGCGAGGTGGTGTCAGCGACGAGATGGGGAAGACTCGCGCGCGGCGACGACGCGAGAAGAGGCGGCGGCGCGGACGAGCGCGCTCTCGCGAGATTTTGATGCCGACCGCGCCGGAATGGCGGCCGGCGAAATTCGACAGAATCGCGACGCGCCTCCGATATCGGCGCCGCGTCCACCTCCTGCGTCGTCGACGCCAGCACGACGGACGGCGGAGGCGGCGGCGACGACGACGACGTCATCGCGACCCGTCGTCCGTCGCCGGGGGGCCACGACGAGTGACGACGACTCGGTCTCGGGGAATCGCGACGAGCGGTAGCGGTACAGTAGCGCGGAAGGGATCGATGACCGACCGCGCCGCGGCTCGGCTCGCGTCGTACTTTCCGACGTCAACTTTGAACGACTCTGATGAAACGAACGCCGGGCGCAGACGCCCCCGCGCGGCGCGGAGACCTCTCCCTCATGACGACTTCGGACGCGCGCGCGGCGGCGTCCCCGTCGGAGTGGTCGCTCACGCCAAAGTCGCTCATGGCCGCGCTGCGGACGCCGACGACGGCGCCGTCGTCGTCCTCCGCGTCCACGAACGCGACGCCGTCGCCCGCGCGGTCCGCGCTGGCGGGGGCCGACATGACGACGAGCGCGAAGACGACGACGACGACGACGGGGAAGAAATCGAGCCGCTCGCGAGGCGAGACGCACAGCTGGCGCTGCTCGTACGTCATGAACAGCGAGAACGGCGTGAACCTGTACGGCCGCCTGGACGTCGACGAGAAGCGCGCGAGGTTCGTCGCCGCGTCGGGGCTATTCGGGACCGCGTATCAGTTCGTCATGCCGCGCGACCAGATACAGATCGTGCGCGTGCCGACGGCGTCGTCGCCGTACAACGCGCTCGAGCTGCACACGAAGTACCGGCAGAACATCCTGTGCGACTTCAAGGACAACGAGGCCGTGTTCAGGAGGTGTTGCGCGCTCATGAAGCTCGAGGTGCTCCCTCAGGTGCAGTTCCCCCCGACGCTCTCGGTTTTTTTTTCTTCGCCGCGTGCCTTCTTTTTCGCGTCGCGTGCCTTCTTTTCCCACCCTCGCTCCCCCGCCCACCGTACCCTTCCCCT
>MDSW01154537.1_pt1 | contig 13528 bp, 21 predicted proteins | sample 811171 | NCBI WGS metagenome assembly MDSW01 (sample SAMN05326641, study PRJNA326480) | marine metagenome | isolation source: seawater | place: Atlantic Ocean: North West | collected 2012 | reverse complement strand
GTCCCCATCGTCTAGAGGCCTAGGACACCGGGTTTTCATCCCGGCAACAGGGGTTCGACTCCCCTTGGGGACGCCATTTTAACGAGTAAAAATAATGATTTATTTTCATAATCCAAGATGCAGCAAATCCAGAGAGGGGTTAAAAATTCTAGAAAGTATCAATAAAGATATTAGAATAAAATTCTACCTTTCCGAGAAAATTTCTTTTATTGAATTAGAAGAAATTATTAAGAAATTAAAAATAAAGCCAATAGACTTAGTCAGAAAAAGAGAAAATATTATTAAAGAAAAAAAATTAGATTTTAGTAAGTTTTCTGATAAGGAGATTATAAAAATTTTAATAAAATATCCGGTATTAATCGAAAGACCAATCTTAATAACTAAAAATAAAGCGATTATAGGTAGACCGCCTGAAGTAATAAAAACTATCCTGTAAGTATAATTCTATACAACCCAACGCTGTCAATTAGGGTTAAGGCAATATAGTTTGCAAGCATTCCAAAAGATCCTCTAGTCCAAGCTGCCCAAGTGTAAAGAATACATCCAAAGATCCATACAATATAAAGCTCAAAAAGTGGAGGGTTTGGAACTGTAATAGCCATTACTACCGAACAACCAATGGTTATTAGCCAAGCAAAAAATTCAATTACAAATCGAAAAGGGTGGGATCTAAAGTCATTTTGAATCCATATTATAGTATTGCTAATATATTTCATAGATTAATAAATGTTGTTAAAAATTAAGTATAGAAGAAATTTATAAAATTATATATATTAACAAATAATAAACTGAAAATATAAAAATGAAAATTTTAAAAATTTTTACACTATTGGTTTTTTTTGTTTCATCAAATAGCTTTTCTAATAGTTATTATAATAATTTCTATTCGGATTTTAATAATTCTTCCAAAACTTTTACTGATAAATCCGATATGCATGAGAAAAATTTTAATGACAAAGATGAAGTAAACTTAACTTGGGTTAATGCGCTTATTAGAATACCTCTAAAAAATGGAAATATTTACAGGGGTACTATTAAAGAGTTAAACAATAACGAGGATTTTTTAAATAAGAAATACAAAACAATTATTTATCTTCATGGTTGTTCTGGACACTGGGCTGGAACCGCTAAAAGGATAGATTTCTTTGCTAAAAATGGATATGCAGTAATAGCCCCACCTAGCTTAGCTAGAAAAAAATACGCTCAGTCTTGTGATACCGTAAACAAAAGAGGCGGTATGTATCGAAGTGTTTTAAAAATTAGATTAATAGATGCTGAGAATGCTGTATTCAATGCAAAAAAACTAAAATGGGTAGATAATAAAAATATTGTTTTAGCCGGTCATAGCGAGGGAGGTATAACCACAGCTAAATACAACCCAAAAAGTATAAAATCAAATGTTACAGGAAAAATCATAGAAGGTTGGACTTGTAATGCAGGATGGGATGAATACAGAGGTCTTAAAACATCTAATAATGAACCAGTGTTATCATTAGTAGCAAAATACGACCCTTGGTTTCAGCTTGATGTTTTGAAGGGTAGTTGTGGAGAATTTATGAATAATAATAAGTTTAACAAATCAGTTGTTCTAGAAGACGAGCCTTTATCAAAAAAACACGGTTTAATGCACGATGTAAATATTCAGCAAATTACTCTAGATTTCCTAAAAAAAATTACAAATTAATAATAAAATATTTATTAAACATTTATTTACATTCAATACTTCTATTAATTTCTAAACTTAATTTTTCGCAATTTTGATCATCATATTTAGTATCATCTACAAGAATTACTTTTAAATTAAGTTGTGAAATACCAGGATTTTTTGCAATATGCCCAACAATTGCTTCATCAGCCATAACCCCAAAAGTCTTCAAAAGTGCGCGTATGTCTTTTTTATATATTTCGTCTGTCATAATTTTTCTCCTTATTCACAAAATTTTAACATGATATCCTAAGATATGGACAAGGATTTATTAAACTCTATTTTGGAAGCACTATTTTGGCTGGCTACAGCTTGGCTTACAGTATTTTTATTTTTAACAATTTTTGCTTTATCAAATATTGCTGGCCAAATGGATGAACATAAGCTTTTTCAAATTGGTAAATTAATGATATTAGGTTTATCCGTGTATATATTTTTTTGGCTCTTAAGAGGAGTAGTCTCAAAAAAATGGTGGTATTAAATTTTTAGTCTTTTTACTTCTTTATTTTCTACCAAATGACTTTGAATTATTTCGTCAATATCTTCTTTATTTTTATAACTATACCAAACATTATCTGGATAAATAACCATCACAGGGCCCTCAGTACATCTGTCTAAGCATCCAGCCTTATTGACTCTTATCCCTCCTTTTCTTTGTATTTTCATAGAAATACATTTTTTCTTTGCATAATCAAAGATTTCAGAAGAAGATTTATCGTTGCAGCATTCTTTTCCGTCGTCTCTTTGGTGAATACACAAAAAAATATGTTTTTTATAATAACTCATGGTGCTATCCATTCTTTTTTATTATTAATAATGTCAATAAGTAATCTTTCATGACCTTTATGGTTTAAATTCAACCAATCAATTATAGAAATATTAATTTTTAAAATACAGAAATTTTTAATTCCCTCATTTAAGTTAATATTATCTCTTTCTAAAATATACTCTTTTGAATCTTTCATTGGGGTGCCAGGTGAAAATTTGTTCAAATAGCAAACTTTACTCATATCTTTAGACTTACTCCAGGTATCAAATATGATTTGTTTATCCTCTACAATACTAATTTTTCCGTATATTTTTAACTGTATTTTATTTGTTTTGTCATAAAATAAACAGCAAACATTGTTATTATCTTTAATTTGTATAATTTTATTTGATCTTTTATCAGTATGAAAAGTTATATAACTTTTATCTTTATTTATAGATCTTAAAACTACATTTCTTGAGTCAGGAAAATTATTATTTATAGTTGATAAAGAAAAAATATGAAAAGGGTGGCCGCTAATGATCAAGCTATCTTTTAGCTCACTCCATATTTTTTCTAATATATCCTGTTTTTTATCCACAAGTACTTATGTCCTTAAACCTTTTCCAATATTTAAAAAATATAAGCAAAATGATGCGACTATTATATTAAAACTTATAATTATTAAAAAAGAAAAAGTTACGCTAACATCAGTGATTCCCAACATTGAGTATCTTAAAGCATTTATTAAATACAATATCGGATTTATAAGAGCAAGATCCTGCCAGATACCAGGCAACATTGATATTGAAAAAAATATACCGCCTAAGTATGTCAATGGCGTCATTATAAACGTTGGTATTACATTTATGTCATCCCAATCATTTGCAAATAAGCCATTCAAAAATCCACACATTGAAAATAAAGTTGAAGATAAAGTGATAACAGTTAGCATTAATAATATATTATAAACTGTAAAATTAACAAAAAATTGAGCAGCAAGTATAACAACTATACCTACAGATAGTCCTCGAATTACGCCACCAGTAATGAATCCTGCTAATATAGTGTAATTCTGAATAGGTGAAACTAATAATTCTTCAATATATCGATGGTATTTTGATATATAAAGAGATGATACCGTGTTGGTATAGGAATGAGTAATGACAGACATTAATAATAACCCTGGAAATATGAAATCCGTATAACTAAATTTTTCTATTTCTCCAATTCTTTCACCAATTAAATTTCCAAAAATAATAAAATACAAAATATTTGTAATCACTGGCGGTATTAATGTTTGCTTCCATATTCTAGAAAACCTAAGGACTTCTTTTCTGACAATAGTTTTGTACGCTATTAATTGTAAATTAAGATTATTTTCCATTTTTATCTAAAAGCCTCATAAATAGTTCTTCTAAACGTCCAGTTTTATTTTTCAATGATTTTACTTTAATATCTTTTTTGGATAATTCTTCAATTAAAGAATTAATATTTGAATTTACATCAATTGAAACTTCTAGAGTATTATTATCTATAATATGCAGGGAGTGGCAATTAAGATTTAAATCTTCAGGAATTTCATTTTCTGTATAAAGTATAAATTTTTCATTCTTTAGTTTATTTAAAAAAATCTTCATACTAGAATTTTCTAAAATTTTACCATCATCAATTATAGCTATATTTTTACATAAATTTTCAGCTTCTTCTAAATAATGAGTTGTTAAAATTATAGTAGTACCATCATTATTTAGCTGTTTTAGATACTCCCACATCAATCTTCTGACTTCTACATCTGCTCCAGCAGTAGGCTCATCAAGTATTAATAACTTAGGTCTATGTACTAATGCTCTTGCTACCATTAATCTTCTTTGCATACCTCCTGATAATTTTCTAGAAAACTGATCTTTTTTTTCCCATAACCCAAGTTTTTTTAATAAGCGTTCTGCTTCAATAATTGCAGGTTCTCTTCTTACGCCATAATAACCAGCCTGATTGATTATAATTTCTTTAATGGGTTCAAATGTATTGAAATTTATCTCTTGCGGTACTAAACCAATAAAAGTTTTAGCTTTAACAAAATTTTTATCGATATCAATATCATAAATTTTTATATCGCCACTAGTTTTTTTTATTAACGATGTTATTATCCCGATTGTAGTTGATTTGCCAGCTCCATTTGGTCCTAAAAGCGCAAAAAAATCCCCGTGCGGAATTTCAAGATTTATTCCATGAAGCGCTTTAAAACCATTTGAATAGGTTTTGGTTAAATTCTTAATGGTTAATGCAGATGAATTCATTGTTATATGTTTCTTCTAAAAGGGGTTATATAATAAACTACAATAAACATAAAAACTATTATGAAAAACGATTCGTACAAATTATGTGTAGCGCCTATGATGGGTCATACAGACCTGCATTTCAGATATTTGCTTAGATTAATTTCAAAGAAAACTATGTTATATACAGAAATGGTCGCATCAAATTCAATTTTACATAACAAATCTAAAAAACTAAACAAACTAGAACATATAAATGATAATCCAGTAGGGTTTCAATTAGGTGGTGATAATCCAGAAGATTTGGCTAAATGCGCAAAAATAATAGAGGATTATAATTATGACGAGGTTAATTTAAATATTGGTTGTCCTAGTAAAAGAGCACAATCTGGTAATTTCGGCGCATGTTTATTTTCTCAACCAGAACTTGTTGCAAAATGCGCTGAAGCAATCAAAAATATATCAGATTTACCTGTAACAGTTAAAACTAGGCTTGGTATAGACAATTATGATGATATTAATTATTTATCAGACTTTATTAATACTGTTTCTAAAAAGGGTGTCACAACTTTTCATTTGCACGCAAGAAAGGCTATATTAAAAAAAGGTGTAAATCCTAGAAAAAATAGGAGTGTTCCTCCAATTAATTATAGAAGGGTATATGAAATTAAAAAACAGTTCCCAAATCTAAAAATTATTATAAATGGTGAAATTCAAAACCCAATTGATGTAATAAATCACTTAAAATATGTTGATGGAGTTATGATAGGTAGGGCTGTTTGCAATAATCCCTTCTTATTAAATGAAATCGATGTGTTATTAGAAAACGAAAAATTTATAGATAAGGATATAATATTAAAAGAATACTTTGAATATATAATAAAAAACTTTAATAATAATGTAAAAATTACTGATTTTACTAAACATTTATCAAGTATTTTTAAAGGCTATATTGGCTCAAAACATACAAGGGCATATATGTGTCACGAATTAAATTATGAAAAAAAACCAATTAAAAAACTAGAAGAATTACTATTTAAGGAGGACTTATGGAGAAATGGGCAAGATTCGCGATCAGCGGTGATATAAAATTTGGAAAAATTTCTAATAATGGCGAAGATATAATAATTTATGAGGGAGACCTATTTAACAATCCTTTAAAAACAAATGATTCGGTGTCAATTGACTCCGTATCATTACTATCTCCTTGTTCTCCATCAAAAATGATTGCCTTATGGAATAACTATAAAGCATTAGCTGATGAAAAATCTCTCAGCTATCCAGAAACACCACTTTATATCTTTAAATCCCCAACTTCATTTGCAGGCCCAAATGACCATATTGATCACCCAAAAAATTATGATGGCGACGTATTTTTTGAGGGCGAATTAGGCATTGTTATTGGTAAAACTATCAAAGATCTCGATAATATTAATGACTCTAGAAATGCTATATTTGGATTTACTTGTATCAATGATGTTACTGCTTTTGGATTATTAAAAAATGATCCAAATTTCGATCAATGGACAAGATGCAAGGGGTTCGATAATTTTGGCGTTTTCGGGCCGTATATAGCTACAGGCATAGATGAAAAAAAATTGTTTGTAAAAACAATTATTGATGATAATGAAGAGAAACAAAATTATCCTGTAAGCGATATGATGTTTTCAGCTGAAGAAATTGTTATGTACTTGTCCCAGAACATGACTTTATATGCTGGTGATATTATTTGTGTTGGAACGTCTCAAGGCCTAGGGCCAATGAAGAAGGGATGTAAAGTATCTGTTCATATTGATCCTATAGGCGTTCTTGATAATACTTATGGTTAATATATATAATTTAACATAATAATGATTATGCGAAGTCTTAAGGATAAGCAATGAAAAGGATAGCTATAATAGGATCAGGAATATCCGGCTTATATGCCTCCTATCTTCTCTATAAAGACTACAACATAACTATTTATGAAAAAGAACAATATCTAGGTGGTCATACTAGAACATTATCAATAGACTACGAGAAAGGTATTAAATTTAACGTTGATACAGGATTTATAGTATTTAACAAACAGAACTACCCTAACTTCTCAAAATTGCTTAATGAGTTAAATGTAGACTGTGGAAAAAGCGATATGTCCTTTGCTATAACCAGTAACAGACACGAAGATCCAGAAATCAAATATTCAAATATTAGTAGTTTTTTTGTTAATAAAAAAAATATTTTGAGCTATAAACACTATAACTTGCTATATAATATAAATAAATTCAACTATTTATCTTATAAATCTATAAATAATATTAATAAAAATATAAGAAATATAACTTTAGGCAAATTTTTAAAGGACAATAATTTTAATAATTTCTTTATAGAGAATTATATAGTGCCAATGGGTAGCTCAATCTGGAGTTGCAAACCTTCTCAAATACTCCAGTTTCCCTTCTTATCATATGCAAGATTTATGAATAATCACGGCCTTTTAAGTATTAACAATCAACCTCAATGGCTTTATATTAAAAATGGCAGTAAAACCTATGTAAGAAGACTTGTAGAGCATATCGATGCTAATATTAGGTTGAATTCTGAGGTAAAAGAGGTGGTTAAGACCAATAATGGTATAAAAATAATAACAGTAGATAGTGCTGATGAATATGACTACGTATTTTTTTGCAATCATCCTAATGAAGTGACAAATATAGGTAAAAACCTATCAAACCACCAAGCCGATGTCTTAAAAGACATAAAATACTCAAAAAACGAGGTTGTTTTACATAAAGATAGCTCAATAATGCCAAGAAATTACAAATGTTGGGCAAGTTGGGTATATAAAAAAACAAAAAATAACCAACCAATTTTATCATATTGGATGAATTCACTTCAAGATATAGATACAAAGTACCCTATTTTTGTCTCATTAAATCCAGGAGATCAAATTAAAGAAGAAAAAGTTTTTAATAGGCACGTCTTAGAACACCCTATTTTCGATATAACTGCAAGAAATGCTCAAAATTTAATACCACTAATTCAAGGAGAAAATAAATCTTTTTTTTGTGGGGCATATAACAAGTATGGATTCCACGAAGATGGAGTGGTATCTTCAATTAAAGCAGTTGAAAAATTAAAAAGTATTGATTTATAATAAATGAAATTTGTAAAAGCCATAGTATTTCATAAAAGAAATTGGCCAAAAGCCAACGAATTTTTATATAAATGTAATTATATCAGCATAAACTTTCCAATTAAAAATAAAAAAACAAATTTTTTTAGCTTAAATAAGTTTAATATTTTGTCTGTATATGAGCAAGATTATGCTAATGGGAATAACGATTTATTCATGTGGTGCAGCGATCTATTAAAAAATAGATATAATACAAAAATAGACAAATTAGAGTTAATAACCATGCCTAAGATCTTAGGATATGCTTTTAACCCAGTATCATTTATGTTTTGCTACTCAAAAGAAAAAATTGTTTGCACAATACTAAAGGTGAATAATACGTTTTCGGAAAATCATTATTATATAAATCATACTTCAGAATCTGTACAAAACTATAACATTGAAAAACTTTTTCATGTTTCCCCTTTTCTACCTAGAGAAGGAAATTATAAAATAAAATATAATAATAGTAAGAATAGTATCAATTTTAATATAGATTACTATAATGAAGATAATAAAAACATATTAGAAACCTATATAAAGGGAAATAAAACAATAATTAAAAATAATTTTACCGTTTTAAAATATGCATTTACTTCGTTATATTTAATAACCAGAGTTATATATTTAATTCACTTACAGGCTGTAAAGTTATTCTTTAAAAAAATAAAATTTTATAAAAAACCTGAGCAAAATATTAATAAAATAACTTAATATGAAATATTTAGAACAATTAAAAATAAACTTATTTATATCTACTTTAAGAAAATGTGATAAAGGTTCAATTAAAATAATTGATCCTGATAATAAAGTATTCGAAATAAATAAAACGTCTGAGATAATAGCCGACATAAAAATAAATGATTGGTCTATAGTAAGCAATATGATTAAAAACGGAGATGTTGGTTTTGCGTCAGATTACAGAGATGGAAAATGGACTTCTTCAAATCTAAAAAATCTTTTTACCTTTGCAATAATAAATGACAAAACATTATCAAAACTTCTATTTGGAAAACTTATTACAAGATTTTTTTCAAATATTAAGTATATTTATAATAAAAATACTATTAAAGGTAGCAAAAAAAATATTGAAGCTCATTATGATTTAGGAAATAGCTTTTATAAAATATGGCTTGATGAATCATTAACATATTCTTCAGCTCTATTTTTGAAAGACAACAATACTCTTTATGATGCGCAGATTAATAAGTACAACCGTATCCGAGACATTTTAAAAACTTCAAATACTAATAATTTACTTGAGATTGGTACTGGCTGGGGTGGATTTTTAATGCAATCAAGAGATGATTTTAATCAATTGGATAGTATTACAATATCAAAAAGACAATACAAATATGCTAGTGATTTACATAAAAATAATTCAAATATTAATGTAATTTACGATGACTATAGAAATATTGTAAAAAAATACAACTCGATTGTATCAATAGAAATGTTTGAGGCTGTAGGACAAGAATATTGGAATACATATTTTCAAAAAATTTATAATTTATTATCAAAAAACGGAAAAGCTGTTATACAAACTATCACTATTGACGATAAGCTTTTTGACACCTATAAAAATAGCACAGACGCAATAAGAACATTTATTTTTCCGGGAGGTATGCTGCCCTCACCTAGTATATTTATGAAATATGCAAAAAAAAATAGTTTTAATGTTTTAGATTCTTTTTCCTTCGGAGAATCATACTCGAAGACTTTAGATTTATGGAATGATAGTTTTAGAAAAAATATAAAAGAAGTAGAAAAATTAAATTTTGATAAAAAATTTATTAAAATTTGGGAATATTATTTAACCTCATGTTCATCAAGTTTTATTAACGAAAGAACAAATGTTTATCAATTTACACTCCAGAAAAATTAATAATGAAAAAATATTGGATTATTGGATCTAGCTCAGGCATTGGAAGAGAACTAGCTAAAAAACTTGATGCTAAAGGATATGAATTAATACTATCCTCTAGAAATGAAGAAAAACTTAATGAGCTTAATAATAGTCTTATTAATAATCATGAGATAATTCCGTTAGACTTATCGAATAAAAGCCAATGCATTAATGTTTCTAAAAATATTATTAAAAAAGAAATGGACTCATTGCATATAATCTATATGTCGGCCACATATAGTCCAGATAATTCCTCAGACTATGAAAATGTAATAAATGTTAATATTTTAGGACTACTGCACATACTTTCTGTCGCTAAAGAATTTTTAAAAAATACAAACTCTACCAGCCAACTAATTATTTGTTCTAGTCTAGTAGCCTATAAGGGTTTGCCATATAGCCAACCCTACTCTATGACTAAAGCAGCACTTTATAATTTCGCTTCCTCACTTCATATTGAGCTAAAAGATATTGTTGATGTTAAAGTTATTACTCCGGGATTTGTAAAAACACCATTAACAGATAAAAATACTTTCCCTATGCCGCTAATAATTAGCGCAAGTTCTGCTGCAAGTATTATTTCAAAGGGGTTAAACTCAAATAGATTTGAGATTAGTTTTCCAATTCCGATGTATTTAATTATGAAGGGATTACAAACACTGCCAAATTTTATAAGTAATTATATATCCTCGTTAGTAAAGAAAGGAACAGATAAAATTTAATTTGGTTGTACAGTTTTATTTTTTGAGCTTATCCATGATAGTATTCCGCCAGACGCATTAAAAACATTTGTATAATTTGCTTGCTCATTAAGAAATTTAGAGACTATTGCGCTTCTTCTGCCACTTCTACATATAATTATAACTGGGTCACCTTCTCTAGCAATTTTCTTCAATTCAGGAAGCCATTTTTCAGTATTAGAATTACCCTTCTTATCGAAAAATGTAAGTAAAATACTCCCCTTTATTATCCCTGTATCGCGCCATTCGGCAGATCTTCTAATATCAATTATAGGGACATTCTTATTAATTAGATTTATTATTTCTTGATTATTCACGTCCTTAACTTCCGCATTAACTTGGAAAGCAAAGAATAATAGACAGGCTATAAGTAGTTTAATTTTCATTTATTTTTTAAGCAAAAAAGTAAGAGGTTACGAAGTATATTGGTGCTGCAAAAAATGAGTAAATTATTGTGACCTTTAATAACAGTTTAATTAAAATATTAGTGTTAAGCATACCATATACCTGTGGAGCTCTATAAGTAATAGAGCCTATGCCCATTACTAGTGCGGCTATGAAAATAAAATACCAATCTAAATCTTCCAAGCCTGCCATGACAGCAATAACCACCCCAAAAACTATTAATACGCTTCCTATTAATCCAAACATTAATCATCACCCTCTTTTACAAATATACCATCAATCATTCTACCCTTACGATCTTTAATATCATCATAAGCAACTGATAAGCATTCTTTCATGGTTAAATTATTTCTAACCATAATATTAATCAACACTACCATCATATCACCAATATCATCTCTAATATCTTTACCTTTGCATAAACTATCTGATAACTCGCCTGCTTCTTGCATTAATTTAAGAAATTGGTCTTTGTCTGAACTTCCTTTAATGAGATTTCTGTCTTGGTGCCATTGCCCAATCATCTTTTCATAATCCATATCTTTTCTCCAAATTATAATTATATATTTTTTAGATTAAAACCATAAACTATTGATATATATATTATTATTAAATAAGTATTTTAAATATAATATGAATATGTACAGGTTTTATTTAGTTATATATGTACAAATTCAGCATAGCTTAAAATTTTTTAAGTTTAGTACTATCATTATCATAATATAATTTTTGGAGTTAATTATGAAATATATATTTATTGTAGCTTATTTCTTTTCTTCTGTAGCATTTGCAGGTCATTGCAGTGCTGGAGCTTCTCACGATGAAGATCATGATGAAAAACATTCTGAGATGACTGATATGAAGTCAAATATGAAGGATAAAATGAAGTCTATGAAAGAATCAGAGGAAGATGATTCTGCTGAGGCAAAAAAAGAGTCAGATAAGGACGTCTAACTTTAATAAAGTGCTCGAGATATTTTCTTGAGCACTTCTTACTCACTCTATAAATTTGTTATTACTAAATATTCCTTCGTTAACCAGCCCATTTTTAAAGATATATTTCCCTTTTCCGTTTCTTTTGCCTTTTCTCCATTGGCCTTCATAAATATCCCCATTTGGAAAATTATATTTCCCAAATCCGTGTTTTTTCCCATTTTTAAAAGCCCCCTCATAAATTGCTCCGTGAACCCAGCAATAAAACATACCTTCGCCAGATTCCTTGCCATTTGCAAATTCTCCTACATAGGTAGCTCCATCTTTATAAGTATATGTACCTTTTCCGTGAGGTAATCCATTCTGAAACTGCCCAACATAAGCTTCACCATTAGTAGCTATTGAGCCAATGCAATTTGTCCAATATAAACTATCATTACCCTTACATTTCTCTTGATCAGCAGAAAAAACACTATTATTCGCTATCAAAATAACAAAAGTTAAAAATGAACTAAATTTTAAGGTTTTTAAACGCATAATAAAATTCAATTAAAAGATTTTTTTCCTATAATTACCGGAACTCCTTTTGATTCTTCAAAAACTTTGAATACTTTATCCCAACTTATTGAAAAATTTGGATTTTTATCCAAGAAATTCATTACAGGCATTACAGGTTTAAATATATTATCTGTGGTTAAAGTATTTTTTTGGTTGTTTGAATAAACCTCTTTGTTGTTAAAAGCATGTACTTCCATATACACAAAATTATTATACAGACCAATTTTTATTGGCATATTAATTATTTTTACTTTTGTCCCTACTGGAGCATTATAAAATATAGTCTCTATATCTTCATTTCTCAATCTAATACATCCATGCGAAACCATCATTCCAATACCGTGTTTTTTATTTGTGCCATGCAATAAATAACCACCATCAATATTTAATTTTAAAGCGTAATTACCTAATGGGTTATCTGGTCCAGCCTCTACAGCTCTAGGCAATGTGTCACCTCTTTCTTCATACTCTTTTATTATAGATTTTGGCGGGTACCAAGTAGGACTTTTAACTTTGCTCTTTATGTATGTTTCTCCAAGTGGCGTCTTCCAATCAAGTCTACCAATACCTACTGGGTAGGTTAAAACTTTATAATTCTCATATAAATCTGATCCACGCATATAATAATACAGTCGAAGCTCGGCCAAATTTAAAATAATACCATTATAGTATTTTTGTGGCAGAACATACATAGATGGGATAATGTATTCTGAATTAGTGGCTGGGCTCCAATGGTGTGATTCAGGATTTGCAATTAGCAAATCCTGAAAGCCGGTTTTATAATTAATTGCTAGATCTGCTACAGTTTCGTTTTCATCAACAATAATAGTTTTAATATCACCAATAACAGTTGATTTTGGATCTAAATCAAAAATTTCAAGCGCATTTGAACAGTTTGTAAAAAACAGAAAAAAGATTATGGTATTAGTTAGCCTTTGATAACCTTTTAAATAAAATACATATTGAGAACAAAATTGTTTCATTATTTTGAATAATATTAACATTTTTTTTAATACTGATTAATTTATCATAAATATAATTTAATTTCTTGTAATTATACGCTTTTAAAATATTTTCATTATCATCAAAAAATCTTGAAT
>MDSW01048994.1_pt1 | contig 13529 bp, 10 predicted proteins | sample 811171 | NCBI WGS metagenome assembly MDSW01 (sample SAMN05326641, study PRJNA326480) | marine metagenome | isolation source: seawater | place: Atlantic Ocean: North West | collected 2012 | reverse complement strand
TTCACAGTGGGAAGACAAGAGTAAGCCGCATCTGAATATCGTGTTCGTAGGGCACGTAGATCACGGAAAGTCAACGACAGTAGGTCGTTTGCTTCTGGACAGCGGTCACATAGAGGCGCACGTAATTGAGAAGAACGAAAAGCTAGCTGCAGAGGCAGGAAAGGCCGGTTTCGGTCTAGCATATGTCATGGATGGCTTGAAGGAGGAGAGAGCACGTGGTATTACCATCGATGTTGCACACAAGGAGTTCTACACCCCTAACTACTACTTTACTATCATCGACGCCCCAGGTCACCGTGATTTCGTCAAGAACATGATCACAGGTACCAGCCAGGCAGATGCAGCAGTTCTCAACGTCGCTGCAAACGATGGTGTTAACGCGCAGACAAGAGAGCACGCTTTCCTAGCTAGGGTTCTCGGAGTCAGCCAGCTAATCGTCAATGTCAACAAGATGGACATCAGCGGTGTCGACTGGTCGCAAGACAAGTACAACGAGACAGTTACGGAAGTCAGCGCACTATTGAAGGGAGCCGGATACAAGCCAGATGAGATCACTTTCGTCCCTTGTAGCGCATTCCACGGAGACAACGTATACAACAAGAGCGACAACACATCATGGTACAGCGGACCAACTCTCTTCGAGGCTATTGACGCTATCCAGATGCCACCAAAGCCAACTGACAGGCCTCTTCGCCTACCAATTCAGGACGTCTACAAGATAAGCGGTATCGGAACAGTTCCAGTAGGAAAGATCGAGACCGGTGTCCTGAACACAGGGAAGACCGTTATCTTCAACCCAAGCCAGAAGTCAGCTGAAGTCAAGAGCATCGAGATGCACCACACAATGGTCGAGAAGGCTGAGCCTGGCGACAACGTTGGATTCAACGTACGTGGCCTTGCTGCAACTGATATCCGCAGAGGAGACGTAGCTGGATACGGAGAGAGCGAGCCAGTCTTCGTCAGGCACGACGAGACATTCGTTGGTAACATCCAGATGATGGAGATTCCAAAGGCTGTAGGAGTCGGATACACCCCAGTATTCCATGCTCACACTGCTCAGGTAGCAGTACGATTTGTCGAACTGATCAAGAACCTGAAGACCGGAGAGACACCAGCATTCCTGAAGTCGGGAGATGCTGCGACTGTTAGGTTCCAGCCTACAAAGCCAATGGCTATCGAGGTTAAGGACAACTTCCCAGAGCTTTGCAGGTTCGCTATCCGAGACATGGGTAAGACTGTAGCTGCAGGAATGTGCATCGCTATCGAGAAGAAAGCTTAGACATAGGTGAGGATCAATGCCCGTCGTCACCACCATCAGACTGACGGGGGAGAATCATACCGATGTCAATCAGGTCTGTGACCAGATCAAGTCAATCTCCGATGAGACAGGAGTCAAGCTGAGGGGGCCAATCCCTCTACCGACTAGGAGAATCGTCGTACCATGCAGGAAGAGTCCTGATGGTGAGGGAGCTGAGACTTGGGATCACTGGGAAATGAGAGTTCACAAGAGGCTGTTGGAGCTAGTCACTAACACCTCAAGGGACGAGAAGGCTCTGAGGAAAGTCCTCAGGATACCTATCCCCGACTCTGTCACGATAGAGCTCTCACTCAGAAACCTAGGTTAACTAGGCTAGTGACCCCATAGGGTCCCAGGCATCTAGAACCATAGGCACGGTTTCAAGGCCCTTGAGCATCTTTGCATTGAGATACTTCTTTGGTGTAGCTATTTCGAACATATGCTCGTCATACCAATTATCATTCATGGTGTAGAATCCCTTCTCACCCGAGTCGTCACCCCATGAGTTCTCAACTCTCCACCTTCTTGGTTTCCCATCAACAACGTCAACTCCCGTGAATAGCATTGCATGCGTCATCATGGTCTGACCATGCCTCAGACGATCAGCTTTGTCCATTCCATAATTGACTCCGTACAACTCACTAGTTTCAAACAGATTGGCATCCCACAGGCCTCTCTTCCTGTCCATCTGCTTCCCCACATCACAACCCATCCAAACAGGCAGACCATCTTCCAGAATCTTCTGAGTAATTGACTTCATTTCATCGCTTGGAACGTTTAGATACACTACTGGAGGGCCACCAGCAACATTCTGCAGATAATCCACAGTGTATGTTTGGTAATATTCGTTTCTTGGATCGTTGACGATACACACATAGTCTTCCCAGTCAATGTCCACAAATTCCTTGGCGAACTCCTGAGGAGTGATCTTCCCTCTTCTGTGGAACTCCTTGTCCTTGTCCCTCCACTGCCAATCAAAACTCTCCGGAGGAGTTCCAAGATGGATGCAGAGAACCCTCCAGATGTCCTTCATTCTGGAATCCTTGTGAGTACGCGCATCTTCATCACTACCGCCAGAGTTGATAATTCCACGAATCTCACTAGCAGTGCTTCTTAGTATATCTTTTAGAATGGAGTTCATCCATCTTGTAGAACTACTGCTATTTGACTCTGGATAAGCCGTTTTGGGAACTAGTCCATGCTTTCTGATCAGGTTCATCGCCATGTTCCACTGCCCTCCATCGCCTATTGGATCCGATAGTAGGAAGTGAATCGTCCTATCATCAACGGACCTATCAGAAGTTTCTATGATTGCTTCCAGAAAGTGATTCGATCGTTCGAACTTGTCCCAGAAGTGAATATGTGCCTGACTGAATTCAAACTCTTTCACATTCATCTTCTTCATAGTGCCTGGTCTGAATAGATTCAAAGTGGCAAAAAGCCAACACCTTCCACTACTCTTCTGATTTGTCGCCTTCCAATCATCCAGCTTGGTACTGAATGAGAAGTCCACCTCTTGAACTAGATCTCTCCTGAGCGATACCGATGCGACATTATTTCCAGTCACAGCGTTCTGAGCTATCTTGGCCGAGGGGTCGTCATTGAATTCCGCCCTCATCGCTTCAATCTGTTTTTTCGTTATCTGTCCCGGCACCTGCAATCCTCTCCCAGCCCGTCATGAATGATGACGAACCTAAGTCATTGCCCATGTCAAATATCAGAGTAATAGTCCTGGGCCGCTTCTTCAAGATCAAGAGACACCTTCTTCTCATCTAGAGTGAGAGTCTCACCCGATCTTCTTATCGCCATTCCATCGACAAAGACATCCATACATTGTGCTCCAGAGTAAACGAGATTTGAAAGGACCCTCCTGCTATTTCTTCCCCTTGGCCGCATTCTAATATCAGACAAATCCCAAGTGACCCAATCCGATGATCCCTTTGTCGCAAGTTTCCATGTCTCTACAGGATCTAGTATGGTTGCGTCCCAATGATCGTGCTTCTGCACGAGGCTCGCCGCCTTCGCCTCTGCCCTCATGTCCAGACCATTGTTACTGGCGGCACCATCAGTACCCAGCCTAACGTCAACCCCCGCCTCGATCATCGCCGGATAAGACATAGTCCCGCCACAGGCCAGCTTCTGATTTGACACAGGGCAGTGGACGGCATGAGCTCCATTTTTTGCGAGAATCCTCATTTCTTTCTTTGTCACCCATCCACAGTGGGCACAGATAGTGCCCTCGGTAAAATAGTCAATCGAATCTAAGTATTCTATTGGATACATCCCTGTCCTTTCATGACACTGTGCAACTTCTTCTCTAGTCTCAGAGGTATGGATGTGCAGTCTCGCCCCCAATTCTCTAGACATCTCACTTGCTCTTCTCAGTACCTCTTCTGAGCACGTGTAAACGGCATGAGTGGCGATCCCAATCTCTACTCTTCCAGAGCCCAGTGGCCCCGATCTAATCATACTCTCTAGCTCTCTAATGGCATTACCACTGTCCTCCTCTCCATCCTCTGCTGGAGGCCAGTCGGTAGTAGGGCCACAGATTATACCTCTAATCCCAGAATCAGCAACTATCGGCGCTATTGATGATGGGAAGTGATACATGTCACAAGCGAATGTGGTTCCGCCTGAGATCATCTCTGCTACAGAGGCCCTCGTTCCTATCGACGCTAGCTCAGGAGTCAAGTTCCTCTCACTGGGAAAAATGCTCGTCTGAAGCCAATCCATGAGGGCCATACCCTCTCCCATACTCCTGTTCAGGGTCATTGGTAGGTGTGTATGCCAATTTTGAAGAGACCTAGTAATCAGAAGATCACTTCCGTCTATCACTTCGACAACATCCTCATCTCCCTTACTCAATGAGAAAGAACCATCCTGATGAAGTAGAAAATCTCCTTCTCTGACTGCACCATCATGATCTATCAAGCGACTGCCAGTAACCCTTCGGGTACTAGAATCCATGAGCACGCGAGAGGATTCCACTCCTCAAGGTTATCATCATTCGTTGCTTCTAGCAGTTGGCATGAATGGAATTAATCTCGTCGCCAAGCTCTCCATGTTCCTAGTCTGGATGTATACCTTACCAGAACCATTGAATTCCAGAACAAGGCCCTCTCCTCCGAAAATCGCAGATCCCGCTCCACCAACTTTGGACACATTATATGATAGTCCGGAGGTGAATGCCACAACATGGCCATTATCGACTACTACTGGGTCATTGGGTGAGACATCTATCTCCTTGATAGCTCCATATGAGGTGTAGAATACCTTGCCCTCAACTCCTCTCGGGGTGAATGCCCTCAAAAAGAATGCACCTTCTCTAGAGAATAGGGACTTCGCCCCTTGGAATTTTGTATCCGTATCTACGCTAGGGGTGCAAGCCATGAATGCCCCCCCTTGCAGGAAGAACTCCTCTCCTGGGGCTAGGTCGAACTCCATTATGTCACCAGGAGCGGAAGGAGCCAAAGACACCCATCCTCCTGAGCCACCAGCTGTGTATGTATTAACGAAGAACGACTCTCCTCCGAATGCGGATTTCATCATGCTCTTTAGGAATCCCCCGACTCCTCCGCCACCCATGCCGGTCTTCATATCGACACCTCTTGATTGGGCCACCATGGCTCCGGGCTCTACCTTCAGAGACTCCCCAGGTCCTAAGCTTGCGGTCATTAATGTAAAGGCGGGACTGAATTCGTATTCGACATCCATGTATAACGGAACTACACCATTGTTTTCAAATTTAGGGGAATTCAAATCTTGCATTCCGCAGTGAGTTTACTAATTACTTCCCCATTCGAGTTTTTCATCCATGCTTCAATGATATCGCCCTCTGACATCGGCCCCACTCCCTCTGGAGTCCCTGTCCAAACTAAGTCTCCCGGGCTTAGACCGTACCAATTTCTCAGATGACCCATTATTGAGTCTAGTGAATGAACCATTAGGTCCGTGGTTGCCTGTTGCTTGATTTCACCATTTTTCGATAACCCTATTTCCATTGTTTCTGGATCCCATGCAGTCCAAGTACCCAGAACTCCTGAGCCTCTGAAACCCTTTCCTTCCAACCAAGGCCAACCCTTCTCTTTGGCCAAAGTCTGACGAGTTCTGTTGGTTGTGTCACAACCGACGCACATCTCCACGGGCTCCAGATCATCTCCGAGTCTGACAACCATCTCTACTTCGTAATCGATGTGCTCATCTGCCAGAAGGTAAATCACATTTCTCCCCTCAATATCGGATTCCACATGCGACGTCGATGGCATCAGAAAAAAACGAGGATAATCGGTCACATCCCCCTTAATCTCCTTCGCATGCCCAACATAGTTTCTGAATACGGCCCAGCCGACAGTCATGACTCTCGCAATGCCTACAACCACATTATAACATCGATAAAACCCTCAGCAGGTTGAATAGACACTCCTCACCGACCTAGTCCGATGGCTGATGACCCCTATCGGACTCTGGGGGTATCCAACGACTCTAGCGATGCTGAAATAAAGAGGGCGTATCGAAAGTTAGCAAGACAGTACCATCCCGATAGAAATCCGAATGATACCGCTGCAGAAGAGAGGTTCAAGTCTATCCAAACGGCGTATGAATCGATAGGGTCTTCAGAAGCCAGAAGAGAGTGGGATCAGCAAAAAAGAATGGAGAATATGTTCAGGGGGAGGGGGGGCTTCTCTGGCTCTTCCTCTGGTTTTGATTTTGGCGATATAATCTCGCAGTTCATGGGAGGAAGGGGCTCCAATGACTTCGGTTCCGACTCTCAGGCTAGTAGGCCAAGAGCTGACCCCAGAACTCAAAGAACCTCATTTAGGGGAGCGGATATCGAAGCTGGCCTGGACGTAACGTTGGAAGAGGCGACGAGTGGCACTGAGGCGCAATTCTCTCACAGGAGACTAAAGAGATGTGACAAATGCAATGGAGATAGTTTCGGAACATCGAGGAACTGCTCCAAATGCAATGGGACTGGGGTACAGACCAAGGGCACTACACTCAATGTGAAAGTTCCTGCAGGTGCAATACATGGACAACAACTCAGGCTAAGGAAGATGGGTCATGAACACCCCCAAGGAGAGCCTGGAGACTTGCTGATCACTTTGAGACTAGATGCACAGGAGGGCAGGAGGTGGGAGGGAGACAGACTGATTCAAGAGGTCCCAGTCCATATTTCCACCTTACTTCTTGGAGGGAATGTCAGAATAAATACGCCCAAAGGAAGCAGGATTCAGATCGAAGTTCCCGAACGAACAAAGATCGGAGACAGAATGAGGATACAGGGTCATGGACATCAAGGTGCAGATTTGGATATCGAATTTGTTCTGAAGGAAACGGAAGAGCTTACCGAGAAACAGAGAAAGGCACTAAACCAATTGAGGGAATCAGGGCTGTGACTCATCACAACCACTCAAATATAAGCCCGAACACCAATCATCGTGCGTGATTTCTCAAAGGTCGCAAACTATCTAATTCCCAAGAGGAAGAAGATACATCTATCGGTACTAATGTTCTCAATTCTTATGATTCCAGGAATTCTCGCTACATTCGAGCCAATTGATATTGAATCTTACGAGATGGAATCCCCAGAGCTGGACGCAAATATGGTATTCAGAGAAGAGTTCACTGCTGCTGGCAATATATGGGGATTTGGAATATTCGTCAGAGATGAGGCGGATTTCGGAAAATCTGGATCCGATGTCTCCATGATAGCTGACTATACCGGTGAGAACTCAGGATTGGAAGCCCCTAATGGAGGAATATTGAATCTGACTGTCCTGAGGGAAATCGATGTCAATGCAAACACTCTGAGAAATCACGATGTCTCAAGATTCTTTCTTCCAATTGCCTCCGAGATTTCTGGAGATCCTGCCGTGGGTATGCTAGACTTAGCATCAGACTTCCGATCTTTCATGTCCGGAAATTCATCACTCACCCAGCCTAGAATTAATCCATACAAACTGGCTCTAACTCTTGATCTAGAGGACTCAATGGACCCTGCTCCCACAAACTGGTCGGATTGCGGCATATTGGAATGCCTCACCTTCGATGATCCAGCAATCACTCAAGATCACATCGATCTTGCTGCTCATAGAATGGCCAACAGCAGTAATGGATCCTTTTTGAGATTCCTTTCCAACGATAGAGCATTCACACCAGACCCCAGCAGTTCTGTAATCGGGCCCATTAACCATACAATTGGAGAAGACGGAAATCTCCAATCAGAAACTTGGGAGAGGGGAAGGTGGTCCGCCTCATCAGCATGGCTAATTGTCAATTTAGATAGGGAAGAGATGCAAGATAGTGGGTGGACCTTCTCTTGGAAGAATGCAACAACAGATTTCGGCTATCAGAGAGAGGGTTTTACTCTGATAACAGACCCAATTAGATACTCGTTTGATTATTGTGAAGCAAGAGAAGAGAATAATCAATCTCTGTGCTCTGTAGAGTGGCTGTACCTTTCAATCGAGGAGGATCTGAGAGAAACTGATCAGCACATTGTTTCATTGATGTTCGCCGAAGGAATAAACGTTGAAATCAACAGAGAACTCCTTTCGAGCGCATATCTGCTGGTAGCAATGTCAGTAATTGTCGTCGCCCTCCTCTGGATTAACCTCAGGAGGATTTCAGATGTAGCCATAGTTTCGACCAGTCTGGTTGTATCGCTAATTTGGATGTATGGACTCATAGGTTGGGCCATGATTTTCGGACAAAGGACTGGATTCGAGTTCATTTTCCGATCACAATTTTCGAATCTACTACCAATACTTATTCTGGCTTTAGAGATCGATGACAGTTTACACTCACTTCACAGATACAAGGAAGAGAGGAGACATGGGAAGACTATCGAGGAGGCTTGTCGAATTTCGATTAGTAAAGTAGGCCTTGCCGTTATGCTAACTTCTGTAACTACGATCGTCGCCTTCTCGGCTAACTTAACATCCAGCACTGCAGCTTTGCGATCATTCGGAATTGAAGCGGGTATCGGCGTCATGTGTGCCTTCTTCTTGACAGGACTTTGGGTTCCTCTTACCAGAATGGATATTGACGAGTGGCTCGATTCCAAGGGCAAACTATTGGATGAAGACCCAGATAAAATCCACATGATACCCAAGGCATGGCTCTCATCAATCACCATGAAGTCATTTAGTGCATATCCATTGATTATTATTTCAGTTCTTCTAGTAACTATGTATGCAGTTCCTATGATGACATCTCTAGAAGGTGATTTCCAGGTGGAAGATTTTGTTGAAGAGGACTCCGATCTCGCCATCGGAGTGGGTTTGATTAATCAGAGATTTAGCGATGAGGGAGAGCCTGCATATATCCTCCTAGAAGGTAACATGACGAATCCCAGAGTATTGGAAAGTATCGAGGAATTGAGGAATAATATGAACTCTCATGGTCCCAATGAACCAGATCAATTCACTAGGTCTCCAGATGGAGAGGTTGAGCTTCTCGCGATCGATCAGATGCTATGGTATCTTAGAGCGGCCATGGCATGGAACCAGACTCCCTTCGAAAATGCAGGCTGGGATTTCGATCTAAGGGATGGTGGAATTGGCTGTGAGACAGTTGTTATCCCCAATAGGGACTTTGAGTTTATTTTCATTCCATCGACAAATGATAGTAAGTCTCTCACGTTTCTTTACGGATTCATGATGACAAGAGGAGTCCCTGCCAGTGGCGGTTATCCAGCACTTTCGCCGAGTATAGTAGGAGAGTTCCTCCAAGTCAAAGGAAATCTGGACTATGAGATGCCATGGCTAACCGAAGAAGGGAACACCCCTCAATACCCCAGAGCAACTCTAAGATTTGGAATCTCTAGTCCCGAGCAGTTTGCATTGGTCGAGCCAGCATTGGCTCAATTAGAGAATGACATGACCCCTCTTCAGAATCTATCCGTCAGCCCCTTGAGAGAAAGAGGGTCTCTTGAAATGGCACTTTCCGACGAAAAAAATCCAATTTCATGGGCAATTCCAACGGGAGAGCCAGTAGTAAGATTCGTTGCCGCTGACTCTATGCAGGATGATCTGCAAGATACCATACTTCTCGGTGTTTTACTCTGCTTCATCACTCTATGGTGGGGCTTTAGAGACAATGGTAGTGCTAAAGACAGACTCAAGTCAAATATCTCCAATATTCGGAAAAATAGAAACTCCATATTACTGAACATAATCGTCTTTGTGGTAATATCAATGACACTCGTTAGTCAGGATTATGTTTTCCACTTTGCTATCCTTGCACTACTACTGTCTCTGGCCTTCGGAACAACACCATTCATCTATGCAGGGATAACAACTGCTCCGATATTCATAATGATAGTCTGGCTATATGCTCTGGTAGACTTCTTCGGATATGGGCTGAACATGGTCACGGTGTCTATCGCCGCAATATCTCTAGGCGTGGGCGTCGATTATGTAATCCACCTAATTGAGAGATATAGAGAAGAAATAGAAGACGGAAAATCCCAGTTAGACTCTGTAGCAGTAGTAGGTGGAGCTTCAGGACTGGCCCTCTTTGGATCGGCTCTCTCAGACTTTGCTGGATTCATGGTCATCAACCAGTCAAAGATGGGCTTCTTTTCCACCTTCGGACTTTTCTGTGCTATCATGATAATTTTGTCATTGATTGCAAGTATGATCGTGGCCCCTGCTCTTATTGGATTACTCCATAGGGTTCCAGACAAGGAATCTCTTCGAAGCTCTGCTATCTGAGAAAGAATATCATAATCAGAGTCAAGACCAATCCTCCGATTAGAGATTGGAGTATTATCCACCAGCTCCACGTTCTGCATGCTCTGGCAACAGACTCATCCTCATGCCTCTTTCCACCCGACGAAGACTCATGAGTCCCTAGGAATCCGTGATATACGCAAACTTGCGTAGTTGACTCAAGCAGAACCAAGCATCCGGATGTGAAAATACCGAATACGACTAGGGACAATAGAGCATGCTCGCTAGAAATGACAAATATAGAGAAAATAAACCCTAGAGCGATCAAGGAAAGACCGCCATACAGCCTATTCTTCCTTCCCGTTTCTGAAATATTTCTAATCGCCCTTTTCGCGGCGCTCATCGGACTACCTCCAAATTCCGAGCGAGTCTCTCAGCGCCGATTCAAGGTCTTTGTGCAAGAATTCATATCCAGAGTCCTGAATTCTCTTTGGAAGGACTCTCTGCCCCTCTATTAGAAGAGGTCCAGCAAGTTCACCGAATAATATCTTCATTGAGAATCCAGGGATGGGTGCGAACGCAGGTCTCCTCAAAACTTTCCCAAGCGTCTTTGAGAAATCCTTCTGCCTCACTGGTTGTGGTGCAGTCAGGTTGTACGCCCCCTCGCATTCTGGACTCATCATTAGATGGTGAATTGCATATATCTCATCATCTAGGGAAATCCATGACATCCATTGCTTCCCACCAGCTAGGGGCCCTCCCCCTCCCATCTTCCATGGTAGGAGCATCCTGCCTAAAGCTCCGCCAGCTGCAGATAGGACGATTCCGTTGCGTGTGTTAACTACCCTTATTCCGGCTTCTCTAGCAGAATCAGCATATGACTCCCACTGTATTACAGTCTCAGTTAGGAAACCATCTCCGGGCGAACTATCCTCTGTTAGCTCCTCATCGGCGCGATTCCCATAATATCCAATCGCGCTGGCTACGATGAATGCCTCAGGCTTTTTCTTTAGCTTACTCATGGTGTCTGAAAGCAGGGTCGTTGAATCCTTCCTAGACTGTACAATCAACTTCTTCCTCTTCTTATTCCATCTTTTATCGCCAATCCCTGCTCCTCCTAGATGGATAATTACATCAAATCCTTCAATGTCATCGGGATTTAAGACTCCTTTGTCAGGATACCAACTAAGCTCTTTAGATCCCTCTTTCGACTCCCTACGCACTAGTCTCCAGACATCGTGCCCACCAGTGTCTAGGAAAGCCACCAGCTGCGTTCCTATTAGTCCAGAAGAACCAGCCACTAAGATCCTCTTCCTTTTGTGGTTAGAGAATTTTGAATGCTCTCTTAGGTCTCTCTGAAGTCGGAGCTCTCGTGCCTTGAACATTCTGGAAATTCTCCCTTTCACGAGCGAACCACCGAGTAATCTGTCTGCGAGATTTCCTAGGGGGCCGAATGGAACTTGATAACTAACTTCGTCTTTGACAGTCGTGATCCCTTCCACTTCTGACAGATCATGGTCATGATTCCATGACCAGAACGGCCCTTTCACCATAGTGTCCGAGAAATGTTTGGGGGGATCATACGCTGTATGCTCAGCTATCCAAGTCATCTTCAGGAAAGGAGCGCCAGGGGCTGGGAAACGAAACACCCTTTGAGATCCAACTTCCAGTGAATCATCAGCACGAACTTCCTCGGCAACTTCCCATGGAGGCATGAGCCTCCTGAAGGACCCCTCATGCTCAAACCACTCAAAGGTCGATTCTATGTCAGACTCAACCACGGTTTCGTGAGTGTATGTGTACATCTAATCACCATGGTGGGCTCTTTGGAATGGGGGCATCCTCTGCCCATCTGGAGAGATAACCTTCAAGTTTGAGCTTCCTCTTAGTGTTAGATGAGGACATGTATCTAATTTTACCAAAAATAGGCCTCTCTGGGCCCCATGCTCTATCATGTCGTCCAAGAACCCAAAATATTCCTGTGTAGGAATTCGGATCCCTTCCATCCAGGGCCCATCTATCATTAATTCTGATCATCCAATCTGCCGCGGTCTCAGGATCTGGGGACCACTCCAATATTCTCTTTCCCCACAGCATCCTTAGGTAGTTGTGCATGTGTCCTGTTCTGACGAGCTGCCTCTGAGCGGAATTCCAGACTTCATCATCCGTCTTTGCCCCCTCTATTTCCTCAAATGTGTAGCTTATCCGTTCATCATCTCTGTGCTCATTTAGAGTTTTCATGGCCCACGACGGTATCGAATCAAGTGAATTGTGATCCCTCCTAAAGTTGGCAAAGTTAAATCCAAGCTCTCTCCATGTAATTATCTGATCCAAGAAAGATTCCGATGATTCGGAGAGGCCCCACCATCCTGACCTAGCTCCTTTGCCTGTATCTTCAATGCAAACCAAATCATATGTCCAATCACTCTTTTCTAGAACCGATTTAACCACTCTAAATGAAGAAATATGTCCGAAGTGTAACCAAGGGGACAAACCACTTACTGCCGGATTGTCAGGATCATTCCTTCCTTCGGAATATTTCTCCAGTCTATTTTCGATGAAGTTACTGAGTCTAGTCGATGCCTCGTAATAGCCTCCCCTAACAGATTCAACCGGGAAAACCTCATGATCGATGTCTAGAGGAGCCATGGCCTTCTTCCCAACTTCTCCTCCCTCTGCTACTCTCCAAATCCATTCGAGTGGAGGGAACTCCAGATCCAGAGCCATGACTATTTTCGAGAACTCTTTCTTGTCCATAGTAAGATCGTCCATGACTCCATCCATCGGACTCTCACTTGGGAATGTTGAAAGAGCACTGTGAAGGCTCCTCTGAACATGTTTCCTGAACGAATATGCTGTTTTGTGAGCCTTGTCAGCATAGTTCATTGGAAGAATACCATTCGAATCTACGGCCTCGACTGCAACTTCACATGACACACTAGCCCTGTCCATTACCCATCGGGGGAGATAGGTTGGATAGTCATCTATGACTATTGAACATGCCTTCGAAGATAGCTTCCTTAGCATACCGTCCCCAGAGTCGATGTGATTCTCAATCCAAGGGACATAAGTAATACCATGCTCATCGAAAATAGACATATTATCCACCATTCCCTGTGCAACAAAGGTCAGAACTCGTTCACTGGACCATTCATGTCTTACTGAGATACACTCTATCACCAACAGTGGTTTACCAAGGTCGATACTTATCTCTATGGCTCTTTCCAGGGCAGCATTGTAGTGATATCTTCGAGTGGAAGTCATCCAGTAGAGAACAAACTGTCCTTCATGACGAACTTCCTTGTCATTTATCTTGCGAACTCTAGGCGAGCCTACGCTGACCAAAGCTCCCGTCGCATCCAACACAGCACTTTCTGTCATCTAGCGCATATAAGGCGCTGTTTTCACGCTGAGTCGCTTTCAAACATTCATTCATAAGCTCGTGGGATAACCCAGTATCATGACTATCCAAGTCAGGACCGATGCTGAACCAATAGAAATTGAAGCCGATGCCTTTCTCCCAACAGAGCTTGGCAATTTCAGAGTGAGAGTTACCA
>MDSW01050836.1_pt1 | contig 13530 bp, 12 predicted proteins | sample 811171 | NCBI WGS metagenome assembly MDSW01 (sample SAMN05326641, study PRJNA326480) | marine metagenome | isolation source: seawater | place: Atlantic Ocean: North West | collected 2012 | reverse complement strand
TTTAGTAAATAAAATGGCACCAGCATTAAGAAAAGTTTATGATCAAATGGCTGACCCTAAATGGGTTATATCTATGGGATCCTGTGCAAATGGCGGTGGCTATTACCATTATTCCTACTCAGTCGTAAGAGGTTGCGATAGAATTGTACCTGTAGATGTTTATGTTCCAGGTTGTCCTCCAACAGCAGAGGCTTTGTTGTATGGAATACTTCAACTTCAAAATAAAATCAGAAATAAAAATAGAATTAAAATCAAGTAATTATGAATACAATCAGGGATTTACTTGACGAGCATATCATTAATTATACTGAATCTGATATGCCTACAGTTACAGTTGATAAGTCAAAATTAAAAAAAATACTTAAACTGCTAAAAGAAAATATCAATCTTCAATTTACACAACTTATTGATTTGTGTGCCGTTGACTTTATAGAGTATGGTAAGTCTGAATGGCAAACTAGAGAGCCAACTAATACAGGCTACAATAGAGGTATCGATCCTTCATCACACAGTAGAATTGAATTTTCTGATGAGATCAACGATCAAGAGTATGAGTTATGTGTTGTTTATCATCTACAGTCTATTAGCAAAAATATGAGAATTAGGGTTAAATGTCATCTGGACAAAGAGTCTTTAATTATTCCATCTGTTACAGATTTATACGCTGCTGCTGATTGGTATGAACGTGAGGCATATGATCTTTATGGAGTATTATTTGATGGACATCATGATCTCAGAAGAATTCTTACTGATTATGGATTCATTGGTCATCCATTCCGTAAGAAATTTCCACTAGTAGGTAATACTCAAGTAAGATATGATCCTGAGCAAAAAAAAGTAGTCAATGAACCTGTCGATATAGATGCAAGAACTTTGGTCCCCAAAGTTATAAGGAAAAAATGATATGAGTGACTATAAAAACTTTACAATGAATTTCGGGCCTCAGCATCCTGCCGCACATGGTGTTTTAAGACTAATTCTCGAAATGGATGGAGAGGTTATCCGAAGTGCTGATCCACACATAGGTCTTCTCCATAGAGCCACAGAGAAATTAGCTGAATCAAAACCATATAACCAGAATATTGGCTATATGGATAGATTAGATTATGTATCAATGATGTGTAACGAACATGCTTATGTTTTAGCAATCGAGAATATCATGAAACTCGATATACCAGAAAGGGCTAAGTATATAAGGGTAATGTTTGATGAGATTACCAGGATTTTAAATCATCTTTTATGGTTGGGAGCACATGCGCTTGATATTGGCGCCATGTCTGTTTTTTTATATGCATTTAGAGAAAGAGAAGATTTAATGGATTGTTATGAAGCTGTATCAGGTACACGAATGCATGCAACCTATTACAGACCTGGTGGCGTTGCTAAGGATCTGCCAAATGTCATGCCAAAATATATGCTTAATAAAAATCAGAATTTAGATCAGGTAGAGAAACTTAACTACAACCGCGAGGGAACACTTTTAGATTTTATTGATAGTTTCATTGATAGATTCCCTGAAAACGTTGATGAGTATGAAAATTTATTAACAGATAACAGGATTTGGAAGCAACGAACAGTCGGTATCGGTGTGGTAACTCCGGACAGAGCCGTTGATTTGGGTTTCACTGGTCCTATGTTAAGAGGATCTGGAGTTGAGTGGGATTTACGAAAAAAACAACCATATGAAATTTATGAATCACTAAAATTTAATATTCCTGTTGGAACTGAGGGCGATACATATGATAGATATCTAGTGAGGATGCAAGAAATGAGAGAATCTGCAAAGATTATTAAACAATGCTGCGACTGGTTGAAAAATAATTCAGGTGACTTTATCTCATCAAACCTTAAAATAGCACCACCGGATAGAGACGAGATGAAAGAAAGCATGGAGTCTCTTATCCATCATTTTAAATTATTCAGCGAAGGATATTGCTTGCCGGTAGGCGAAACCTATTCGTCAGTGGAAGCGCCTAAGGGTGAATTTGGGATATATTTGATTTCTGATGGGGCTAACAAACCATACCGTCTCAAAATAAGAGCACCCGGCTTTCCACATTTAGCTGCTCTGAATGAGATGTCCAAGGGACATATGCTATCTGATGTTGTTACAATAATTGGAACACAAGATATTGTTTTTGGAGAAATTGATCGATGAAATTAAGCGAAAATATGTTTTCAGATGAGATTAAAAAAGAAATAGACTTGATAAGACAAAAATTTCCTAAAGATAAGCCAAAGTCATCAATAATTGAATCTCTGCTACTAATTCAACATAAAAATGGATATATAAGTGAAGAATCAATACAATCTCTTGCAAGTTATTTAAATGTTCAACGGATTGATGTTTATGAAGTTGCATCCTTTTATTCCATGTTCTATCTAAAGCCAGTCGGCAAAAATACTATTTCGGTATGCACAAACGTCTCTTGTATGTTGAGAAATTCTGATGAAATTGTTAATTACATAGAGAAAAAACTAAAAATTAAAACTGGTGAATCTACAAAAGATAACAAGTTTTATTTGAAAGATGAAATGGAATGTTTGGCTGCTTGTGATGGAGCGCCAATGATGCAAGTGAATCATATAAATTATGAAAACTTAACTTTTGAAAAAATAGATAAAATATTAGATGGAATTAATGATGATTAAAGTATGTACCGAAACTTTTGGTAAAAATAAGGCGTCAAATATAGAAACATATTCTAGCCTTGGTGGCTATTCAGCATGGCGAACAATCCTTGCCGACAAGACACCTAAATCTGAAATTATAAAAATAATAAAAGATTCTGGCCTGAAAGGTAAAGGAGGCGCTGGTTTTTTAACTGGTCTTAAATGGTCATTTATATCTCCAAATAATTCTCAAAAATATCTTGTATGTAACTCTGATGAGAGTGAGCCTGGAACATGTAAAGATAGACAAATACTAAGATATAATCCACATTCAGTTATTGAAGGAATGTTAATAGCATGTTACGCCATTGGTGCGTCCGTAGGATACAATTATCTGAGAGGAGAATTTATTGGTGATCAGTGGATAGTTACAAAAAATGCTATTAAAGAAGCATATGAAAAAAACCTTGTTGGGAAAAATATACTGAACTCTAATATTTCAATAGATATAATTCCTCTAATAGGTGCTGGTGCTTATATAGTTGGTGAAGAAACAGCAATGCTTGAATCTATTGAGGGTAAGAGGGGTATGCCAAGGATAAAACCACCGTTCCCTGCTGTACAGGGTTTATATAGTAAACCAACAATCATTAATAACACAGAGACTCTAGCCTCTGTGCCATACATAATTAAAAATGGCCTTGAGTGGTATAAAAATCTTGGAGAGGGGAACACAGATGGTGTAAAAATGTTTTGCATGAGTGGACACCTAAACACACCGAAAGTGATTGAGGCACCACTTGGAATACATTTTTCTGAACTGCTACATGCATGTGATGGTGTATTGGATAATAAAAAATTAAAAGCAGTAATTCCAGGAGGATCCTCGGTGCCTGTCGTGAAGGGTGAGGATATTATGGATGTACCCATGGATTATGAACCCCTTATGAAGATTGGAACTATGCTGGGCTCAGGTGGAGTAATCGTTATGGATGAGTCAACATGTATGGTTTCTGTTCTTGAAAGGATTTCTAGATTTTATTACGCTGAATCATGTGGTCAATGTACACCATGCCGAGAAGGTACGGGTTGGTTATACAAGACATTAATGAAGATAAAATCAGGCAAAGGACAACAATCCGATTTAGATTTATTAGATAGAGTTGCAAATCAAATTGAAGGACATTGTATTTGTGCTCTGGGTGATGCAGCAGCTATGCCTGTAAAAAGTTTCCTTAAAAACTTTTGGCATGAATTTGAATATTATGTAGATAAAAAAGAATCAATGGTAATTTAGATGGATATATATATTAACAACAAAAAATATTCTGCAAATGATGGTGATACTGTTATACAAGTTGCGGATCGTCATGATATTCATATTCCTAGATTTTGTTACCACAAGCGCTTAAGTATTGTAGCTAGCTGTAGAATGTGTCTAGTTGATATCGAAGGAGCAAAATACCCTCAGCCAGCATGTTCTACTATTGTAAATGATGGAATGAGAATTAATACATCAGGACCAGTAACCGAGAATGCTCAAAAAAGTACTATGGAATTTTTACTAATAAATCATCCGCTTGATTGTCCGATTTGTGATCAAGCCGGCGAGTGTGAACTTCAGGATGTTTCACTTGAGCATGGAGATTACAAATCTTCATACTCTGAAATCAAAAGAACCGTTATTGACAAGGATATTGGATCATTAGTAAGTACTGAGATGACAAGATGTATCCACTGCAGCAGATGTGTTAGGTTTGGTGAGGAGGTAGCAGGAATCAAAGAGCTTGGAATGACAGGTAGAGGTGAGGACATGAAGATTGAAACCTTTGTTAATCAAAGCCTGACATCACAACTCTCAGGTAATGTAATAGACTTATGCCCTGTTGGAGCACTAAATAATAACCTCTATAAATACAGCGCCCGTACATGGGATTTAAAACAAACGGCCTCCGTGTCTTCAAATGACTGTCTAGGTTCAAATATTTTTTATCATACGTATAAAAATGATATTAAAAGGTGTGTGCCAAAGGAGAATGAAGAAATAAATTTATCATGGTTATCTGATCAGGATCGATTTGGCTATGAAGGTTTCAAATCAGATGACAGAGTACTTAATCCTCTTGTTAGAAGAAATGATGTTCTTGTTGAATCTGATTTCAAAACTATTGCAGACTCTTTTATGTCCTCTTTAGTTAATGACCCATCTAATGCCGTTGGAATTATGTCAGCACAATCGACATGTGAAGAAATGTATCTATTTCAAAAACTTTTAAGATTTCATGGGATAAGTAAAATTGATCATAGAACAAAAGAATGTGATTTCAGGTACCAGTCTAATTATCCAGCTCTTCCATCATTTGATATCAAACTCTCAGATATTGAAAATATGGAAAATATTATAATCGTAGGAACAAATATTAGTGATGAGTTCCCCATATTATCAATATATTTAAGGGATGCCTGCAAAAAAAATAATACTAATATCTATTCGATTTCTACATATGAGTTTGAAGAAAACTTCAATACAAAAAAATCAGAAGTTATGAATAGCAGGGAGATACAAGACTATTTTAGTAAGATAGATAATGCTTCATTATCAACCATTAACGACAATTCTAAAAACCTTATTATTATTGGCCCATCCATATCATTTCTGTCGAATTATTCTGAAATTCTTAATAATGTCAGTAAGTTTGCAGAGTCGATTAGTGCTAAGTTAGCTTTACTGGGTGACCAAGCAAACTCATCAGGAGCATGGGCAATGGGTATTATTCCACATAGGCTCCCCGGTGGTATATCAATCAAAGAAAAATCTAATAAAAATTATAATATTATAACTGATCATGATGAATTAATTATCATTTATAATTTAGAACCAGAGTATGATTTTTCTGACGACAATAAAATAATTGAGAGATTAAAAAAATCTAAAACAAATATTTTTTTCTCTTCATATTTAACAGAATCTATAAATAAGTATGCTGATGTGGTATTTCCTTTGGCTACACAACCTGAGTCAAGTGGATCTTTTATAAATACAAATAAGCAACTCCAATCCTTTAATAATGTAGTCAAACCGTATGGTAACAGTCGAACTGGAACTAGTATCCTTTTGGAACTTTTCGATTCAATTGATCAAGGCATGGATTATGATTCTGTGTGCAAGGAAATTAAAAGAATATTATCTGATGTTAAAATAAAATCAAATTATGTCTTCTCTTCAGAACCCCAGATTGACAATGATAAAAAGAACCTAGAAAAAATCGTTATTAGAAATCCAAATTCGAGCAATCCAACGCTACGAAGGAGTGAATCTTTACTAAAAACTCATGATGATAATCACTTTTTAAGTATTCCATCAAACAAGTCAACCTCTAAGAATGAAAAAATTACCTTTTCAGAAAATAATAATAAATTCAAACTAAATATTCCACATAAGGTCCACAATAAACCAAATGATACATTATTGGTAAAAATTGGTGGTAAGCATGAACAAAAGATAGGCGCATACAGTACTAATGTAGAATTGTAGTTATGGATATTTTTTTTTATATTATTAATACAGTCATATCTATACTAGTTGTTGTTGTCCCACTTTTCTTGATTGTTGCTTACGTTACATATTCTGAGAGAAAAATAATTGGTTTTATGCAATCTCGAATGGGGCCAACCAGAGTTGGTCCATCGGGGTTACTTCAACCAATCGCTGATGTATTAAAATTAGTATCCAAAGAAATCATAATACCAACTAACGCCAATAAAGGAATATTTCTCACAGCTCCGATGCTTATGCTCGTGCCATCTCTTCTTGTCTGGTCGGTGATACCATTATCAGAATATTTTATAATTGCTGATATCAACGCAGGATTATTGTTCATTTTGGCTCTGACATCATTAAGCGTTTATGGTGTTATTCTAGCAGGTTGGGCATCGAATTCTAAATATGCTTTTTTAGGCTCAATGAGATCTGCAGCACAAATTATTGCTTATGAAATTGCAATGGGGTTCGCTTTAGTGGGCGTACTTATGTTATCAGGAAGCCTAAATCTTCAAATTATAATTCAGCAACAATCAGGATCAATATTTAACTGGTATTGGTTACCTTTATTCCCATTATTTCTAATTTACTTTATTGCAGGTGTTGCTGAGACAAACAGGGCGCCATTTGATGTTTCAGAGGGGGAGTCTGAGATAGTTGCTGGATTTCATGTAGAATATTCTGGAATGGCGTTTGCTATGTTCTTCTTAGCAGAATACATGAATCTAATCTTGATTAGTATCTTGTCCAGCATTATGTTTTTTGGTGGATGGTTGTCTCCATTTCAGGGCACATTCCTAGAATCATATTTTTCATTGATACCTGGATTCGTCTGGTTATCAATAAAAACCTTTATATTTGTTTTCATATTTCTATGGTTGAGAGCAACATTACCTAGGTATAGATATGACCAAATCATGAGACTAGGTTGGAAAGTTTTTTTACCAATAACATTCTTTTGGCTTACAGTTATAGGTATACTAATATATCTTGAATTTCTACCACTATAATTATGACAAAGATTATCAAATTCATTAAAAGTCTATTTTTCCTTGAAATCTTAAAGGGATTGAAAATCACTGGTAAAAAACTTTCAAAACAACCTATTACCGTTCAATATCCTGAGGAAAAAACCCCACTGTCGACTAGATTCAGGGGTCTGCATGCACTCAGAAAATATCCTAATGGAGAAGAGAGATGCATAGGATGTAAGCTATGCGAGGCTGTATGTCCAGCGCTAGCGATATCTATCGATACAGAGGAACGTGATGATAATACAAGACGAACAACAAAATATGAAATTGATTTATTTAAATGTATTTATTGTGGATTTTGTGAGGAAGCATGTCCAGTTGATGCGATAGTTGAAACAGGTATATTTGAATATCATTTTGAGCGAAGAAAGGATAGCGTAATGAATAAAATTGATCTTCTCAAAATAGGCGACATGTATGAGCAACAAGAGATAAAAGACAGAGAAAATAATAAGCTATGAACATAGAATTGATAACTTTTTTTATTTTCAGTGTGCTATTAATATTTACATCCATTAAAGTCATTACCTCTTCAAATCCTGTTTTGTCTGCGGTTAATCTTGTATTCTGCTTTTTTCTTTCAGCAGTACTATGGCTTTTACTTGGCGCTGAATTTTTATCTATCATATTAATTTTAGTTTATGTAGGCGCCGTAATGGTTTTATTTTTATTTGTTGTCATGATGCTTGACATTAATATTGCAAAAAAAAGTGCTGCATATATAAAATATCTACCATTCGGGATTATGATATTCATAACTTTTAATGTCATCATAATATTTTTCTTCATAAATACTTTTGAAAATATTGATTATAATGCTATAAAAAATGTGAAAATTATCAGTGAAAGTAATACAGAAAATCTTGGATACGTTTTATTCACTGATTATATTTTGGAGTTTGAAATAGCAGGACTAATACTCCTTCTAGGTATATTATCTGCAATAATTTTAACATATCGCAAAAACCCTAATAATAAATATCAGAATCCATCTAAACAGATTGATGTTTCAAAAAAAGACAGATTAAAGATTATTACAGGCCTAAAAAAATAATATGATACCAATAAGCTATTATCTGATACTAAGTACAATAATATTTTCCGTTTCTATAGCAGGCATATTCATCAATAGAAAAAATATTTTAGTTTTGCTAATGTCATTAGAGCTGATGTTTTTATCAGTGAACTTTAATCTAATTACTCTGGGTAATTACTTAGGAGACTTGACAGGACAAGTTTTTGTTTTTTTTGTTCTCACTGTTGTTGCAGCTGAGTCTGCAATAGGATTAGCCCTTTTGATAGTGCTTTTTAGAAATAAAAAATCAATTGAGGTTGATGATTTATCGGAGCTTAAAGGTTGATATTACTGACTTTAATTCTTTTACTATCTCCATTAGTTGGAACACTCCTTTTGCTATTTTTACGAAATTCTTCAAAAGAAGTTACAGTATTTATCTCTAACATATCCATCCTTATATCTTTTCTGATTTCAGTCTCTCTTTTATATACTTTTTATTCACTAGATACACCTCAGCCTATTTCGGTTAATGTTCTTACATTCGTGAATATTGAACTATTTTCATTATATTTTGGAGTATATGTTGACTCTCTATCTCTAATTATGAGTTCAGTAGTTACTTCTGTATCTTTATTAGTTCATTATTATTCTATTTCCTATATGAAGAATGATGGATCATTTAATAGATTTTTTGTTTATACTAACTTTTTTACTTTCTCGATGTTATTGATTGTTTTATCTAACAATTTTTTACAGCTTTTTATTGGATGGGAATTGGTTGGCTTATCATCATATCTTTTAATAGGCTTTTGGTTAAGAAAAAATTCTGCTATAAAAGCAAACTACAAAGCATTTTTAGTTAATAGAGTGGGAGACATAGGTTTATTGCTTGGGCTATGTCTAGTTCTACTACTTTATAACACAACTGACTACAATCAAATTTTTCAGTTAAAGTATGTAATTGCTACGGATAACATAGATATTATTGGTTATTCATTAAATTCTCTTAGTGTTATCTGTTTTCTTCTGTTTATAGGTGCTATGGCAAAATCTGCACAGGTACCTTTGCAATTTTGGTTGCCAGATTCTATGGAGGGTCCAACACCAATATCAGCTCTAATACATGCTGCAACAATGGTTACTGCTGGAATATATATGGTTGCTCGACTCTCACCACTCTATGAGCTATCTAGCGAGGTGTTGTTATTTATCTTATACATAGGTTCGACTACTGCTTTCTTCTTGGGTATAGTTGCTCTGGCACAAAATGACATCAAGCGAATTATTGCATATTCCACTATATCTCAATTGGGTTATATGACAGCTGCTCTAGGCGCATCATTATATTCTCTTGCTATGTTCCATCTGATAACGCATGCATTCTTCAAAGCTCTCCTATTCTTATGCGCTGGTTCAATCATTGTAAAATGTCACCATGAGCAAGATATCCGAAAAATAGGTGGATTAAGAAAGTTTATGCCAATAACATATTTGGCTTTTCTTTATGCATCATTATCGTTGATAGGTTTTCCACTTACCTCAGGATTTTACTCCAAGGAATCTATTATAGATGCCATTGGTTATTATGGGCATACAATACCTTACCTGATGCTTCTTATGTCTATCTTTATAACAACTCTCTATACCTCAAAGATATTTTTTAAAGTATTTTTTGGTACATGTACATTAAAAGATTATGATCAAAACAATCAGGGAGAAAATGATAAAGAGATGTTGCTGCCACTTTTTATTCTAACAGCCCCTTCAGTTTTTCTAGGATTATTTATTTATGACTCACTAATGTTGGGTTCGCTATTCCAAACTTCATTAGTTTCAAATGATCTTGTATTAGCATTTTATAACGATTATGTAATCAACTCCCTTAATTTTTTCTTGCATTCTTTTTTATCTATTAATTTTATAATACTATTAATTGGTATTATATTTAGTTATTTTTATTACTACAAAAAATCATTTGAAATTAAAATTCCAAAAATAATCAAAGATATTATTATTCAAGAATATGGTTTCAGTAAACTAACAAACACCTATATTCCTAGAATTCAAGGATTACTCACGAAATATCTATGGAAGAATATTGATGTTTCAACAATAGATAATGGATTAATAAATAATACATCAAACTTTATTACCTCCTTGTCCAACAAAGTAAAAAAATATCAAACAGGATATATCTATCATTATTCCTTAATAATCATATCTGCTCTAATTATATTATTAATTCTGATGAGGATTATATATTAGATGTTAGATTTCCCAGTGTTAAGCATTTTAATTTGGGTACCGATAGCTATTGGTTTGATATTAGTTGTATCTAATGATATCAGTAAAGCTTTATCTTCGGCCATAACATTGCTTACTACTTTTTTTGTTTTTATTATCAGTTTGCAATTATATGCTTCATATGATCAATATAGTAGTGATCTGCAATTCACTGAGAAACATGAATGGATATCAGGCTTAAAAATTTATTATTTCCTTGCAGTTGATGGTATTTCTGTCTCACTCATATTGTTGACAGCATTCATAAATTTATTAATTTCAATTTTTGCATCCTCTGAGAACTATGAGAATAAATCATCCTTTCTAGGCTACTTCCTCGTTCTTGAAGGACTATTGATGGGGACATTCTCGGCATTCGATAGTATATTGTTCTATATTTTCTTTGAGAGCTTACTCATACCCCTTTTCCTTATCATCGGGATTTGGGGGGGAACCAATAGAATGTACGCAACAATTAAATTTTTTCTTTACACATTATTTGGCTCAGTTTTGATGCTTATCTCCATTATCTATCTAGGAAATTTAGCAGACTCTTTCGCAATACAAGATTTTTACTCATTGACACTCACCTTTGAAGAAGAGGTTTTAATCTTATTGGCATTTTTAATAGGTTTCGGAATAAAAATTCCTATGTGGCCTGTTCATACATGGCTGCCGGATGCTCATGTAGAGGCACCAACTAGTGGCTCTGTTATCCTAGCTTCTGTTTTATTAAAAGTAGGCGGATATGGAATGATTAGATTTATGCTTCCGGTTGTGACTGAAGCTGGCATTTATTTCAGTGAATATATGATTTATTTATCACTCATAGCAATAATTTATATTAGTTTTGTTGCTTATGCCCAGGAGGATATGAAGAAACTTATTGCTTATTCTTCAGTTGCACATATGGGGTTTGTAACTATGGGAATATTTCTCGTTTTCAATCTACTTGGTTCAAATCCAATAGCAGCAACTATTGGTCTTGAGGGTGCGATGGTACAGATGATTTCGCATGGTTTAATCTCAGCAGCATTATTTTTTTGTATAGGAATAATTTATAAATATTCTCATTCAAGACTCATAAAAGATAATTACGGAGTTGCACAATTTATGCCTATTTTTTCCTTTATGATGATTTTCTTTCTAATGGCTAATTCTGGTTTACCAGGAACGTCAGGTTTTGTTGGTGAATTTTTAGTTATAACTTCCTCTTTAGCTTCCAGCTTCGTTTTTGGACTTCTTGCAGCAATGTCATTGATATTATCTGCTTCATATTCACTTAAGCTGGGGAAAAACGTTTTATTCGGTGATAACCAAGACAATATACAAAACTACTCTGAATGTAAGAAAAATGAAAAATTTGTGCTAGGCGTTTTAATTTTACTTATATTATACCTAGGAATTACCCCTGATTTATTATTCAATTTGCTAGATAAAACTGTTAGTAGCATGATTGTATCAATATCTTTCGGAAAAATATAATGGTTGAGTTGTTCTTTTTACCTGAAGTAATTTTGTCTGTTGGTGTATTATTCATTATTGTAGCTGATTTATACTTACAGAAAAGCAAACACATATCATATTTTTTAATTCAACTTATAATAATTTCTGCCGCTTATTTTTCTATTACAGACAGATTAAATCCATCATATGCAGCATATGAGTTCAGTAAATTCACTAGTACAGTAAAGTTTATACTATTAATCGGTACGTCAATTATATTTCACTATACATATAACCATCTGAGATATTTAAAAAATCTACGAATTGAATATTTCACTATTTCAATGTTGGGTATCATAGGAACAATGACTATGATTTCAGCTTATAGCTTGCTAATGCTGTATTTAGGAATAGAACTTCTTTCACTCGCCTTGTATGCATTAATTGGTTTTAATAAAGGTTCAAGATTATCATCCGAGGCTGCTATTAAATATTATGTCCTAGGTGCCATGTCTTCGGGAATTCTATTGTTTGGTATATCTCTTATTTATGGTTTTACTGGATCAATTAATTATTTTGAAATATCAGATGCATTAAAAAATATAAGTATTGATTCTGTACAGTATTTAGGAATAATTTTCGGAATAATATTCATCACAGCGAGCTTGTGTTTTAAATTTGGAGCTGCTCCATTCCATATTTGGGTCCCAGACATTTATCAAGGTTCGCTGATAAGCACAACCATTCTTTTGAGCACACTCCCAAAAATTGCTGTATTCGTCGTTTTTCTAAAATTATATTATATTCCATTTATTCTATTGAGCTATGTATGGTCGGATATACTGATTTTCGTAGGCATGTTATCAATAATTATTGGCAGTATTTTTGCTCTTACTCAGGAGAATATTAAGAGAATGCTAGCTTACTCAGCAATCTCTAATATAGGTTTTATAGTCCTTGCTCTTGGCTTAGTCTCAGAAGACGGACTTCATGCATCTTTGTACTATACTGTAGTCTATGCTTTCACCGCTCTGGCATCTTTTGGCGTCGTTACACATATTACATCCAATAGTCATGGTATAGAGAAGATATCAGATTTAGCTGGTTTATCAAAAACACATCCTTACCTTGCTATTCTAATTTTGATCACAATGCTTTCCTCTGCAGGGATTCCGCCACTAATTGGATTTCATGCGAAGTTGATGGTCATTCAAGCTCTTATCGATAGCTCTTATATATTACTCTCGATAATTGTCGTGCTTATGACAGTAATATCAGCGTATTATTACTTGAGAATTATCAAAACTGTCTATTTTGAAGAGAGAGAGAATTTGATATCATCTTTCGCTAATAACAATGTCATTCTATCTGTTAATGTGATGTTACTGTTAATTTTAGGACTATTTCCATATTTAGTATTTGATTTGACGGTCTACCTTGCAAACATATTGACTGTTATTTCTATTTAACTTGAAAACTAACCTTATAAACTATAGACTTCGAAACAGTGCGGGGTGGAGCAGTCTGGTAGCTCGTTGGGCTCATAACCCAAAGGTCGTAGGTTCGAATCCTGCCCCCGTGACCATAATTAATTA
>MDSW01035163.1_pt1 | contig 13530 bp, 13 predicted proteins | sample 811171 | NCBI WGS metagenome assembly MDSW01 (sample SAMN05326641, study PRJNA326480) | marine metagenome | isolation source: seawater | place: Atlantic Ocean: North West | collected 2012 | reverse complement strand
TTTAACAGAGTAAATAAAGAAAATAAAAAAAGGGACAAATCTCAAAAACAAGATTTGTCCCGGTGTGTAGTTCCAATTGGTCTGTTTTCGAAACAAAAACTTGAAATTTAAATTACAATGAAAAAGATTCAGTGTATGTTTTCCTCATATAGTTGTAAAACTTCAATTAAACATTTGCTGATGCCTTTTTTTTCGACTTGGTGGTAAAAATGGTAATTCAATGTAGTTCCAGGACAAAATGGCTAAAAATAAAACCAAAATAATGGTAGAAATAAACATAAGTAATGGTGAATATATATCAAACAATTCAAAATAAATAAAAACTTGAATTAAAGGAAAATGATAGATATAAATTCCATAAGTGAAATCCCCGTATTTACCGAAGTTATTTAAAAACTTAAAGTTATACGCCAAATAATACACCATAAATCCATAGGCAATGGGTTTAAAAATTTGAGTTTCTAAAACATACTGTTCTAATATAAACAGTAATAAACTTGGAATTATAATGAAATGTTTCCATTTGAATAAAAAATCGAAATTTCTATAAAATAAAATCCCAACGGCAAAAAAAGAAAAAGCACCTGGTAACTGCTTTGCGACTCTGTAATTATTTTGAGCCATAAAATAATTAAAATAAACTATAGATACTACATAAGTGGTCACAATTAACAAATTAAAGCTGATGTATTTTTTTTTGAAAAGCCAATAAAAGAGCGGTACAGAAAGATAAAATGCCTCCTCAATTTTAATGGTCCAAAGTGCGCCATTAACAGCGCAAATTTTATGTGTTTCAAAAACGCCAGGCAAACATGGTTCAAAATAATTTTGAAAAGAGAGATTGGCTAAGAGATAACTCCAAAATTGATCGTTAAAAAAATATTCTGCAGCTGATTTGGAAGAAATAAAAAATAGAAAAAAAGCAGAAATAAGGATGACAAAGAAGTATGCCGGAAAAATTCTTTTGATTCTTCTAATTATGTAATCTTTTGTGGTCAAACTAACCTCAAAACTTTTTGCAATTAAAAAGCCACTTATGATGAAAAACCCATCAATTGCCAACCTCGTATTGAAAAATTTCTTAAAAGGTAAAAAAAATTCAACTGCACTTAACTCGATGAAGTGTGAAATTGCGACTGTAAGAGCAAAAGAAAATCTTAAAAAATCAAAGTTGTTTGTATTAATTTTTTCCAAAAAATAAATTTAAATTAAGCTGAAGATAAATATTAAATAAAGGGTCTTTTACAAATATATTTATATCTAACAACAAATCAACTTTTGATAAGGATAAGATATTTTTCAGTTGTATAATACGGGCTAATAGGACTTGAATGTATAGAAAATCAATATCTAAAAAGCGATGTGGAATTTAAAAGACGATATATTGGTTCGATATTTCCAGAAAAACTTCAATTTCAAAAAAAAAAGTTCGAACCGCTCATATTAACCCTGTTTTACACAAAATTGCCCATTTTAACAGAGTAAACAAAGAAAATAAAAAAAGGGACAAATCTCAAAAACAAGATTTGTCCCGGTGTGTAGACTACTCCATTCAAATATCGAACTACAGTATTAATCCAGCTGAATTCCTTTCAACCATGGAGGAAATTAATAGGATCTTGTCGTCAATCAACCCCAAATGAATCCAATAAGTCGTCTATTGCCGGATCAGGATTTTTCCAACGCCATATATACCCCATTGTGTTCGCCATTACATCTTCATCAATTGAAGTGTCTGTGATGCGAGCAATATTTTCAATATGTCGTTGTAGTCTTCGAATAAAGTCGAAATCAATTTCTGCCTTTAGGGCGATCCCTATGAAAGCTCCATAATAGTAGTCTCCGTAACAGTTATACGTATGAAGTAGTTCTTCCAGCGTGAGATGTTTCCTGCATATCAACGCTCCTTCAATGATAGTGCAGTAGTTTTCTGTTGTATGGATAGTCATACGTAGAATATACAGAACTGAAATGACAAAGTCAAATTTATATAACAAAAAATATTACATTATTATCATGATATATGTTATATTTGAGAAAGTTGATTAATCACTTCGTGTATGAATCGCATAAAGATTGTCTTAAAAGAAAAGGGCATAAAACAGACCTGGCTGGCAGATAAATTAGGTAAGAGTTTTAATACTGTCAATGGCTACGTTCAAAATAGACAGCAGCCACGGTTAGAGACTTTAAATGAGATTTCGGAAATACTGGATGTGGATATCAAAGATTTAATAATCTCAACGAAAAACGAATGAAATTATACACCAAACTTGAATCATTACTTAAACAAGAACCCAATTTTTTGTCTGATGAAGGAAAATTGAAAAAGTGGGTGGTCATTGATAAGGCTCAAAACTACGACGCGGGATTAATTGAACTACTTCTGAAGGACGAGCAGATTATTGAACTTTTTTTTATTGCTATTAACGATGTACTGGTTTTCAACCAGAATCTCTTTGTTCAGTTTATCGAACAAAAAAATTATCTCAACGATAGCTACACTCAATACAAAAACAAGGTTGGTCTCACCATTGGTAGTAAATACTTGAGACAACGTAATGAAGTTGCCTTGGTATGGCCATTTAAAGACTGTATACTGGAAGGGGGGCAAAGCCGTGAAGAACAGAAGCGGGAGGAAATCTTCTTCAACGAAATACTGGCACAAGACGAGATAACCCAACTACTCGAACCCAAAGTACTGACCAACGCGAAAGTGTTTGACAAAGAAGGTGAACACGCCTTTAACGGTTTTACCCGTGATACTGTAGTGAACAGAGAAAGAGGACTTCCCACAAACACCATTACCGACAACCTGATTATTAAAGGCAACAACCTTTTGGCTTTGCACTCACTAAAAAAGGAATTTGCAGGAAAGGTGAAGCTGATATACATAGACCCACCATATAACACGGGTAGTGACTCATTCGGATATAACGACAATTTCAACCGTTCTACATGGCTTACTTTCATGAAAAACCGCTTGCTTACTGCGAAATCACTCCTGTCAGATGATGGCGCCATTTATGTTCAGCTCGACTATCACCATGTCCATTACTTGAAGATACTAATGGATGAGGTTTTTGGAGAAGATAATTTTCAGCGAGAAATAATTTGGAGAATAGGATGGCTGTCAGGATATAAGACCAAAGACAATAACTGGATTCGCAATCACGACACAATATTGTTCTATTCGAAAAACCATAAGAATATCGATTTCATAAAGAATTACATTCCAAGTAGTGAGTTCAAAAAAATAGCGGACACTAAGGCAGAGAGATACCCTATTGAGGATGTCTGGAACGGTAATGAATATGACGACTTAAACAGTATAGCCATAGTGTCTTTCTCAGGAGAAACAGTATCAAAAATGCTGAATCAGGAAGATGAAGTAAAAGGCCAAAAATCTGAAAAACTTATAGAGAGGATAATAAAAGCACACACTCATGAAGGAGATATTGTCCTTGATTTCTTTGGAGGCACCGGCACGACAGCTGCAGTTGCTCATAAACTGAAACGGCAATATCTAATTATAGAGCAACTTTATAAGCATATCGATATTTGCATTAGGCGTATTTCGAAAGTTATTGAAGGTGAACAAAGTGGAATTTCAAAACGAAATGGATGGAAAGGTGGTAATTCATTTATCTATCTCGAACTCAAAAAATACAACCAGACCTTCATTGATCGGATTGATGAAGCTGAAGACTCCAAAGCGCTTATGGTGATTTGGGAACAGATGAAAGGCAAAAGCTTTTTGAACTACAATGTGGATATCAAAAAACAGGAAGAACACATTGAGGACTTCAAAGCACTTAGCCTAAAGGAACAGAAACAACACCTTTGCGAATTACTGGACAAAAACCAGTTGTATGTGAACCTTTCTTCACTCAAAGATAAAGACCTTGAATGCACTAATGAAGAAATGCATGTAACCCAAGACTTTTACCAAATAGAAACCAGGTAGTACCATGGCATATTTATACAATACCATCGTGCAGGAATTTGGCAAACGCGAACTTGGACGCACTGAAGTGCCTAACTCCATTTTAGACAACCTTCGCCCAGGTTATGGTCAACGACCTTATCAGATTGAGGCGTTCCAAAGATTTGTCCTTTGCTACAACGAAGATTTTGAGTTCAAGCCACACAAACCGTTTCATCTGCTTTACAATATGGCAACAGGAAGTGGCAAGACCTTGATAATGGCAGGCTTGATGCTTTATCTCTATGAAAAGGGATATCGAAATTTTCTGTTTTTTGTGAACAGCAACAATATCATAAAGAAAACCAAAGACAACTTCCTGAATCCACAAGCCAGTAAATACCTATTCAATAATAAACTGGTGGTTGACGGCAAAGAGGTAATCATTAAAGAAGTTGAAAACTTTGAAGAAGCTGACACGGAAAACATCAACATTAAGTTTACTACCATTCAGCAACTGCATATTGACCTGTACAACACCAAAGAGAATAGTATCACCATAGAGGATTTTGAGGACAAGAAAATTGTTCTGATTGCAGATGAAGCTCATCACCTTAGTTCGGCAACCCGAAACAATGGAGATTTATTTGGTAGTTGGGAAGGTACGGTAATGGAAGTGCTGAAAGCCAACTTTGACAATATCCTTTTGGAATTCACTGCAACTTTAGATTATGAGAGTAGGGAGATTTCCGAAAAGTATCAGGATAAGGTTATTCACAAATACGACTTAGCTCAATTCCGTTTAGACAAGTATTCCAAAGAAATCAATTTGGTTCGCTCACTCTATGAAGAAAAGGAACGAGTTATTCAGGCTTTAATTCTCAACTTGTATCGTCAGGAATTGGCAACATCCAATAACATTAATCTAAAACCTGTTATTCTATTCAAAGCGAAACGTACTATTGCGGAATCTGAGCAGAACAAAACAAACTTTCACCAACTCATTGAGAAATTTTCGGTAGAAATGGTGGACAACATTCAGCAAACTTCTACTGTACCAATCGTTCAAAAAGCATTTCAATTTTTTGAAGGCAAAGGTATTTCAAGTAACGAGATAGCTAAGCGTATTAAAGCCAATTTTAAAGAAGACAACTGTATCAGTGCTAACAATGACGCGGAAGCAGAAGCCAATCAAATTTTGCTCAACACATTGGAAGACGAGAATAATCCAATTCGTGCTGTATTTGCCGTTCAGAAATTGAATGAAGGTTGGGACGTTTTAAACTTATTCGACATTGTACGATTGTATGAAGGACAAAATACAGGTGGAAGTAATAGAGGAATAGGGAATACCACAATTTCTGAAGCCCAATTAATTGGTAGAGGTGCGAGATACTTTCCTTTCAAGCTGGAGGAAGGTCAAGACCCATTTACCCGGAAGTTTGATGATGATATTGCGAACGACCTAAAAATCCTTGAAGAACTTTACTACCACACTAAAGAAGACAGCCGTTACATCTCCGAATTGAAACAGGCATTGATTGAAACAGGAATCTATGAAGATGATGAAAATACCATCAAACTGAAACTTGAAATCAAACCTGAATTTAAAAAGGCGGACTTTTACAAGACTGGTCGAGTTGTATTCAATAAAAAGATTGAAAAGAGTTACAACAATGTGAAGTCATTCAATGACTTGGGAGTTAAAAAAAGGAATCTAATCTTCACACTGTCCTCAGGCGTTGGTCGTATGACATCGGTTTTCAAAAATGAGGAAAAAGGAACAGCCGATAAAATTGAACACAAGGATTTGAAGGTGGGAAGTATTCCTAAACATATTATTAGGTATGCCTTATCTCAAAACCCCTTCTATTATTTTAACAATTTGATCAAGTTTTTTCCAAACTTGAATTCCTTATCAAACTTCATTCAAAGTGATGATTATCTGGGTGGATTGGAGATTACATTTAGTGGAACAGCAGATCGCTTTAATAGAGTTAATAATGAAGATTATTTGTCCGCTATAAATGAACTTCTAACCTCCATAGAAGAGGAAATAAAATCCAACTTAACTGAATTTGAGGGTTCAGAATACATTTCAGAATATGTGCACAAGGTGTTTGGGGACAAAGAGATTAAAATTAATAAGAAAGATATACGATCAGATGGTCAATTTGATATAGTTAGTAAACCTGATTGGTATGTTTATAACGCTAATTATGGCACAAGTGAAGAAAAGAAATTCGTGGAAATGTTCTCAAGACGATTTGAACACTTAGAGAAGAAATTCGAAAATATATATCTCATAAGAAATGAGAGAGAATTAAAAATTTATGATGAGCTCGGTCGCGCTTTTGAGCCTGACTTTTTGTTGTTCTGTAAAGAAAAGGACGGCGATGAACATACGTTTCAAGTTTTCATTGAACCAAAAGGCGCACATCTTATTGCTAATGATAAGTGGAAGGAAGAGTTCTTGCAAAAGATGAGGGATGAAAGAAAGACTCTTCAAATCAATATGGATAAGTATCTAATAACGGGTGTTCCGTTTTACAATTACTCAAATGAAAATGAGTTCATAGAAAACTTAGAATCATTATCCTAAAATCTTGATTTTTTTGAGATTTTTCCGGAAAATTCGCAGACGAATTCGAGCAAGCCTTATTTTTAGAAAATCTATCCTCTGTTTTTGTTCATCCAAGAACCGTATTGATTATATGTTAGAGTTGTATCAGGAGGAAAACCACTTTTTTTGACAACAGGGGGGTGTCATTTCAGATGAAATTATTGGGATTTTTTTGGGTTTTTATTGCTAAGAAAAAAGATTTCATTGAAGGCAATAGAAATTGCTTTATTCATCTATATGCCTGCAATGCTAATCGTTATGACTTTGAAGTAAATGATGTCATAAATTACGCTTATTCTTATAGTGACAACACATTCCCAAAAGAGGAGATAGAGCGAACAATTAAAAGTGCCTATAACAATAATGTAAATGAAAAGGGAAGCGTTGCCAAACCTGCTATTTCTTCTATATCACTAAAAAATAACCCTCAAAAACCCACAAGTCCCTACATACCAGAAAGCATTTATGATGTTTTACCACCACCATTAAAAGAAGCATGTAATGTTTTTGAAGGAAGGGAGCGCGATGTATTCTTTACTTCTGCACTCTCTGTTATTAGTGGAGGGCTTCATAATGTATCAGGATTATATTCAAATAATAAAATATATCCTAACCTGTTTAGCATCATTATAGCTCCACCTGCAAGTGGTAAAGGCGTAATGAAGTATGGTAAACAGTTAGGAGATTGTTATCACGGCTTTTTACTTAAGCAAAGTAGAGAGGATTTAAAAGAATACAAAAAAGAAAAAAGAGTATTTGACTTAAAAGTAAAAAGGGCTAAGACGGACCAATCTATTGAGGCACTAATAGAACCAGAGAAACCAAATTTTAAAATGTTTTTTATCCCTGGGAATACATCATCAGCTATGAAAACAAAACACTTAGAATTCAATGACGGAATGGGATGTATCTGTGAAACTGAGGCAGATGCATTAACGAATGCATTAAAACAAGAATGGGGCAACTTCTCTGAAAAAATCAGAAATGGATTTGAAGCGGAGGCAATAACTCAAAGTAGAAAAACTGATCTCGAATACACAGAAATTAAAGAACCTAAATTTAGTCTTGCCCTTACAGGTACTACAAATCAATTAGACTTATTAATAACATCTGTTCAAGATGGACTTTTTAGCAGAGTTTTATTTTATTCTTTTAACGCAGCGCCAACATGGAAAACTACTTACACATCAAGTTTAAGCAGAAGCAACAAAGAGATATTTGAGGATTATAGCGCAGGACTATGTGATAAATTTAAAAGCAATGCTGCTCAGAAGTTTTCTATGACTAAGGAGCAAGGGCTAAAACTGGATAATACCTTTAAAGAATTACTTATTCACAATACGACACTTTATGATGATGATGCAGGTGGTACAATTATAAGATTAGGGGTAATGTGTTACAAAATTGCTATGACTCTTTCGGCAATTAGGTCTGATGATACAGAGATTATTTGTTCTGAAGAGGATTTTAATACAGCACTCTATTTAGTTAAAGAGGTTTATTTAATTCACGCGATAAATATGCTAAATAGAATATCTAAAACCTCCAAGAAATTAAACACTACTCAAACATCTTTATATAATTGGATTGAAACTAAAAAAGTTTTAAACGAGCTGAAATTTCTGATCAAGCCCAACTTTTGGGTCTAAAAGATAGGACTCTAAGTGATATTTTAAAACGTTTTATAAAACTGGAGCTTATCGAAAAGGTAAGTCACGGAGTTTACAAGAAGAGATAAAGGGTAGCCCATACACCGATTAAAACTACCCTTAACAAAAAGGGGGTTAAGGTTTTTCTTAACTCCCTTATTTATAAATAGTTATATGCTAAAAATGGTATGTAATGAGGTGCGGTTAATTATTACAACATATGTTTTTATAACTAGTTAATATTCTTTAATTTTAAAAAATGGCTGCTATTAGTTTAAATTATAAAACTTACCCATATATAGCTCTAGTTATTGGTTACTATGCTGGAAGTTATCTTGGGGCTATTTCAGCGTTCTTATTTGTTAGAGAATATTTTCAGACTAATTCTAAAGAAGTAGGTTATGAGTTAGCACTTTTAAAAATATGCTCACTTTTAATAAAATCAGACGGAAACGTTGACAATAACGAAATTGTATTTGTCAAATCATTTTTCAATAAAACCTTCGGAGTTAGTAAATCCAATAAATTATTCAAACAACTTAAGGAATTGGACGTTCCATCATCAACTTCAAGTTTGGTTGAAATCATAAAGAAAAAATTATCTCCTGTAAAATATTACACGATGATTCAGTTTTTATACGCCTTGGCCTCTAGTGATGGTAAAATAACAAGAGGAGAAGATGACTTCATTTTAAACATTGGAGCTCAATTTGGATTTGATCCAGAAAGATTAAACCAAATAAGAAATCAATTTGTAAAAAAAGAGACAAAATCGAAAAAATATGATTCTGTGACTGTGGAACATTTAAGTGTTCTGGGGTTAAAACCAGGTGTTAGTTCTGATGTAATAAAAAAGGCATACAGAGATCTTGTTAAAGAGTATCACCCTGATAAATTAAGTGGTATGAGTGATGGTATAAAAAACCTTGCTAAAGAGAAATTCCAAGAAATTCAAAACAGCTATGAATTTTTAATTAAAAACTATGTCTAGGCAAGTTAAGCTTTTCATTTATGGTATTGTTTTTTTATACGCAATAGCTTCAAATATTGAAGTTGATGATTATAGTGATTCCAAAAGTCCTGTAGTTTCTAAACCTTCGAATTCTTCAATAGTTGGTAATTCTAATAATAATGACAATGTAAAATCAACTATAGAAGATGATTCGGACAGAAATACTGTTGTAAACTATACCAGACCTGAAAATGGATTTTCACCATATAATTCTTTTTTTGGCAAAGGGATTTACAACAATTCCTCTGGAAATGAATTTGTTATTAAAAATTCTAATTCTACTGATGCAGTTGTACTCTTAGTTAATGCTAATACAGGAAGAAAAACTAGAAATGAATACATAAGAAAAGGTAATACATTTACAATGACAGGTGTTCCCAACGGCACCTATTATTTAGAATGGGCATCTGGAAATGATTGGAACCCAAACTTGAAAGTTGGTAGGCTAAAGGGTGGTTTTCAAACAAATAAAAGTTTCACCAAAACAAGAGACCGAAGTGACTGGATGAATGCCCCAGGCTATATGAAATGGACTGTAACTTTGTATTCTGTCCCTGGTGGTGATGTTGAATCTGAAAACTTAACAGCTAATGAATTTGGAAACTAATGAGTACAGAAATTATATTTTTAGGGCTAATAATTTTGATTGCAGCTATTGATTATTTTTTTAAAAAGAATAAGACCACAGATTTATTAGATGTAAACAACAAACCTAAAAATCAATCCACAAAGGTGGTTTTCATTTCGATAGTTTCTTCATTTTTTGCCGCTAGTTTAAATAGTGTTATTTTATTTTTTGTAAATCCTGAGTCCAGGGCGTTCATTTGGTGTCCTGAAGCTAAAGATCTAACAATTTTAAAATCTATTGTACTAGGTTACGAGTGTAATTTAGAAAGTACTCTATATTTTCACTTAATTGGAGTTTTAACTATTCCTATTTTAGTCTATTATAAAAATTTAATTAATTATATTATAAAGAGAAAAAAAAATACATCCCTATTTATAATATCCAATATCTTGCTCAAAGTTTTGTTTCACTATATTTTTTATCCTAGTTCAAAAAACCTTGGTTACTATTTCGAAGTAATTTTTCAAGAAAGAATAATTATTTTTATATTTTCATTATTAATCACCTCATTCTTAGCATGGTATTTCAATGATAAAATTAAAGCTAGATGAATACAGAACTTATTCTTATTGTAGCTATTGTTGTTATTTCATTAGTTGATTATTACAGAAAAAGAAGGATAAAAAAAGATATTGTAGAAATTGATTCTTCCCAAAAACCAAATATTGGAAAAGCCATAAAAATTGCATTGCTATTTTCTTTTCTAGCAGCTTTTATTAATAGCGTATTCGTTTTTATGATTTTTGAAGATCAATGGACTACCTGTTTTGATTATAAAGAAAAAAAGGATTTTTTTGAAGCAATATGGCTGGGTTACAAGTGTAATCTCGAGTCAACTTTAGGAATACAGGCAGTTGGATTCTTCGGGGGCTTGATTTTTACTTCTAGAGAATATTTAATTTCCTATGTAATATCCAGAAAAAAAAATATAACATTATTCGTATTAATTAATTTATTAATTAAAGTTTTAATTCATTATAAATATTATCCTTTTGGAAGGAAAACCATAGGTTACTATTTTGAAGTTGTTTTTGAACAGCAGTTAAATATCTTTCCTTTTACTGTTTTAATTACAGCATTTATTGTTTGGTATTTCAATGATAAGATACCTGCTAAATAATTAGTATGTAATTGATAAAACTACAGTAATTGGAAATAAAAAAATATAACCCAAATTTGAAAGCCAGTAAGGGGATGAATAACCTCACAGCTTATATAATAAATAGAAAACGTAACATAGTACTCTTCTTCTTTTCCAATTTATTTTTAAAAATATTTTTATATTACTTTCTTTTTATGAAAAATTTTCTTCTTTTTTCGCTTCTGATTTTTATATTTTTAAACGAAGCTAATTCTCAAAGCGCAACAAAAGCCACATTGGCTGCTATTGAGAATGGGTATATAGGTGGTAAAAAGAATGACGGAGTAAGTTGTGATGTGTTGAACAAGTATATTAGTAATTATGGAGTTAAACTTAGCTCTTCTTATGGCGGTTATAAATCTAATTCAATTGATAGAATAGATTGGTATCGTGCAGATGGAAGGTTATTTGCTAGGGTATATTTTAAATATTTAAATTCTTCCTCCAAAAAAGTAGGCAAAGGTTACATTTACGGCGGTTGGGAGGATAATTCAAAAAATTATGACCTTTTAAAAAGTTCGTTCGAACAAGCTAACTCAAAAGGAGATTTTTTTTGGAAATACATTAATCCATCGACAATAGATTGCTATTAATTTATGGATATTGGTGAAATAGAGGAACCTTCCCAATGAATTTTTAATTCACCCAGATTGTATTCATCTTGTAAATCAATATACACCCACTCACTATCATTGTAAGCACTTGCCCAATAAGTACTGTAGTCACCATCGTTTACATAACGCTTAGCATTAGTACCAGGGGATTCAACACTACTCACATAGACAGGCTTGTTGAGTGCCAGGTTTTGTGAATTTGCATTGGATACTGTTATCAATAATAGCAGTAATAGTTTCTTCATCGTTTTGTTTTTTAAAGTCTTTGGATTAGTCAAAATATTTGCATAAACCTCGATTGTTCACCTTAGTACCACCAGCATTTATTTCGTCACAATCATTTTTAAAGCTTGGTTTTGGTGATGACCATTGTTCTGTGCCAAAACAAAAAGCAAAACATCTAGTTACATTGTCAACATTCCAAGAACTAATGTTTTGATTAAAAGATTCAGCACCACTAAACATAGCACCCATATTAAAAACATTTTTCACATTCCAAAAGCTTAAATTTTGATTGAATGATTTTGCTTGATAGAACATATAGTTCATATCAGTTACATTCTCAACATCCCAAGAGCTGATGTCTTGATTAAAAGAGTTGTTTTGATAAAATAGTTCTGAGAGATTATCAATTTTTGAAGTACAAACCTTAGAAACATCCCCACCATCTTGTATCATTTCTTTTAGTGTTTCTAAATCCACTAAAGTGTAAGTGGCATCATTAACAATTCCTGTATCGCCAATAACTGCCCATTCTTTACATTTTATAGTAACGCCATTCTCCTCATCTAAGTAAATTGGGTTTAACATCACTCCATTTTCATCCACAGGGACACCACTTCTTGTATTGTTATCTAAATCATCATCATCACCTACTCCGTCACCATCGGAATCTAAAAAATTGAAATTACCAACCAATGTTTTATCACCATCCATAATCAGGGTAAGTGGATACTCTGAACCACCCCAATCACCACTCCATTTATCAAACTCATAATTTGGATTTGGAGAAACATTTATTGTAACCTCAGCTCCTTCTTCGTATTCACCACTTTATGGGTTAATTATTCCACCTTCAGTTGGGTTAGATGAAACATTTAAAGTATATATGGTTGTTACTTCTACAATACACCCAATAAACAATAAAGTAGAAAATAGAAAAAGAAGTTTCTTCATCATATTGTTTTTAGTGGTACTAATTTAACAAATCTGGCCATTAGATTGAGGGTTATACACCACATTTCATCATTTAACTGTCTGGGGAAACCACTTTTTTTGACAACAGGGGGGTGTCATTTCAGAAAAAATTATTGGGATTTTTTTGGGTTTTTACTGCCAGATTTACTGCCAGTTTAGCCCCATTTGGTGGCAGTTTTAGCTATATTTTGGTTTTTAACCTTTGGCATAAAACAACCAAAGTGAATTTAGTACAATACTGTTTAGCGCTCAATTATATTACTTTCTTAATTTGTTATAGTTGAGTTTAAAGCAAAAAAAAGAGTCACCATTTCTGATGACTCGATTGTAGCGGGAGCTGGACTCGAACCAGCGACCTTCGGGTTATGAGCCCGACGAGCTACCTACTGCTCTATCCCGCGATGAGTACGTCAAAGGTACAAAAAATCACCAAACCCGACAAGGGTTTTGTACCTTTGTGATCTATGCATAAAGCAGGATTTGTCAATATCATCGGAAATCCAAACGCAGGTAAATCCACCCTGATGAATGCCTTTTTGGATCAAAAATTGTCTATTATTACCGCCAAGGCACAAACAACCAGACACCGAATTTTTGGAATTTATAATACGCCTGATGTCCAAGCAGTTTTCTCTGATACGCCAGGAATTATCAAGCCCGATTATGCCTTGCAAGAGCGCATGATGGATGCCACAAACTCAACTTTTGAAGATGCTGATATTATGATTCTGCTTGTGGCAG
>MDSW01123663.1_pt1 | contig 13533 bp, 7 predicted proteins | sample 811171 | NCBI WGS metagenome assembly MDSW01 (sample SAMN05326641, study PRJNA326480) | marine metagenome | isolation source: seawater | place: Atlantic Ocean: North West | collected 2012 | reverse complement strand
CTCCTATTTCGTCGGCGGCGGCGAGGCGCGCCACCGCGGCGCGCGCCTCGAGCCTCGCCGCGTTCGCGCGCGCCTCGAGCCTCTGCGCCTCGGCTCGGCTCGGGGGCGCCCCGGGATCGATGATCGCGGGGTTGCCGTTTGCCGTTTGAGCGCCGCCGCTCACCTTCTCGGCGGCGTCGCCCCGCGCGTCTTTTTCTTGCTCCGGGGCCCCGTCTTTTTTGTCACGCGGCTTCGTCGCCTTCGGCCTTCGGACGTTGAGCCTCGGGTTTTCCGCGAAGGCGACGGCCTGTTGCGCCCTCATGTTCTCCTCCGACGCGACCCTGAGCGCGTCGAACGCGGCGTTGACCTCCCGTAGCTCCCTCCTTCGCTCGGCGTGTTCGTTCTCCACCCGCTCCGCCTCCCTCGCCCGCGCGGCGCGCGCCTCCTCCCCGCGCCGCCGCTGCTCGGCGTCCCGCCTCTCCCGCGTCGCCTTCGCCCTTCGCAGCGTCTTCGGATCCGCCTCAATCTCCTCGCACCGATCCAGTAACAGCTCCCTGATCCTCCTCGTGTGCTCCGCGTGCGCGTCGTCCCCCGAGTTCACCAGGCTCATCGGCGTCCTCCCCTCCGCGTCCCCGACGAAGGGGTCCGCGCCGCCCGCCAAAAGCGCCTCCGCCGCGTCGTGCTCCTCCTGCCACACCGCGGCGAAGAGCGGCGTGCAGCTCGCGACGCCCGCGCCCGCGCTGAACGCATCCCGCCTCTTGTCGAACGCGCTCGGATCCGCGCCGCGCGAGAGCAACATCTTGACGCTCACCGCGTCCCCCGCGCGAGCCGCCGCCCAGAGCGCCGACCGCCCGTCCAGATCCGTCGCGTCCACGCGCGCGCCCGCGTCGAGTAACAGACGCGCGCACGCGTGCTCGCCGCGCCAACACGCGGCGATCAAAGCGGTGCGCCCGTCCTCGTTCGCGCGCTCGAGGTCGATGCTTCGCCCGGTCAATCGGGCGCCGTGCTCGAGCAGCGTCCGAACCGCCTCGGGGTTCCCGGCCCAGCACGCGCCGATCAGGGGCGTGTTCCCCTCGGCGTTCACCGCGTCCGGGTCGAGGTCCGGCGCGACCTTGAGTAGCGCTTTGAGCGCGGAAACCTTGTTCTCGAACGCCGCGACGTAACAGGCCGTCTCGCCGTCGTCGTCGGCGAGGTTCGCGTCCGCGCCGTCCGCGATCAGCGCGACGCACATCTCCGCGTGCCCGCGCACGGCGGCCGCGACGAGCGGGGGCCGCCCGAACGCGTTCCGCGCGTCGGGGTCCGCGCCAGCACCCAAAAGAGTCGTCGCCGCCTCGAGCTCGCCGCCCTCCGCCGCCGCCCACAGCGCGGTGCACCCCAGCATCTCCCGCTCGTCGACGCGGACCCGGCCCCGCGCCGACGTCAACAACGCGCGAACCGCGCCGTCCTCGCCGTGCGCGGCGGCGCACACGAGGGGGGGGACAAGGCTCGCGTCCTGTGCGTTCGGGTCCGCGCCGAGGCGGCAGAGACAAGCCACCGCCTCCGCGTTGCCGCGGCGACACGCCGCCCAGAGCGGGGTCCGCTCGTTGTCGTCGCGCGCGTCCACCGACGCGTCGCGGTAGAAGAGCATCTCGACGCACTCGGCGTCGCCGCACACAGCCGCCGCGTGCAAAGGGGTCTTACCCGCGCGGTTCGCGAGGTTCACGCCAGCGCCCTTACACGCGTCCAGGGCGCGGCGGAGTAAGTCGGCGCGGCCGCGGCGGGCGGCGACGTAAAGCAACGTGCGCCCGCGGTCGTCGCGCTCCAAAACGTCGCGAACCGATTCCCAAAGCGCTGATGAAAGGAAGGGATGAATGAATGAATGAATTTGGACCAAAGCGAATAACGTGGGAGGGACGTGCGGAGAGATGATGATGATGGGACGAGGACCGGAGGAGGGCGCGCGGAGGAGGGGGTCGCGGGGTGGGCGTCAGATCGCGCCGAGAGGGGTCGCCGCGCGCGATGGGGGGCGCGGGGACGGCGCGTTCGGGCGACGCGGGGGCGCCGCGAGCGCGCGCGCGCGGGGTCTCCCCCGGGGGGAGGGGGGCGCCAAAACGGGCGTTTCTGGGACCTGCCCCGCGAGCCGTTTCCGGGACGCGCCGAAAACGAACGAGGCGCGAGGGAGGGGCGAGGGGAGGGTTCGACGCACTGAGTCCGCTGATGACGTTGTCCCAGAACGATCGCGTCGGCATCGCGGCCGGTGCGTGGGGTTTTCGCGGAGGGCGCCTCGGAGGAGGTGGGCGCGCGGCGCGGAGTGCGGAGGCGGACGCGCCCCAAAGCGGCCCGGCCATCGAGAGACGATCGATCGTCGCGCCGAGGCATCGGCATTTATTGGTGACACGCGGGTGTTCGGGACGGGCTACTAAACCGAGTCGTTGCGTTTTTTTCGCTCGACCCGCAGAAAGGCTGGTTTTCGTCGGGGCCTCGCTTCCGCCCCGTCCCCACGACGCACGCACTCGGGGCTCGCGCGCGTCGGAGCGACGTCGTCGGAGCTTCCGGAAGCCCCCCCCGCGCGGTGCGCGGGCCGACGCGCGGGTCCGTCGGGACCGGGGCGGAGGTCGCGGGGACGGGCGGGACGGGACCCCCCGGTTCGGTTCAAAACGATGTCACCATCGCCGCCCCCGCCCGGCCCGCCTCGGGGTCGTCCGCCTCGAATCGCCTCGGGTCGCCTCTCCGCCGCGGCGCTTCTCCTCGCGCTCGGGACGTTCTCTCTGTCGATCGCGCCCCGCGCCTCGGCGCAGAACAACTTCTACGGCATCAGCGAGGACTTCGCCGTGCCCCCGGCGATCACGTGGCTGAGTCCGCCGAAAGGGCACGTCCGGGGCGGCACGCTCTTGACGCTCTACGGCTCCGGGTTCAAGCGCTCGCCGGACGCCAAGGTCCGGTTCGCGTCCGAGCTCGAGTTCACGGAGGTGGACCTCGTGTACGTCTCCGACAGCGAGGCCCGGTGCGTCACCCCGGCGCGCATCGCGCCCTCGGTCACGCACGTCACCGCGAGCAACGACGGGCGGCAGTACAGCGGATGGCCGCTGGTGTACGCCAAGGGCTCGGGGACGTTTTTGAAATTCGTCTACGACGACTCCGACGCGGGATGCTTCGACTGCCGAGACGCGAACGGCATAAACCCCCTCGAGATCGTCGAGCGGTGGCACCTCGACAACACCTCCGGCCCGTACATCGGCGGCACCCTCGTCACGATCCGCGCGGTCGCCCTGGACTGGGCGCGCGCGCAGGAGAAGAACGGCGTACACGCGGTGAATGCGTCCGAGCCCTACGACCTCACCGCCGCCGGCGGCTTGGGCAGGTACAGCGGCCCCGTGGGCGGCCCCGGCGCGCCGCACCCGCACAACGTCGACCCGACGAGCAACGGGAACGGCCCGCCGGTCACGGGGACGTTTTACCCCGGCGCGTCTCTCAGGTGCCGGTGGGAGTGCTTCCTCGACGCGGACCAGAACGCGAGCACCGGGTTGAACTACACCGTCGACGGCGTCGAAGACCCCGACGGCGTTCATAAGGGCGTGGAGAGCCTGGACGACGGGCGCTCCGACTGGATCCCCGCGACGTGGCACGACTACACGAAGATCACGTGCGAGTCCCCGCCGATGCCGGTGCCGAGCGCGGCCGGGAAGGCGATCGGGAAGACGCGGTGTAAGATTCGGGTGACCAACGACCCCGACGGCTCCCTCCACCCGGACGCGTACGCGATGTGGACGTACGAAGACAACGCGCCGACGGTGACGAACATTCGAACGAACCAGAATTCGGTGTGGCCCGCGCGCGGGCCGTTCGGGGGGAACACGGAGGTGATCGTCACGGGCACCAACTTCCTGCCGTCCAAGTACCTCAAGTGTAAGTTCGGCGGAATCTCCGCCGCGGAAAACGCCGACGCGTTCGACGACGACGACGACGTGAGCCACGTCGTCGGGGAGATGGGCGGAAAAGCGCGGTACGTCTCGTCCACGCAGATCATATGCGTCACGCCCCCGTTCGGGCCAGCCGCGAGCGTTACGCAGTACCCGCCGGGGTACATGAACAAGACCGCCGGCGCGGGGGCGCTCGTCGACGTCGTCGCGTTCGCCGATCGCGGCGACGCGTCGTACGATTGCGACGCGCCCAAACCGCCGGACCGCGACGATCGTTGCGACGCGATCGATTCCGTTCACGGCTTGGAGATCGTCGGCGGCGGGAAAGGGTACATGACCCCGCCCAGGGTGACGCTCGAGGGCGGGGGCGGGTGCTGCGCCGAGCTCGAGGCGCGCGTCGACGCGTACGGCGCCGTCGTCGCGGTGGACGTCGTCCGGCCGGGCATGGGATACAACCGGGGGTACGGCGCGGCGGCCGCCGTGACGATGAGCCGGACGCCCGGGACGAAGAAGAACGGCGTGACGAGCGTCCAGGTCACGGAGGGCGGGAGCGGGTACCTCGTGCCCCCCGAGGTTCTGTTCCGGTGCCCCGACGTGGACCCCGTGACCGGCGACGACGTAAGCGCCGACCCGAGGTGGTGCTTCGCGTCGGGCGACGTCTCCGCGGGCGCGCGGACGCCGGAGTGGGCGCCCGGGCACCACGCGCGCGCGGTGGCGGTGCTCGGCCACGACCCCTCGTGCGATCGGAGCAGCGAGAAGTGCCGGGGCCAGGGCGCGGTCGTCCGCGTGGACGTTTTGTTCGGCGGGGAGTGGTACGCGTCGCCGCCGGAGGTTTCGTTCCGGCCCGGGAGGCCCTACGTTCGCGTCGTCGCCGAGAAGGTGGCGAACGCCTCCGCCGCGCCCTGGCGGACCGACCCGGCGCGCGTCGGGGGATACTCGAAGCAGGGGAAGGGGTGGGACGAGCTGGACCCGGAGGGGAACCACACCGGTACGAACACGACCGCGGGGGCGTACGACGTGGAGTACGAGCGCCACGCGCGAACGCCGCGCGAAAGGAGGCGTTTGCCCGGCGTGGACGCGTCGGCGTCGGACCCCGCGAAATGTCCCGGCGGGATCTGCCCCGAGGCGAGGAACCCGGAGGACCGGGGCCCGCTCCTCCCCCCCCTCGGCCGGGCGTTCATGGACGGGAGCATCAAGCCGGGGCACCAGGAGCTGGTTCGCGTGTCGAACAACTACAACAAGTTCGGCGCGGTGAAGGGGAACGACCAGGCGGCGCCCCGGACGCACCAGGGGAACCGCGATCGCATCTCCGGCACGGGGTACTGGCTCTGGTCCACGTCCGGGATGACCCGCGCGGAGATGAACCGGTGCCGCGTCTCGAACAACCCGCCCCTAAGTTCGCCGTACGGGGACGAGCTCCAGGGGCACGGCCTGGACGCGGCGTTGGGCTTCGGGACGGCGGACGACGAAGCGTATACGACGCATTCCAAAGCGACTAGGCTGGGCCTGGTTTCCGTTCCGCGCGGCGCCCCGGGGTCGGGCGCGGCGGCGGAAGTCACCTCGATCGACCCAAATACGGGCGGCGTCTCGAGCGTCACCGTGACGGTCGCCGGTTCGGGGTACGCGAAGCCGCCGACGGTGTACTTCAAGCCCCGCGACGGCTTGAGCGGGTACGGCGCGAAGGGGCGCGCGGTGACGAGCGGGGGCACGGTGTACCGGATCGAGGTGACGGATTCGGGGGCGGGGTACGACGTCCTAAACCCGCCGGAGGTTTTGATCGCGGCGGTTAGGGACGCGACGGCGTACGACGCGAACGTGGGCCACGGGACGTACGCTTTGGACGAGACCGCGATGTCGGTGCACGGCGGGAAGTACGCGATGACGAGTAACTACATGGTCGGGCACGGCGCGTTCCCCGGCCACCCCGGGAACGCGAACCTGGGTCATCCGCGACGAGATTGCGTGTATTTCCTCTACTCGGACGTGTACGTGAGCCCGAGCGGCTCGGACTCCACCGGTCAAGGCACCGCGGGTCGACCGTACCGAACGATCCAGAAGTGCATCGACGCGAGCCTGAGCGGGTCGCGGGACTACTACGTGTACAAGCGGAGCGACGGCGGCGACCCGGACCCTCGCGTGCCCGACGGCGCGCCGAGGTACGGGACGGAGAGCGAGGGCGAGACGCCGGATGCCCGGACGCCGACGGATCCCGCGCTCGCGCTCGAGGCGAACACGCCCACGGGGTACGATCAGGGGTACACCGGGACTACGATGCGAACCATGAACGACCGGCGGACCGGGTGGCGCAGCGCCAGGACCGGGAAGCTGTACGGCGGTCGGAGTTGGAGCGACCAGTCGCGGGAGTCCCAGCGAGGGTTCGGGTACAGCGTGAACCGCGACCGGTGCGTGTTGAAGGACGGGACGTACTGGGGCGAGGGAAACCGCGAGCTCCAGCCCCACGGGCACGTCATCGAGGTGTGGGCGGAGAACGCGCAGAATGTCGTGGTGGACTGCGGCGGGCGGAGCGTGGGCAAGAACGTCTTCACCGCGGACAGGCACGCGGGGGAGAGGGGGGCGGGCGGGACGACGGGGTCGGTGAGCCTACGGGGCGTCGTCATGCGGAGGTGCGTCGTGCGCGCGGACCCGGCGGCGAACCACAGGCCGCACTACCCGGGAAGGCCGGGGTACGGGCCGGGGACGAAGAACCCGAACGGGCAGGAGTGCGTCCCGGGGCCGACGGGGTGCCAGTACCGAACCGCAGTCGACGGTCTGGCCGCGGGGCAGTGATGATGTTTATATGTACGCGGATCGACGAGACGGATTTTTATCGAGACGCACGACGTATGCGCCCGAGGCGTGAGATGAGCGCGGGCGATCCATCACTCTTTATAGTTCATCCGATACCCTTCTTCGCGATACACACGGGACGAAAACGAGAGTCTCGCGCGCGTCTCGGTCATCTCGTGGGTCCTCCTCCTTTCCCGCCCTTGCCCGCGGCCTCCGCGGCTCTCCGCTCCATCTCCGCCGCCTCCGCCTTGACCGTCTCCCACATCTGCCTCGAGAATTCGCTCATCTGCTTCGCCGCCTCCCCCGGGGCCTTGGTCACGTCCCCGAGCGTGCCGCTCTTCTGCGCCTCGCGCAGGGCCTTATCCGTGCGCACGGCGAAGCGCTGGAACGTCTTGCTGTTCGCGAGGGCGTCCACGAGGAGCTCGTTGACGAAGTAGTTCATGACCCGGCTGAAGAACGCCATGGCGCGCGGCGGTCACCGGTCGCTCGCGCGTCGCGCGGAGACGGACCGAGGGGGGCGGGTGGACCGACGAACCCGCGCGAGCGGCGAGCGATCCGCGGATCGCGCGAGGCGCGCGAACGCGCGCGCGGGGGAGGTCGGGACGGCGAGAGAGCGACCGCGCGCTCGGATCGACGACGTCGTCGGGGGTGGGCCACCGACTGGATCCCTCGTCGTCGGGGCCTCGGTCGTCGTACGTCACAACAAGAATTGCTGGTTCACGCGCCGCGCCGCGAGCCTCCAAATGGGCGCACGGGTAATCCCTGCGAAACGAACTTCCTCGTGAATGCGCTTCGCAGACGTTACGACCCTCGCCGACGATCGTTCGCCCGCGCGCGCCCTCGCACTTTCGTCGGCGCGTGCTCGTGCCTTGACGCCGCGCGCCCGAACCCGCGCCCCGCCTCACGAGCCCGGGATGTTCAAGGGAGGAGGCCCGTTCAAGATGCCCGCGGCCGGGGGCCCGTCCGAGGAGGAGACGCGCCGGAAGGTGCGCGCCCAGATGCGCCTCCGCCTCGCTCTGCGCCGCTGGGGCCCCGTCCCTTGCCCCCCCCCCCACGTCGCGGGCCCCGCTCACCCCTAACCACCCCTCACCGTCGTCGCGCCGCAGGAGGGCCTGAAGAACGTCAAGCAGCTGGTCGAGAGCTACATTCCACCGGACCACCTCGAAAACCGCGATTGCATCGTGGACGTCCAGGAGGTGCGCCCTCGCGCACCCCCGCCGCCCACCCTTCCGTTCCAAATCCTTCCCTCCGCCGTCGTCGTCACCGCCGAAAAAAGGCGCCCTCACTTGGAGTCTCCAAATCGTACCGGCCGATCTTTTTTTCTCTCCCCTTCTTCTTCTCCCTCGCGCGCCTCCCCGACTCCGGCCTCGCGAACGCTCGATCGACCCGCGATCGCCTCTTTCGATCGGCTCCCTCATATCGCACATCCCTTCCCCCCTTCCCACCCTCCGCGCCTCCTTCACCTCCATCGTTCCTTCAGGCGCAATGCGGCGACCCCAACTGCGCGCCCATCGACACCATCGTGCGCATCATTTACCGCGGGAACTGCGGCACGGTGTTTGGGGTGCCGTGCGAGGCGCACGAGGTCATCCCGGAGGACGTCGAGGAGTCGATCCCCCCCGACGAGTTCTTCGCGAAGTGGCACGCGGGCGAGAAGGTGCAGTGGCCGCCCGAGCCCGAGAACCCGGAGCCCGGCGAGCCCCCCGAGGTGGAGCTGCGCTTCCCCGTCGGGACGAGGGTCGAGTGCTGCATCAGCAAGGGGCCCGACGGGTGGGTGCCCGGCGTGGTGATGATGCACTGGTACCGAGCCGCAAGCTGGCCCACGGGGCAGTTCGCGCCCTACCAGATCAAACTCGAGGAGAGCGGGAACCTCATCTTCGCGCCGCAGGACCGCGATAACTGCGTCCGAAAGGCGCCCTAGGCGGAACGAACACCAAAGCGCATCGGCGAGAACGCCCGTCGGGGAACTGCACCACCCAGCAGCTGGTCGTTGAAATTGCATATCAGAGCCCGCGACGGGTTTTTTCGACCGTGCGTCCGCTGATCGTCACGCGTCGTCGGCCCGATCGAGGAACGACGGTTCGCCTTCCCGTCTCGTCGTCTTGTCGCATTCGCCGCCGCTCGCTCGCCGCACTCGCTCGCGCGCCGCGCTCGCTCTCTCGCCCCCCTCCTTCCTCCCCGCGCGCGTCGCGTTCCTCGCGCTCGCCGCTCCGCTCCCCCTCCTCCCGAGCGCGTCTCGTCGCGTTCGCGTCGCGCGCGCGGCGTCCCGGTCGTCGTCGCGTCCGATCTCTTCTCGGCGGGACCGAAACCGTCAAAACCGCACGTCGCGTCGCGCGCGCGAACGTCGAACGTCGAACATGGACGTCGCCGCGCCCGCGCCCTCGCGCGACCCCTCCCTCCCTCCTCGGGAAGACGCCGCGGGAAGTGGCGACGATCCGAACGCGGCGTTCCTCGCCGGCGCGCGCCAACGCGCCGCGGAGGCGGCGATGCGCAAGCAGAGGCTCCGCAAGCAACAGTCCGCGCGCCGGCGCGTCGATCGCGCGAACGCCGCGCTCGGCGCCATCGACGAGCGCGCGCCGGAGGAGGGCGACACCGCGAGGAGAGCGCCTTCTTCCCCGGACGAGTCCGAGACGACGTGCGTGGTCTCCATCGGCGCACCCGCGGCCGCGCGTCTCGCGAACGCCGCGGCCCCCGTCACGATGCTCCAGCGCGTCGTCTCCCGCGAAAGGGCGGCGTCCGATTCGTCCTCCGCCCGGCGCTCAGCCGGCGCCTCATCCGAACGCGACGCGAAGGCGCGCCGCGACCCTCGACTCGCGTTCCGAAGCGTCCTCCGCGTCGCGAGCGGCGAGGCACCCGACGCGACCCTCGGGGCTTTAAACGACGCCCTTTCGGGCGGTGCTTTGAAAAAACCCACGCCCAAACCCGCCGCGGTTTCGACCCCGCCCGGCTCGGGGTCGTGGACGCCCGCGTTCGCGCATAACCGCGCGGCCCACCGCTCGGGCGAGGGCGTGGCGGCGCTCGAGATTCGACGCGGCGTCGCGTTCTGCGGCCGGGAGGACGGCGTCATCGCCGTGCGACCCTTCTTCCCGGACGAACGAAAACAAAACCCCTCTTCCTCTTCCGCCGACGAGAAGAGGAGGTCCCCCCTATCGACGCCCTACGCCGCCGCCGACGTGCACCAGGACGTGCATCCCCCCCCCGAGTGGAACGGCGCCGCGGGCGCGGTTCGATTCCTCCGCGCGTTCCCGGCGGAGGAAGAGGAGGAGCTCGCGCGTCGTCGGGAGCGGAACGCTTCGGAGGAGAACACCTCTTCGCTCTTCGCAGCGTACGATAACGGATCGTGGGCGCGGTTCGTTCCCGACCCGCTCGACGGCTGGGTCGTTTCTTCGTGCGCGCCCGGGCCGCACCCGGACTTCGCGGACGTGTTCAAGCTCCGCCCCGCGCGCGAGCGAAGCCGGTGGGCGAATCGGCGCGCGAAAATCGGCGCCGCGTGCCTCGACGCCGCGGGGCGCGAGCTGTTCCTCGCGTCGCCCGTGCTCGGGGAATCCTGCGTCTACCGATGGATCCTGCCGAGCGCGACGACGGCTCGAAGCGCGACGACGGCTCGAAGCGCGACGACGGCTCTCGCGCGAAGAAGCCTCGCCGGGGGGAAGAAGAACGAGACCCGCGGCGACTTAAGCGGCGACGGCGTCGCGCCGGAGGACGCGCTCGCGGGTCCCCCCTCGGCGGCGGCGGCTTCGGAGACTTCGTCGTCGCCTTCGGGACCTCCCCGAAGGCGCCGCGAGTCTTGGGAGACGCTCAAGGCGAGCACGTGGGGCGACGTCCAGCGTCTCGAGCGGCACACCGACGCGGTGATGTGCCTCGCGCCGCTCCCCGGGGGCGGGCTCGCCTCCGGCGGGAACGACGCGCGGCTCGTCGCGTGGCGCCCGAACGCGGAGGTTTCCGAGGGCGGCGGCGGCGGCGGCGGCGGCGGCGAGCGCGGCGGCGGCTCGTTCGTCTCCGGCGGCGTTCGCGTCGTTCGCGAGACCAAGTCCGGGGGCGCAATTCGCGCGCTCGCCATCTCCCCGGACGCCACGCGCTGGTTCACCGCGGGCTCGGAGGGGAACGTCCGCGCGTGGGACGCGTCGGACCTGGAGGGCCGCGGGTTCGTCCTTCTCCGCGCGTTTCGTGGCGGGCACCAGGGATTCGTCACGTCCCTCGCGATTTTACCGCCGCGAAGCGGTCCCGACGAGAGCGACGCGGACGCGGACGCGAAAGGCGCGGCGCGGTACGTCGTCTCCGGCTCGGAGGGGAGCCCCGGCGGGTACTGGAGCAAGGGCGACGGCGCCGTGAAGGTGTGGCGCGTCGGCGACGGCGCGTGCGTGTGCACGACGCCCGCGAAGCAGTCGGGGGACGTCGTCGCGGTTCGACCCGTCGCGAGCCGCTCCGTCCTCGCGTGCGCGGCGTCGGACGGGACCGTCGCGGAGTGGGACGTCCTGTGGCCGAAACGACGCGGCGCGCAGGGTTCCGCCGAGGGGGATGATGATATCACGTGGGAGCGAGGGTTCCTGCGATGAGCGCGCCGACGCGAAAAAATCCAAGCCTCTCCTCTTTCGCGCGTCACTTCTTCTTCCCGGACACCTCCTTCTTCTTCACGCCGCCCGAACGCACCGCCCCCCCCGCCCCCCCCGGGGCCTTCTCCTTCTTCTTCTTCCCCGTCTTCGCGCCCCCTCCGCCGTACTTGGCCTCGAGCGACGCGAAGAGATCCTCCGCCGCCGCGCGCCTCGCGTTCCCCCGCGCGACGATCAACGCCGCGAGGTCGCCGGACGCCTCCTCCGATCCGGCGGCGGCTTTCCCGCCTCGCTTCTTCCTCGCGCCGCCGCCGCCTTTTCCGTCGACTCCAGCGGGTCTCCTCTCGAGCGGGTCGGAGGGCGCGGGTTTCGCGCGCGCTCTCTTGGCCCACGCGTCGAAGGCGGGGTATCGTCGCGCGCGGCCCGCGGCGACGGCGGCGTCGACGGCGTCTGCGAATCGGTGCGAGTCCGCCGCCTCGTCGCTGCACATGACCCACATGAACACCTTGCGCATGTCGCCCTCGAACTTGGCGTGCGCGGCCAGGACGTCCGCGGTCTCCTCCTCCGAGCCGCGGTACGAGCGGTAGAAGGCGTCGACGTCCTCCTCCGTGACCTTGCGGTAGATCCCGCGGTAGTACTCGTAGAGGTCGTTGAACTTCTCCCCGCCCAACCCGTCCGCGTCGTCCACGCGGCCCGTCTCGTCGTACACCCGGCGCTTCTCCGCGTCGCCCAGCACGCCGTACACCTTCTGGAGCGTCTGGAACTTCTCCGCGGCGTCCGGGCTCGGGTTCTTGTCGGGGTGGAGACGGAGCGCCGCCTTGTGGTACGCCTTCTTGATCTCCGACGGCGACGCCGACCTCGTCACCCCCAAGATCTCGTACAGATCGCCGAGCCCGCCGCCCGCGTCCGAGTCCGAGTCCGACGCGTCCGAGGAGGCGGCCGAGCGTGACATCGGGGCGGCCGGGAGGGAACGAACGAAGGAAGAGCGAACGAACGAGAGCTCGAGCGAACGAACGACTGCTCGAGCGCGCGCGGAGATGCCGCGGCTCGAGCGGACGCCTCCGATGCTGGGTGAAGGTATTTGAACGCCCGGCGCGACAGCTTCAAAACGTCGGCGCGCGTTCGTCTCGACGGCAATAAATACTGGTAGGGCCCGCGTTCGGCGACGGGGCGCTCTTGGCCCTCGTCCGCCTCGAGCGGGCGTTCCTCTCTCGGGGCTCGAAACCAGGGCTCCCACCCGCTCTCACCCCCCGCGCTCGCCCGCTCTCACCGCCCCCCCCCCGCCCCCCCCTTCTCCCTCGCTCTCTGCTTCTTGAGGTGCTTGGTCGCCCCGCTCCCCCCGAGCGCCGCGGCGATGTCCCCGAACGCGCTCGCCCTCGCGCCGTCCGGCCGCTCCGCCGCGCCGCACCGCGCCCGCCGCTCCGCCGCATCCACGGGCGTCTCCCCCGCGTCGTCACGCGCCGAAACATCCGCCCCGAGCCCCGCGAGCGCTTTAACCGCGTCGCCCGCGCCGTTCACCGCCGCCCAGTGAAGCGCCGAGCGACCCCACGCGTCCCTGCGCTCCAGAAACGCCGCGACGACAGCTGTGTCGCCGCCGCCGCCAGAGGACGCGCCGCGGGATTCGCCGCGGCTTCGCGCCCACGCGTCCGCGAGGAGGTGGATCGCGCGCCGAGACGCCCCCGCGCGCGCCGCGTGGTGCATCGCCGTCTGACCGTCGTCGTCCGCCGCGGCGAGGCGGGCGAACGAAGCGGACGTCGATGCGTTCGACGTGTTTCTGGAGCGCAGGGACGTGTTTCTTGCACCCCCGCCCCGACGCGGCGCCGCCTTCGCGTTCTTCGCGTTCGCGTTCGCCTTCGCGCTCACCCCGTTCGCCTCGTTCTCGCGCGCGTCCCAGGCGATCAGCGCGGCCAGGAGCCTCTCCGCGCTCCTGGCGTGCGCGCCGGCGCACGCGGCGCTCGCGAGGTGTATCGGCGTCGCGCCGCGCCGCGCCGCGCACCGCGCTCTCGCGTCGGCGCCGCGGCGGAGGAGCGCCTCCGCGCACGTCGCCGCGCCGGCGACGGCGCCCGCGGAGGCGCACGCCACGTGGAGCGGGGAGAACCGACGCGCCGCGGAGAGGTCGCCGCCGGACGCGGGGACGCCCGCGTCCAGGAGCGACTCGAGGACGAGCGCGTCGCCCAGCCGCGCGGCGGCGAGGAGGAGTGAGGATCCGCGCGCCGCTCGGCGCGCCGGAGCCCGCGCCGAAGCGTTCGAAGCCGAGGCTTTTGCGTTCGAAGCCTCGGCCTGAGCCTGAGCCTGAGCCTGAGCCTGAGCCTGAGCCT
>MDSW01006708.1_pt1 | contig 13533 bp, 10 predicted proteins | sample 811171 | NCBI WGS metagenome assembly MDSW01 (sample SAMN05326641, study PRJNA326480) | marine metagenome | isolation source: seawater | place: Atlantic Ocean: North West | collected 2012 | reverse complement strand
GTTTTCAATAGGCGGTGTTGCACCAACTGGCTATTTAAAAAAATTAAATATTATTGTAGATAAATCTTTAAGTAGATTTAAATATGTGTATGGTGCTGCAGGTCACCCTGATTGTGTATTTAAAATAAATTATTCAGAATTAGTAAAATTAACAAATGGCAAAGAGGATGAAATAATCGAATGAAAGAACCTAAAACTTTTGATGTATTATTATTAATTCTACTAGGCGCAATTTGGGGTTCAGCTTTTTTTAATATAAAAATTGCAACTTATACATATGACCCTATAACCTTGGTTTTTTTAAGAGTTTTTTTTGCTTTGGTTGCTTTAGGTCTTTACTGCATATACAAAAAAATTAAAATTTTTGCTTTTTCAAATAATTGGAAAATTTATGCTATTGTTGGTCTGACCAATATTACAATACCATTTTTGTTAATTGCTTATGGTACAAATGTGGTTGATAGTTATCTATCTGCAATATTGATGAGCACAACACCATTAAGCGGTACCATATTGGCTCATTTTTTTACTAAAAATGAAAAGTTAAATATTTTTAAATCAATTGGAGTATTAATTGGTTTTTTTGGCATTGTTTTTTTATTTTTTGATAAATTAGTTATTACCGAAAGTAATTTATTTTATGTTTTGGTTATTTTATGTGGCTCAACATTTTATGTGGTAGGAGGAATTTTAACACTAAAATTTCTAAAAAACGAGGGTAACGAAAATGTTACAACTTCAACAATTTTATGGTCATTAATTTTTCTCCTTCCTTTTTGTTTATATCAAGAACCCTGGACAAATTTAAATCCTTCAATGGAGTCAACAGTTGCATTAATTTATTTAGGCATCTTTCCAACAGGTGTTGCTTGGTTACTCAGGTTTCATATATTGACCAAAGTTGGAATGGTTTTTCAAACCCAAGTCGCTTATTTAATTCCAATCTTTGGTGTGATATTTGGATATATAATTATGGATGAACAAATAACATGGAAGGTGTTGGTTTCTCTAATAATTATTATTTCTGGAATTTATATGGTAAAAAGAAGCAACAGAGGTTTGAAAAATTAAAAAAAAATGGCAAGTGAATCAGCTTTATTAAGCCTACTTTCAATTGTTTCCCTGACAAGCTTTTTTACTTTTTTATTAATACAAAAATTTTCTCAAAATTTTTTTGGAGGAGCCCTTTTAGATACCGATTTTACTAAACCTCAAGCTTTTCACGATGTTCCTATATCGAGATGTGGAGGATTAGCCGCGATAATATCCTTATTAGTTTTTTATTTATTCTACTCTTTAATGTTTGAGAAAACTTTAACTGAATATATCTCACTATCAATTACTTTTTTTGTACTTGGATTTTTAGATGATATTAAATTTAAAATTAATCCAAATTATCGACTGATACTAATGTTTATCGCATTAATAATATTTATATCTTTTTTTTCAGTAAATCTTGTTGGGATAGATTTAATCTTTCTTTCAGATTGGCTTAAAAACCAAATTTTCTTAAAAATTTTTTTACTTCTGTGTTTTTTATTTGTAATTAATGGCGCTAACTTAATAGATGGTTTCAATGGTCTTTTAGCGATACATATTTTAATAATAAATTTAATAATTTTATTTATAAATTTAAATAATAATAACACCGTAATTGCTACAAATATCACCGGTCAAATTATCGTTTTGTTTGCTTTCCTTCTCTATAATTTTCCTAAAGCTAAAATTTTTTTTGGAGATAGCGGCTCTTATCTTTTTGGGTCTTTAACAGCCTATAATATTATTGAAACCAACAACCTAAACCCAGAGGTTTCCTCTTTTTTTTACTGTATTTTGTTATTTTATTTATTTTTTGAAGTTTTTTTCTCTTTTTTTAGAAAATTGTATTTTAAAAGGTCACCTTTCAAACCTGATAGATATCATCTTCATATGCTGTCCTATGGTTTCTTTCACAAGTCAAAAATGTTCAAAGACTGTAATTACTTAAACTCAATTATAATAAATACAATATTCTTGGCTTTGATTTTGCCAGCTATTTTTTTCAGGGAGAATGGATTGATTTGTAAATATTGGTTTTTCTCTTTATTGTTAACTTATATTCTATTTTATTTCTCACTTTATAGTTTCGAAAAAAAGCAATAGTTGTTATAAGTTCTTTTAAAAAAGGGCAAGTGGCGGAATTGGTATACGCGCTAGTCTTAGGAACTAGTACCGCAAGGTTTAAGAGTTCGAGTCTCTTCTTGCCCACCAAATTATGAAAGTAAAAATAAATTCAAAAAAAGGTTTAAAGACTAGTCTTTCAGTTTTAGTCGATAAAAAAACTATCCAACAAAAAATGGATGAGAAACTTATAGAGCTTCAAAATAAAGTTCAGCTGAAGGGTTTTAGACCAGGAAAAGTTCCTCCAAAAATAATACAAAAACAATTTGGAAAAGCTATTTATGGTGAAGTAATAGATGGGATTTTAAAAGAAAGTTCGGCAAAAGCTATTGAGGATAATAAAATTAAAGTAGCAGGTCAGCCAAAAATTGATCTCAAAACTTTTGGAGAGGGTAAAGATTTAGATTATACAATAGAGTTAGAAACCTTACCGGAAATAAAACTTAAATCTTTAGATAAAATTAAAGCTATTGATTATGAGATTACAGTTGAAAACGAAGAAATAAATAAAAGACTTAAGGAAATTGCCGACAATCAAAAAAACTTTTCAGATAAAAAGGAAGATGAAAAAGCTACAAAAGGAGATTTAATAATTTTTAATTATCTTGCAAAAGTTGAGGGCAAAACTTTTGACGGTAATGAGGGAAAAAATATTCAACTTGTTTTAGGAAAAGATCTTTTTATCAAAGGTTTTGATGATCAATTAATTGGTACAAAAAAAAATCAAATTAAAAATGTTTCTGTTAAACTTCCGGAAAACTATCCAAATAAAGAATTAGCAAATAAAAAAGCTAATTTTGATTGTAAAATCATAAATGTTAAAAGCCCATCTGAAGTTAAAATTGATAATAATTTAGCAAAAAAAGTAGGGGCCAAAGATTTAGATGATCTTAAAATTTTAATTAGCAAACAAATATCTTCACAATACAAGACTGCTCTAGATTCAATAGCTAAAAAAAATATTTTAGAGCAAATAGAAAATAATTATTCAATCGATTTACCACCTAATCTAGTTGAACAAGAAACTAAGATATTAAATCAAAATTTGAAGAAAGAAGATATTGAAAAAAATAAAGATAAAAATATAAAATTAGCTAAATCCAGAATAAAGGTAGGATTAATTTTAAATGAAATTGGTGAAAAGAATAATTTAAAAATTAATGAAAACGAAATACAAAATGAAATTCAGAAACAAATTAGAAGTATGCCAGGTCAGGAAAAAATGGTAATGGAATATTATCAAAAAAATCCAAGTGCTGTTGCTAGTCTAAGAGGTTCTTTATATGAGGACAAAATATTGCAATTAATAAAAACAAAAATTAGTCTTACAAAAAAAAACATAAGTCTCAAAGAAGCTGAAGTTAAAATAAAAGGTTTTTCTGAAAAAAGTACCAATACCAAAAGTTTAAGTGTTAAAAAAAAGCAGCAAAAGTCAAAAAATAAAAAGAAAAAATAAAAAAAATTAGCAAAATCTCTTTCAAAATTGTATAAGCTTTACATCTATGATTCGTAAATTAGATGAACATTTAAATAACCTCATACCTATGGTTGTTGAACAAACAAACAAAGGTGAAAGAGCCTATGATATATATTCAAGGTTATTAAAAGAAAGAATAGTTTTTTTAGTCGGAGGAGTTAATGATAACGTCGCTTCACTTGTTACCGCCCAACTTTTATTTTTAGAATCAGAAAATCCAAAAAAAGAAATATATTTTTATATTAATAGTCCAGGGGGGCTAGTAACATCAGGACTTGGGATATATGATACTATGCAATATGTTAAGTCACCCGTATCTACCCTATGTATTGGTCAAGCCTCATCTATGGGATCTTTTTTGTTATCAGCTGGAGAAAAAGGTAAAAGATTTTCTCTACCTAATTCAAGAATAATGGTTCATCAACCCTCTGCTGGTTTTCAAGGTCAAGCAACAGATATTCAAATTCACGCTAAAGAAATTCTCTCGTTAAAGGAAAGACTAAATAAAATCTACTCAAAGCACACAGGAAAATCTGTTAAAGAAATTGCAAGTGCATTAGAAAGAGATAAGTTTATGACTGCTGAAGAAGCAAAGGATTTTGGTTTAATCGACTCTGTAGTCGAAAAAAGAAAATAATACACAACATATAGTTTATCGCACAACTTATACTTGCCTTACATTATCTGAACATTTAAAATCGTAAATTGATTCGTTATGTCTGAAAAAAATAATAAAAATATTCTTTACTGCTCTTTTTGTGGCAAAAGCCAACACGAAGTCAAAAAACTGATCGCTGGTCCAACAGTATTTATATGTGATGAGTGTGTTGAATTATGTATGGATATAATAAAAGAGGAAAACAAAACTTCTTTGATCAAACACCAGGAGGGAGTGCCTTCACCAAGAGAAATCTGCAAAGTATTAGATGATTATGTTATCGGTCAAGATTATGCAAAAAAAGTTTTATCTGTAGCAGTTCACAACCATTATAAAAGACTTAACCATGAAACAAAAAATAATAAAGACGTAGAATTATCCAAGTCAAATATATTAATGGTAGGTCCCACTGGATCTGGAAAAACTTTATTGGCACAGACGCTTGCGAGAATTTTAGATGTACCATTTACTATGGCTGACGCAACAACTTTAACAGAGGCTGGTTATGTCGGAGAAGATGTTGAAAATATTATTTTAAAATTGCTACAAGCTGCAGATTATAATGTTGAAAAAGCACAAAGAGGTATCGTGTATATTGATGAGGTTGATAAAATAAGTAGAAAGTCAGAAAATCCATCAATAACTAGAGATGTGTCTGGGGAGGGAGTTCAACAAGCTCTTTTAAAAATTATGGAAGGAACAATTGCAAGTGTTCCACCCCAAGGCGGAAGAAAGCATCCCCAACAGGAGTTTTTGCAGGTTGATACAACAAATATACTATTTATATGTGGTGGTGCATTTGCTGGATTAGATAAAGTAATTGAGAGCAGAGGAAGAGGAACCTCGATAGGATTTGGGGCAAAAGTAACTAGCAAAGATGAGAAAAAAATTACAGAAATTATAAAACAGTTAGAACCCGAGGATCTTATAAAATTTGGATTAATACCTGAATTTGTGGGTAGGATGCCTATCCTTGCGACACTTGATGAATTAGATGAACAATCTTTGATAAAAATTCTAAAAGAACCAAAGAATTCATTGATCAAACAATACAAAAGACTTTTTGAATTTGAAGATGTAAAACTTAAATTTATGGATGATGCTTTAACAGAAATTGCTAAGAAAGCAATAAGCAAAAAGACTGGGGCTAGAGGTCTCAGGTCAATTTTGGAGTCTATACTTCTTAAAACAATGTTCTCATTACCAGAAATGACTAATGTAGACTCAGTTATGGTGGACAAAAAGGTGGTCAAAGGTAAATCTGAACCAGTGCTGACCTATTCAAAAGATAAATCCACATCTGTTGCATAAAAGATACTTGAAATTACTTTTCAGGTAGCCATATTATGTTTAATAATGATTTCTGAAAATTCAAAACCGCTATTGCCACTAAGAGATATCGTAATATTTCCATCTATTGTTACTCCTTTATTTGTAGGGAGAAAAAAATCAATCAAAGCCTTAGAAGAAGTAATGAAACTAGACAAATCTATTGTTCTTGTTACTCAGAAAAATTCAGAGGTAGATGATCCTAAAGAGGAGGACCTATACTCATTCGGTTGCTTAAGTAAAATTTTACAATTGCTTAAACTACCCGATGGCACTGTAAAAGTTCTTGTTGAAGGTATCGAAAGAGTAAAAATATTAGAATTAGATAATGAAAATAAAAAATATTTTAATTGTAAAATTTCAATTGTATCAAGCGAAAAAAACGACGAAGATTCAAAAGTTTTTGCTACAAGTTTAATCAAAAAATTTGAAAAACTATCGAGTTTAAGCAGAAAAGATATTGTTGATTTTACTAAAAGTTTAAAAATGATCACTAGCCCATCAAAAATAGCTGACAATATTTGTTCAAATTTGAATATTCAAATTTCAGATAAACAGCATCTATTAGAGATGGTGGATGTGAAGAAAAGACTAGAAAAGATTTATGAAATTATAGAAAAAGAAACTAGCGTAATCACAATGGAGAAAAAGATTAGAGGAAGGGTTAAAAATCAAATGGAAAAAACCCAAAGAGAATATTACTTAAACGAACAACTTAAGGCTATTCAAAAAGAACTTGGTGAAATAGAAGATGGAAAAGACGAAATATCTAATTTAAGCAAAGCTATAGTCAAAGCAAAAATGACTAAAGAAGCCCAAGAGAAATGTATGGCCGAGTTAAAAAAACTTAAAGCGATGAGCCCTATGTCTGCAGAAGCAACTGTGGTAAGAAATTATTTAGATTGGATGGTTGAGTTACCATGGAACAATAAAAGCAAAATAATTAAAGATCTAAATTCTGCACAAAAAATTTTAGATGAAGATCATTATGGTTTAGAAAAAGTAAAAGAGAGAATAATAGAATATCTGGCAGTTCAAAAAAGAATCGAAAAGCTTAGAGGTCCTATTTTATGTTTGGTGGGACCCCCGGGAGTAGGTAAAACTTCTTTAGGTAAGTCTATCGCAAGAGCTACGGGAAGGAAGTTTGTTAGAATTTCTTTAGGCGGAATAAGAGATGAAGCAGAAATAAGAGGTCATAGGAGAACATATATCGGCTCTCTTCCAGGCAAGATCATACAGTGTATGAAAAAAGCTGGAACAAACAATCCATTATTTCTTTTGGATGAAATTGATAAAGTTGGTAGTGATTATAGAGGAGACCCATCTTCAGCTTTACTTGAGGCTTTGGATCCAGAGCAAAATAAACAATTTAATGATCATTATTTAGAAGTCGATTACGATTTATCAGATGTACTATTTGTAACTACAGCAAATACGCTAAATATTTTACCTCCATTGCTTGATAGATTAGAAGTTATAAGAATTCCAGGATATACTGAAGATGAAAAAGTTAATATTGCGCAAAAATATTTAATTCCAAAACAAAGTGAGAATAATGGTCTTAAAAAAGATGAGTGGAAACTTTCAGGGGACATAACTAAAAAAATTATCAGAGATTATACAAGAGAGTCTGGTGTTAGAAACCTTGAAAGAGAAATTTCAAAGATTGCGAGAAAACTAGTAAAAAAAATAGACTCTAAAGAAAAAGTGAATAGTAATTTACCAGAGTCAGATTTACCTGGATACTTAGGTGTTAAAAAATATAATTTTGGAGAAATAGAAAAAGAAAATAAAGTTGGAGTCGCCACTGGTTTAGCATGGACTGAAGTGGGGGGAGAAATTTTAAAAATTGAGTCAGTAAATATGCCTGGAAAAAGCAAAATGCAAATTACAGGTAAATTAGGTGAAGTAATGCAAGAGTCAGTGAAGGCTGCAAAATCTTATGTAAGATCTAAATCTCTTGAATACGGTATTATTCCTCCTTTTTTCGAAAAGAAGGATTTTCATATTCATGTACCAGAAGGTGCTACACCAAAAGATGGCCCTTCAGCTGGAATAGCGATTGTTACATCAATCATTTCGTCAATAACAGGTGTACCTGTTAACAAAGATGTTGCAATGACAGGTGAAGTAACGTTAAGAGGAAGTGTTCTTCAAATTGGAGGTTTAAAAGAAAAACTATTAGCCGCTCATAGAGCTGGAATTAAAAAAGTTTTAATCCCTATGGATAATAAAAAAGATCTCATAGAAATACCCGAGACTATCAGAAAGAGTATCAACATCATCTGCGTAGATAACGTTGATGATGTATTGAAACATGCACTGACAAAAGAACTAAAACCAGTCGAATGGGTTGATATGAGCCGAAGTTCAGACAAAGACAAACCAGGAAGCGCAAGCGCTCATTAGTCTTAATTTTCACAATTTGAACAAAAGTCAGATTTAATATATCAAATTCAATACAGAATTTATGAAGAAAATAGTAATTACTGGAGGGCTTGGTTATATTGGAACGGAGCTTTGTAAAATTTATTCTGGTGAAAGTTGGAATAATCAGATCACAGTACTAGATAATCGCTTTATTTCTGAAAGAGTTACCCAACTAAGAAATTGGAATATTAATTTTGTTCGTACAGACATAAGAAATGTTGAGGTTGTTAAAGAGTACTTAAAAGATGCCGATATAGTTCATCATTTAGCCGGCATTACCGATGTTGCCAGAACTAAAGATGAAGAAAATATTGAAACAGATAAGGAGATGATAGATGTTGCAGAAAAGGGTACTGCAATTATTTTATCAGAAACACCTAAAAATTGTAAAATAATTTTCCCCTCCACTCATGTTGTTTTTGAAGGAAAAAATTCTCTTATAGAAAATATCAAAGAAGACTTTGAGAAATTTCCAATTTTAGCTTATGCAAAAGGAAAAGATTTAAACGAAGAACAAATAAAAAAATCTGGAAAAAATTATATAATTTTAAGACTTGGTTCAGTTTACGGTTATTCAAATGATTCTACTAGACTAAATATTATGCCGAATTTATTTTCTATGATCTCATCTCAAAATGGGACAATCAGATTATTTGGTGGAGGGAAACAACTAAAACCACTAGTTCCCTTAATAGATACCGCAAGGTGTTTTAAATTCATGGAAGAAAGAGAAGATATAAAAACTGAGATTTTTCACGTCTCAAAAGATAAAGTTACCGTAGAAGATGTTTCAAATATATGTAAAAAGTTTAATCCAAAAGTTAAAATAATTAAAACAAATGATAAAGTTCCAAATCCTGGTTATTCATTATCTAATCAAAAACTTTTAGATACCGGATTTAAATTTTTATACAGTCTGGACGAAAGAATCAAAGATATGATCCAAAAATGGTCTAAAAAAAAATTAAATAATGAATTGGAATATATAAAAAATGGAGAAAATGAATTTGTTGATTCAAGAGGCAGAATCTCAAATCACGAGCTTACAGAACCAATTAATTTAATTGGCTTAATAGATTCTAAAAAAGGAACTATGAGAGCAAATCACTATCACCCTCAACAAGAACAAAAATGTTTATTCACTAAAGGTCAGATCATTGAAGTTTTCCAAGATGTTTTGAATCCAGACTCTCCTAAAATTACCCAGGTTGTGAATGAGGGTCAATTATCAATAATAAAACCAAATGTAGCACACACAATGGTTTTTACAAAAGATACAGTTTTTTTGAATTTAGTAAGAGGCGAAAGAGAACATGATAATTATGGAATTACTCACACTATTAGACACAATATAGTTAGCGACAAAGAGAAGGAATTACTTTTAAAAACTTATAAATTTGATTGTAGAGCATGTGCAAGCACAAACCTTAAAAGAGTAGTTTCTTTAGGATACCAGCCTTTGGCAAATAATTTATTAAAAAAAAAGGACGAGATATGCGAACTTTATCCATTAGAACTAAACTATTGTCCGAATTGTCATAACTGTCAGCTTTCAGTTTCAGTTGACCCTAAAAAAATGTTTTCAAATTATTTGTATACTTCATCTACATCTGGTTCATTTAGGAAACATTTTGAGGATGCTGCAAAAAAATATCAATTAGAGTTTAAATTATCGCCAAAAAATTCCTACATAATAGACATTGGAAGCAATGATGGAGTTGCGCTAAAGCCTTTTAAAGACATGGGTTTTAAAAAAATTTTGGGTGTCGAGCCTGCTAAAAATTTAGCAAAAATTGCAAATAAGAGTAAAATAAAAACAATAAATTGTTTTTTTGAAAAGAAAAACTTAAAGAAATTTAAAAAAAATGCCGATATTATTCTTGCATCTAATGTTTTTGCACATTCCGATAACTTGAGAGAAATGGCCGATTGTATGTTAAAATTATTAAAAAAAAATGGAACTATAATTATTGAGGTTCAATATTTACTTAATACATTAAAAGATTTAACTTTTGATAACATTTATCATGAACATTATAATTATTGGTCACTAACCTCATTAATTAATTTTTTCAATCAGTTTGGTGCAAAAATAGTAAATGCAGAAAAAATCGAAACTCACGGAGGTTCGTTAAGAGTTTATATTAAAAAAAATAAAAATTCAAAAATTCATAAAAATGTAAGAATATTACTTAATGAAGAGGAAAAATTTGGTATTAAGAAATTTTCAACCTACCAAGATTTTGCTAAAAAAATATATCAAATTAAAAAAAATATAAAAGAAAATATTAAAAATATTTTATCAGATGGAAAAAAATTCATAGGGTATGGATCACCTGCCAAGGCAACAACAGCCTTAAACTTTTTTGGTATTTCGAAAGAAATCGAATTCATTGTCGAAGATAATAAATTAAAACATAACATGTTTATTCCAGGTGTTAAAATTCCTATTAAATCTAAAAAAAATGTATCCAGCAAAAATAATAAAATTTTAGTTTTGGCATGGAACTTCTTCAATGAAATTAAGGAAAAAAATAAAGAACTATCTAACGAATTTATTAATATTAAAGATCTGGAAAATTAATTATTTTTAATATATTTTTCTGCTTGTTTAATAATAAGCTCAGTATCTTTAGGTATTTTATCTAAACTCTGATTACTATTTTCGATTTCATTGACTAATTTTAATGGCTTTTCTTCATTTTTATTTTCTAAGATACTATCTACAGCTTCAAGAATATCTTGTATTTTATAGCTATCAGTCATTTAACAATCTATTTTTATAAAGTTTTTTAAAAAAGTCGATACTTTCAGGGTTCGCCAAAGCTTGTAAATTATCAATTTTTTCTCCTTGTATTGCCTTTTTTACAGCTAGCTCTACAATTTTACCACTTTTTGTTTTTGGAATTTCAGGAATTTGAATAATTTTATGCGGAACATGTTTTGGAGAACATTTTCTCTTTAAAAAATTCTTGATATAACTTATTTCATTCTTTTTGAGTTTTATTTTTTTATTTAATACTAAAAATAAAATTATTCTAATGTCATTCTTAAAATTTTGTCCAACAACTAAAGCTTCACGAATAAAATTTATATTTTCTACTTGTCTATATATTTCTGCAGTGCCTATTCTAACCCCACCTGGGTTTAAGGTTGAGTCTGACCTACCAAGTATTATAAACCCATTATTTTTAGTTCGTTGAATAAAATCACCATGATGCCAAATATTTTTATATTTTACAAAATAAGCTTCTTTAAATTTTTTATCACCTGGATCATTCCAAAATTTTATTGGCATTGTGGGAAAAGGTTTTTTTATAACAAGCTCACCTTTTTTATTTACTGATAATTTTTTACCTTTATCATTTAATATATCTACATCTATACCAAGGCTTTCTCCTTGAATTTCGCCTGCAAAGACGTCTGAAAAAACATTGCCCAAAACCAGACATCCCACTACATCTGTGCCACCACTTATTGAAGTCAGGTGAACATTTTTTTTAATATTATTATATACATAAATAAAACTTTCTTTAACCAAAGGCGATCCTGTAGAGGCAATTATTTTTAAATCTGAAAGATTGAGTTTTTTGAAGTTAAGATTTTCTTTTTTTAAAAAATCAATATATTTTGCACTGACTCCGAAAAGGTTTATTTTTTCTGTTGAACACAGTTTTATCAATGCATCTTTTGAGGGATAAGTTGGTGATCCATCATAAAGATATAGTGATGCTCCCAAAGAAAGTCCTCCAACTAACCAGTTCCACATCATCCATCCAGTAGTAGTATAATAAAATATTTTATAATTAGCAGATATATTACAGTGAAGTGAAAATTCCTTATTATGCTCGATTAATACGTTACCCGCTCCATGGGTGATACATTTTGGTACCCCTGTGGTTCCACTAGAGTACAAGATATACAACGGATGGTTAAAATCATATTTTTTAAAAGTACTATCGATTTTAGATTTTTTAATTATTAAATTAAAATCTAGGTATTTCTTATTAATTTTTTTTTCAAAATTATCTTTATATGGAAATACAATAACTTTTTTTATTGATTTTATTTTTTTTATTATATTTGGTATTTTTTCTATTATATTTATTTTTTTTCCATTATAAAAATAATATTCGCAGGTTATTAGAATTTTTGGCTTAATTTGATAAAATCTATCAATTACCCCTTCAACACCAAAATCTGGTGAACAAGAGGACCAAATCATTCCATTTTTAGAAACAGCAAGAAACGATATAATGCTTTCTATAGTATTTGGAACATATGCAGCTACTCTATCTTTTTCTTTTAATTTATTTTTTTTTAAAAAATAAGAAAATTTGAAGACTTGATCGTTTAATTCTTTCCACGATATTTTCTTTCTAAATCCATTTTCAGATATAAAATTAATCGCTGTATCATTATTACTTTTTGACAGGAGATTTTCAGCATAATTTAATTTAGATTGAGGAAAAAAAATATTTTTATAAAAAATTGAGTTTTTTTTTATAATTTCATTTCCTTTTATTCCCTTAATTTTAGTAAAATCCCAAACTTCTGACCAAAAAATTTCAGGATTTTTAATTGACCATTTCCACAAATCTTTAAACTTTTTTGGATATTTGATGAGTTTCTTTTTTTCTAACCTTTTACAAAAATATGATAATTTAGATTTTGTTTTCAATTCCTCGCTTGGAGACCATAACGAAGATTGATTTTTTACCATTAAATATTATCTGTAATAGTCTAAAATGAATGCTTTAAAAATTTCTAGTGACTCAAAAAAACTATCAATATAAGGTTCTAAAAATGGAAATTTTCTCACTAGTCTTGTTCTCTCAAAATTTAATATACCTACTAAGAAAGTGAAACCAATTGAGTATGTAATAATATAATTAAAAAAGCCAAAACCAGGTTTTACTCTCTTTTCATTTAATTTTGTTGATTTAGTTTTTTTTACTTTTTTAGTTTCAGCTTTTTTCTTCGAAATTCCTTTTTGTTGTGCGTATTTTTTGACTTCAGATCCCCATTTTTGCTCCATATACTCTTTTGAATAAGGAGCTGGCCCAGAAGCTTTTTTTTTAACTTTTCTTACTTTATTAACCGGTGGTGCTGATTTAATAGGGACCGGATCTTCCAGCTGAACTTCTTTTGGATCTTTTACACCTATCGGAAATTGTTTCCATGTTTTATCACAAAATCCACACTGCACCATCCTTCCAGACGCCGGTATAGCGCCGTCAGGAAGACTGAACTTCTTTTCACCGCAGGCACAAGTTATAATCATTTGTTTCAATAATACTGCTATTTATAAAAATTTCACTACAAATTAAATACTTTTTTACTTTAGAAATTTAATGTTGTATATCTCGGATCGACCATTTATAGGGCGGTTAGCTCAGTTGGTAGAGCATCTCGTTTACACCGAGAGGGTCATAGGTTCGAGTCCTTTACCGCCCACCAGTGGGGGTGTAGCTCAGTT
>MDSW01087853.1_pt1 | contig 13534 bp, 10 predicted proteins | sample 811171 | NCBI WGS metagenome assembly MDSW01 (sample SAMN05326641, study PRJNA326480) | marine metagenome | isolation source: seawater | place: Atlantic Ocean: North West | collected 2012 | reverse complement strand
GTTTCATTGAAATTTACATAACAACATTATTTAAGATCCCTTTTCTATATACATCTTCAGGATCCAATAATTCAATAAATGAACTAATTGTTTTTGTAAGGGAATTATATTTTTCAAACATTAATCTTCTTTTGATTTTGATATTGCTTGTTTTGTTTAAAATTTCTGAATATTTCGATTTTTTCAAAAAAAGAATAGGTGAAATAAACAAAAATTCTTTAATAGTAAATTGCTTTTTAGTATTTGCTTTTCTATTTTATTTTCTTTCTAGTACAGGATATAAACATCACCTTTTTTATGTTTTCTTTTTTATTTCAATAGTTTCCATAAATTTAAAAAAAGATGTACAAAAAAAACTTTTAATTGCATCTCTAGTTGTATCTTTTGGAATTTCTATAGGAAGCCATTTAAATTCATCGATTAGCAATTTAAACACAGTCTCTGTATATGAAAATTATCCATTACGAAATGTCGCTGATATTATAAATAACAATTTTCTTGAAGACCAAGATTTTTCGATTTTTGCATTAGATCATCAATTAATTTCTTATTATTTAGATAAACCTAACACGTCAAAAATAATTCATCCAACAAATTACAAAGAAGAGTCCATATATAGTGAATTAGTAAAAATTGGATATATTAGTGATAATGAAATAAGAAACCAAATCTCATTAAAACCAGATGTAATTATATGTTCGGGTGAAACAAAATATTTGTTTGACCCTTATCCATGCAATATTGAAGATCTGTTTAGCGAATATACAAAGATTGAACTAGATAAATACTTTGAAAGTCCCAATAGATCTTACTATAAAGATCCTTACAGAACATTTGAAATTTATTTAAAGCAAAGTTAAAACTCAGAATTTATTATTTGTTTATTTTTTAGGTATAGTTGTTAAATGAAATCATTTAAATTTAGCTTTAAAAATTTAAATATTCTCTTAGTAGTTTTTATTGCCAACATTCTGTTCCTAAGTAACAGTAGCTTCCTTAATCTAGAAAATTTAAAATATGACTTCAAAGATTTTCTAAGAATAACTACTGCTGACGAAATAACATTATTAATATTTGTATCTTTACTGATAGCATTGCTTTATGTTACTTTTCTAATCTACATAAATATTAATTTAAATATAGCCGTTAATTTTTTAATTTACATTGGATCTGTGTCGATTGTTTTATCAACACTCAGAGTTACTGGTTTTTCAAGATTACTACTGATTATCAATTTATTGATTGTACCAATTTATGTTACTTTTTTTCTTGAACAGATAAATAGATTTATAAATGCATCTACAATAATAGCTTTTATATTTTCAATATTTATAGTTAATAATTTAATACTTGATAGTAATAAAAATATTGACGAAGTCTCAGTTAATTCAAATCTTGGTATTTTTGATTCATACTACGTTAATTTAGAGCCAAATGGCAAAAGTAAGGTCGAAAATTTTAGTTTGTTTCAACCACAGTTAATGGAAACTAATATCTTAGGAGGAAAATATCTCTTAGAAAGATACTCAATATGTTGTAGAGAATATAACGCAGGTAATAGCGGTCCACCAGTTAGACAAAAATCAGTCGGATATATTTCAATTTTTGAAAATATTATATTTTACTTAACAGGTACTGGTGAAATTTTTTATTTTGATGGTAACGATATTGAATCAAAAACTATCAACTTTAATTTTATTGATTCAAACTTTAATAAAATAAATAAAAATAAAAACATTCCTATCTCCGGTCAAGATTTTGATGGAAGTTGGGAATCTACCAAGGACTTGATGATAATTGATAATAATATTTATTTAAGCTATGTTAATGAACCAAGTAATAACTGTATAAATACTGAAATTCTTGTTGCAGAAATAAATTTTGAATATTTGGATTTTGAACCTTTCTTTGAAGACAGTGAGTGCGTTATTAGAACTCCAAAAGGCGAGACAAAAGAAAAACCCTTTAATGCCCATTTAGCGGGTGGAAAAATGCTTTATATTCCAGAAAAAAATTCTGTTTTGTTATCAAGAGGAGGTTTCAGAAACTACGAGAGAGCTCAGAACAAAGACTCTTTGCTTGGTAAAATTATTTTAATCGATATAGAAACAAGTAAGATTAGTGTTCCCGCAATGGGAACAAGAAATCCTCAAGGATTAACTCTTACTAAAGATGGAAAATACGTACTAGAAACAGAGCATGGGCCTAATGGTGGCGATGAGATTAACTTTATTGATTTAAACAAAGAATATGTAAATTATGGATGGCCACTATCTTCTTATGGTGATCATTGGGATCCTGATTATTACGATCTTCATGGTGAGTTTGCTCCTTTGAACAAAAGCCACAGTGATTATGGATTCGAAGAACCTTTAGTTTACTTTTTGCAATATTCAGGAGGTCATGGAATTTCTGATATTGATATCAATTTTTTCTCCAATGACAATAATTATTTTGTAGCGACTATGAATGGTAAAAGACTTTATGATATAACATTCAATGAAGATTACACAGAATATTCAAAAATTGACGCTTTCAGTATTGGTGAAAGAATTAGAGATATAGAATATTATCCAAATGGGAACTTTTATGTATTAGTATTTGAGACTACCCCAGCATTTGGAATTTTAAAAGACTATTAGGCTTTCTTCTCACAAACAACTAAAACATTTTTTCCAATAATATTTTTCATGAAAATATCAAGAAATTTAAATATTAAAAAAATAAACTTATCATAAATAATTATCTTTTTTTTATCGAAATCTAGATTTAGATTTAATATTTTCGATAGCAAAAGCACAACCCAACCTACAAAATCGACATAATAAGCTTCAATCACATTAAACCCAGCTATTTGAGCTTTATCACTAATTTCTTTTATTGAGTATCTTCTATAGTGATTTACAATTTCATCCAATTTTGTCCAAACTATCATTGAAGATGGAATGTAAAGAATTAGTTTGCCGTTTTCGTTCAATGTACTATGTAAGTTTTCCAATACCTTCTGGTCGTCTTCGATATGTTCCAAGACATTTAATGAAGTTATGACATCAAATTTTTTATTCACCTCGTTTAATGCTTTAAATGTTTGAAAATTTTTTTTTCTTAGCACATCAACTGCTTTTTTATTTGAATCGACCGTTGTTACTTCTTTTCCTAGTTTTCTGAGATAATCACCAAACAGGCCGAAGCCTGCTCCAAAGTCTAATACTTCTTCACTATCTATATATTTATTCATTTTTTTAAAAATATAGTTATTATAATTTTTAGCAAATTCAATTGACTCTAGTGCTGCTATATCTGATTTTTTATCGTTATAGTTTTTCATAATTCAGGTTTTGACCTTATGTGTTGAATAGTATTAATTAAAACCAATATTAAACCCAGTGCAGTGAAAAAATTAAAAATAAATAATTCTGGATTATTCCAATGAACAATGTTGAGATATGAAAATATTATGACGATAAGATAAGTTAATTTTTGTTCAAATCTGTATTGTCTTGGAAGGTTAAATATTAGTAATAGAAAAATAAAATTACCAAAAGAAAATAAACCAAATCTTAATGGTGGATACCAACCAATAAATGACCAGAAAATCATATTAGTCAGGCCAACAGTAATTAAATTTGTTTTGATATTTTTAGGCATTCTTAACTTGTTTGTAACTAAGTTAAGAAATAGTAGGATTATTCCAATAATTAAATAATTTGAAACGCTCAACAAATCATCAAAATAGCATATAAAATTTTCAGGAATATTCTGGCAATACCATTCATCTTCACTATTCCAATTCGTAGTGAGCCTAAGTTCAAACAGCTCTCTACTTAAAACAATTTTACTTGTCCAAAATAACAAGCCTTGATCAAAATATTTCGATATCCAAATAAATTGACCATAATATTCGGCATTTATATCGTAGACTTCATATCCACTCAGCCGAATATACAATTTGTAAAGAAAATTTGGTATAAAAAATAGAATTAAACCAAAAAAGTTCCTGAGGTAATAATTTACATTTTTTAGATTTTCAATTATTTTGTAAAAAAATAATGCACCAAGGATCAAAATAAATGAACGATTGGCTAAAAATAGTAAACCGAGGATAAGATAGATACTAAATGGATAATCTTTATTTTTATATTTATCAAGTAAATAAACAGATATCACTAGAACTAAAAAAGATAATGTTCCATTTGATGCACTAAAAGTACCAAACTGAATCACTGGATTTAAAAAATAAATAAAAGTGATTGAAAAAATATCAAATTTAGAAATATAGTGATAATTTCTGAGAATATTTACGACTAATTTAATTGACAAAGTAGATATAAGAACTTGGGAAATTAAATATGAAGTTTCAAATACAAAATTTAAATCATTTGAAATTACTTTGAAAAAGTTAAATATTAAAAAAGGTAGCACAAGAAAAACTGGCCTATTTTGATATTGATTTGCTGTATTTTCAAATATTGAATTAAAGTTTTCTAATATTGCAAAATAAACTTTATCATCACATCTACTCATAGGATAGCTAAAAGTAAATACTCTCTGAAATAAATTTAAAGAGTGCGTCTTATATTGATCACAAATAAATAATTCTTGTGGACTAATTTGAAAGAAATAAAAAATTATTGCGCTTGAGAATATTGAGAAAAATAATATTAATATGCTTTCTTTGTTAATGATATTTTTTACGATTGATTTAAAAATAATATTTAAATTATAATTGAAAAAAAAATATTATAATTCGTTAAGTGAAATTTCACAACATAGTAGCTTTATTTAAAAAAAATATTTTTACAAAGATACTCTTTATCTTTACAACTTACTTGTCATTTACTGCTACTAATTTACTTTACAATTCAGCACAAAGTCCAGATTTTGCAAAATATAAAAACTATATTGATTATTACTTAGGATCAAATATTGTTACGAATCTTGAACAGGGTAACTTGTATTTTTACCTTATATCACTTTCCATTGATGTTAATTCTGATAATTTGAATATCAGAAATATTGAGGAGTATTTAAGCTATAGAGTTCAACTAGGTAACTTTTTTATATATATCTTTTTTATTTTAGGTCTCTATAAATTGTTAAAGTTTTATAAAATATCTGAGAACAATATATACACACTACTAATCGCATTAAACTTTTTTCCACCTTTACTAGCTCTCAGAATTATTTTTAAACCAGAAATTTTAATATTGAGTCTTTTTGTTTATTGTTTATATTTTATTGAAAATTTTCTTAAAAACAGAAGCTACACAAACGTATTTTATTTTTGCTGCTTTTTTTCGCTAATATTAAGCACAAAATTTACACCTGCCATAATGATTGGTGGGTTTATAGCTGTTTCGTATTTTAAAATATTTATCACAAAGCACAAAAATATAACGATTATTTCATTTCTAGTGGTTGCAATTTCATTTTTAATTTTATCATTTGAAAATTACGAAATAAATGGTTTGGCTTTTTATGAAAGACAGTATCCTGACTTATACGATTCAAAGCCTAAAAGTAATTTTATTTACAATATCAATTTTTCAGATTTAATTTTTAATCCTATAAAAAATTATCATTCTGATTCAATGATTGGAATTATTTTATTAGAAACATTTGATGATTATTTTCATTTGTATTGGAATAATGATGAAAGTTTATTCTCAAAAAACAAATTATTTGACAAAAACAATTATCGAATTTTTACAGGAGTTTTTTTGACACTTTTATATTATTTCTATGCATTCTTTTTATCATTTAAGAATAAAAAATTCAAAAAATATTACCTAAGTCCACTATTAGGAATATTTACTATGTATCTAATAAGTAATTTTGTACTGTTTAACTCGCAAACAGGTGATATGATGAAAAATTATTACTATGCTTTTTTCCTTGTAATAAGCTTTGCTTTTTTATTTATTTCTTCATTAATTAGATTTCACAGGTTGAGATATCCATTTATAGTTTTGTTCATAATTTCAAACATATACATACTTGGATTTCCAAAATCTTTAGATGCACAATTTAAAAATAGAATGTCAGAACAAAATACTCCTTTATTTACATGTGAATTAAATGCAAACTTATTTGGCCTGAACGACAACAAGTGTGAAAAACAATTAAATATATGTGAGGATATTTATAAGAACTACAAAAAAACTGAAATAATAAACGGTCAAATCATAAATGTTGAGCTTGATGAATTCAATTCGTCTATTATGTCAAAAAATTTTAATGAAATAAAAATTGATAATATTTTTGATTGTCAAAAGCTTTTGGATGAGGGATGGAGCCTCTCAGATCAATTTATGAGAAAAAAAGCTCCACCTTATTTGAGTATTTTATTCTTGATATTCCCAATTTTGATAGAATTTTTTGTACTATTAAAAAATAAGATTAGATCTTGACCAATTTTTTATCAATAATTTCGAAACTGTTATCAGCCATATAAAACTTTTCTGGATTATGAGTTATGTTGATGATAGTTCCTTCAAAATTTTCTATTTCTTCCAAAATATTTCCAAGACTACTCTTATCTATATTTGAAACTGCTTCGTCTAAAAAAAGAATTTTTGGCTTCCTTAGAAAAGCTCTTATGAAAGAAATTTTCTGCATTTGGCCTGATGATAAAGATGTTGGACTTACAATTTCATCAAGTTTGTTTTTTGAATTTTCTTCAAAAACGTTTAACTTTTTAAGATAATTTTCGAAAATAGATGCTTCAATATTTTCATCTTCAAGCCCATAATTTAAATTTGAAATTAATGTGTCATTAAAAATTAATGGAACGGGACCAACATAACTAAATTTGTTAGAGTTAACAATAATTTGTCCCTCATTTGGAACGAATATTCCAGCTATTAATCCAATAAGTGTACTTTTACCTGAACCATTAGGGCCTAGAATAAGATTGTGTGTATTCTTTTTAATTTCAAAATTAAGATCTTCAAATATTGATAATTCAGAATTCTCATAACTAAAATTAACCTTAGTTCCTGAAATCGCAATATTTTCATTCTTATTATCGTTATGAACAACATTACCACTTTTTAAGTGAGATACATTTTCCATATCTTTTATGTATTTATCTATGTAATGACTTTGTTCAAGTAAATCAGAATATTTCCTTGAAATTTCACCAAGGAATTGAACGCCTCTCAATAATAAAAATAGAATTTCTAGAGTTAAAGTAATATTTAGTAATGTCTGAACAAGAAAAATAGAAATCAGCAATGTAATTAAACTATTAAATAAATGGTATCTTAAAAAAACTAACTTAGCTGTTCTTTTAGCTAAAGATATAGATTTATCATATGTCTCATCAAATCTTTTTACTTCTTGGTCTTCTTTTTTCAAAATTTTAATTAAATAATAATTTGAAATAACTCTTTCAAGTGTTCGGTCAATATCAACGCTATACAAAGTAAAATCATGAGCTACCTTTTTAAATACTCCTAGCAATTTTTTGATTGGGAAAAATAAAATTAGAAAAAATAAAGAAAGAACAATGAAAACGTCTAAATCTAGATACAACAAAGTAACTAGAAATATTAGTAATTGAAGAGAGGTACCAATTAATGATATAAAAATTTTATAAATTGAAGATATTTGTATCGCTTCTAATTTTTTGTAATTGACATAAGAAAAAGATAAATTTGTCTTTTCATAAAATTTTCTAGTAACTGATTTAATCAAACTTTCTTTTGTAACTATAGAAAGATTTTCTGCATTAATATGTTCAATATAGTTAATTCCAATTCGGACAATAATTAAAACAGGTAAAAAATTAGAAACAATATCTAAATCAATATAATCAGTGATTTTTTCATTTGAAATTTCATTCGTTATAAGATACGCAAGACATGCAAATATCAATATCTCAATTAGAGCTATTACATTTTTTAAAACAACTGAGATTAAAATTTTTTGTTTCTTTTTTTTAGTTTTTATATCTTTAGAAACTGTATAAATCGATTGGAGATTATCTATCCCTTTTTGAATAAAACTCATATATTTAATAATATAAAGATTAAATTTCTAAAAAATAAGAAAATTACTTTTCTCGAAGTGCAGTTTGAAAGAAACCATTTTTGAGAACTATATTTCCCTCCCTTTCAGCAGAACAGAACTGATTAAACCAACACTGATCTTCACCAGGTATAGGAGATGTCCATTGATAATTAACCTCCATTAATGTTGGGGAAGGAATTGATAAGTTGTAGGAACTATTTAAAAATGCGAAGTAAGAATTGACTCTTGGAATTAATATTAAGGAACTAATAAATAAAGAAAAATATACAAATTTATGAATTTTTATTTTGCTTTCTTTCGTTGAAAATCCAATTAATGATATGCAGAACATTAAAAATCCAATTGCATATCTTGGTATTGGGCCAAAAAATAGTAGATAAATTATATTCAAGAAAATAAAAATATTAATGACTTTTAGTTTCGATTTTTTGCTTGAAAAAAATAATTTTGAAATTGTAAATATGATAAAGAAAGAAATTAAAAAATTAAGCATGACAACTCTGTTTATCTCAATTGAATAAAACTCTTTTCCCCATGCAAATATGCTGTCAGATAGATTGTAAGAACCACTGAATTCTGTAGTAATATTCTGATATTTTCTTGTAGATTCGGGAACATACCATGAAAAATTTGAAAAACATGATATTGATAATGGAAATATTAAACACCCTGTTGTAATAATATTTTTTGCCAGCCAAAAAAAATATATAGTTATATTTGGAATTAAAAATACTAAAATTTTTTTTATTGAAATATTTGAATTTTTAAAAAATAGAAATAAATATATCAAATATAAAAATGCAGCTATTACTGAACTTAGCTTCATCTGAACTAGAAAAATAATTAATGAAGTTGCAGTAATTAACTCAAAAACTTCATATTTCTTATCTCTTAGTCTTACAAACATAAACATACAGAAGAATAAAAATAAAATACTAACAGGAGTGTCAAATGCAGTTATTCCTTCAATGTAAAGAAAACCATTTCTGCCACCATTAAAACCAAAATTATCTAAAAGTGCAAAGATAATAATATAAAGCGATGGATAAAAATAAATTGAATGCTTTTTCAAAAATAATTCTTCTCCTAAAAAGTAATACAAAGTACTAATAAAGATTAAGTTAAGTGAGTGTAAAGATTCAAAAGAGCTATCTAAAAGTAGAAAAGAGCTTATATATTCATATAAAGAACTAATCCCATATGGCCAAAATATATTTACAAAGCCAAATATTATGTTTGACTCTCTAAGCCATATCTGATGTCCTAAATGATAGTACCCAGCATCGTAGTGAAAATTGATATCAAAAAATGAAAAAATAAGAATAAAAGGTACTAATAAATATAAAAAAACTTGTGAAATACTAAAATCAATTTTTTCCCGTTTAAAAAAATTCATTAACAAAACTAAAATTGTAATAAAAAAACTTACATTACTCTTAATAGGAAATAAAAAATTTACTATATTTAATACATTTCCTAAAAAGAATATTCCAAATATTGGATAAAAAATATTAATTTTTGTTTCAAAAAAACTTTTAGACAATAAAGTCTTGTTTTTAAAAAACATAGAAAGGATTACAAAAAATGCTCTACCAAAAAAATACAGAAATATAAGTAGAGCAAAGTACTTAAAATAAATACTTAAATAATTAAGTATGTTCATAGTTTTTAAGTATATTACAACTTCATTGAATTGTATTTATAATTAGTTTTTGGATATGTTTATATATATTGCGGCTCTTGTGAAAAACTCCCAAGATACTTTGGAAAAAAATATTGATTTTATTCTTGATTACAACGAAAAATATAGAAACAAGGATCGAATCAAATTATTAATATTGGAAAATGACTCAATAGATGATACGAAAAAAATACTTGATAAATATTCAAACAACAACTTAATTCAAATATTCTCACAAAATGGTCTTGAAAAGAATATATTAAATAGGATCGAACGAATTACTTATTGTAGAAATTTTATTTTTGAAAAAATAAGAGATATCAATACTGAAGAATCTGATATTTTATATATACCAGCTGATTTTGATATAGATTTGTTTAATAGACAAACTGTTGAAGAATTCTATAATGTGCTTAATTTTCTTATCAATAATAAAGAGATTGATGCAATGTTTCCAAATTGTTCTCCTTATTATTACGATATTCATGCATTAAGAAAGGTTGGTTGGAACTCAAATGATGGTTGGAAAAATTATGAAAAATTGAGTAAATACGTACCTATCGGGAAATTTTTTTTGAAATATTATTTTATTTATCGTAAACAAATAAAAATTAACAAAAATGATGAACTTATCAAAGTTGAAAGTGCTTTTGGTGGTATAGGTGTGTATAAATTAAAAAAAGACCAACTAGGTTTATTAAAATATAGTTCAGATCAAAAATTTGAAAAGTGTGAACATATAGACTTTAACTCAAACTTTAGATCAGGAATATATACCTCATGGGTCATAAGCTCACCAACAGAACATATTGAATATAAAATGTTAAATTTACAAAAAAAATTATTATTTATATTTAGAAGTATTATTTTGGACTTTAAAAACTTATTTTTGTATTTATTTTCTAGGAAATCATAAAATCATTAATGTTATGTACAAAGTAAAAGTCTCAATTCCAAATCAAGAAAAAAGGTTAAATATTAAAGACTTTGTTGACAATGATGAGAATATTTATAAAGATTGTAAATTTTACATTAATGAAGATACCGAAGAAGTTGATTATTGGTTTGTGTTAGAAAATTTAAATAATAATTATGAAGAGACAAAAGTAGATCCAAGAAATATAGTTTATCTAAACTACGAAACTTCTTATCCTAAAGATTATTTTTTTACAAAATACATGCAAAATTATTTAAATCAATTTACTTATAAATTTGGATGTTTTGATAACTTTTCTGAAAATTATGAATACGTTCCACCATTTCAACCTTGGCTTATAAATTCTTCACAAAATTCATCATTAAACTCAAATAGTGGCAGAGATTATAAATTTTTTCAATCACTTAAAAATCTTGAAAAACCTAAAAATTTAAGTGTATTTTGTTCTACAAAAAAAATTACAGACGATCATACAATTAGATTAAAGTTTGTAGAAAAATTAAAAGAATACTTCGATGAAGATCTAGATTGGTTTGGACATGAGAACAATGTATTAGACCATAAATGGGATGGTATAAGTCAGTATAAATATCATATTGTTCTTGAAAATGAATCTAGGAACAATTTAATTTCTGAAAAACTTTATGACTCATTCTTAGGACTATCTTATCCTTTTTATTTTGGAGCTCCAAACATATATAATTATTTTCCAGAAAATTCACTATCAAGAATAGATATTTTTGATTTACCAAAAACTATTAATTTGATTGAAGAAAATATATTAAACAACACATATGAAAAAAACCTTGAAAGTTTGATTGAAAGTAAAAATATTGTACTTGATGAATTTAATTTATTTAAGCGAATTAGAAATATAATTCAAAAAATACCAAAGAACGAAGCTGATAAAAGATATTTAAAACTATATTCTGTTGGTGAGTTTTGGAAAAATGATGTAAATATTAAGCAGAAAACTAAACATTATTTGAAACGTAAATTGAGATTAAATTTAAGAAATTATTAATGGATAAAAAAAATAATTGCGTTACTGTACTGGCAAACAGAAATTATATAAAATATTTTTCGGAATTTTATAAACAATTACGTGAAATTGGAAAGTTTGAAGGAGATATAAATTTAATTACAGATAATGGAATAAATTTCTCTTCTTTCAAAAAAAAAGATTATGAAAATTTAAATGTATTTAAATTTAAGAAAATAAAATATTCTAACGAAACGGTTAAACAATTAAATAATATTCCAAATGGAAGAAATTCTGAAAAAGGATTTCAATGGCAGAAATTTTATTTATTCGATGAAGTATTTAAGAAATGGGATTTTAATTTATACATTGATATAAACATGACGATTAGAAGTGACATAAATAATCTTTTTAATCTTCGATTAGATAACAAATTAGTTGCACCTTATGATGCTTATCCTGATCTTGATTGGAGTCTTGAATCTCAATTTACGACTGACAAAGAATTATTGAAAGAATTAAGTCAAAAGTATGATCTGTCATTAAGAAAATATTTTCAAACTGGAATTTTGCTTTACGATACAGCTATTATCAAAAAAAATACATTTCAAGATTTAATAAATTTAGTTGAGAAATACCCCGTATCAAAAAATAATGAGCAAGGTATTATGAATCTATATTTTATCTTTGAAAAAAATCAATTTGAACCATTAAGTAAAAGTGTCTATTCATACTGGTATGAAAAGAACAAAAAAGCGACAATTACAAAAAGGTAATTTAATTTAAAATTTTTCTATTTTTCAAAAAGCTGTAATGGGTTTTTGTTATATTATCAAAAATTCCAAAATTTCTTGAAAATTCAGTTGTGTAAACTAAATTTTTTTCATTCTCATCAATTAACTTAATATGGTCGATATTATCTGTATCCAGATTTAAATATTGAATTAATGAGTTAGTTATATTTATAGGTCCTGTAAATTCTAATATTGCATTTTTAGGATCTTCAAAAACTATATTTTTGTACTTATCCTTACTTTTGCATATATTATGTATGATTAATTCAATAAATTTATTTCCTTTTTCTGATCCAATGAACCAATTTGTAATATACCTACTTTTCAATAAATTTTTAATTTCAGGATCTAGGTCTTTGAATTTATTTTCCTCAAGTACTCTTGTACTACTTAGTAAAACAATACTGTGCTGATCATCTAGCAAGTTATTTGGATTTACTTTAATTGTAGATTTAAAATCTAACCAAAATCCCCCATTATCAAATAAGAAACAATATCTAAATATATCCGCTTTTGATTGTTGAAAAATTGAATTTTGATATATATTGAAGATTTCACTATTTCCCCAAAATGTTTTCATATAACTGTCTCTTTCTTTATGAGAAAAATAAAATATATTAAACTGTTCAAATTTTGAAAACATTTGACTGAACTCTTCGAACCTAGAATTCAAAACCTTTTGATTGTTGGAACTAATAATGAAATTTTTATTTGTATTTTTGATTTTCGGATATTGCTTAGCATTTATTACATTTTTATTTTTTAAAATATCTATCCTTGGTATCTCTCCTTTCATAAATAGATTTTTATAATTCCTAAAATTTCTAATAAAAATTTTTAATTTATTTTTTATATTATTTAATAACATTTTAAAATTATGAAATAAATTCGATCAATTTATTTGCAATAAATACTTGATCTTTTTTTTGTATATGATTTCCAATCGGAATGTAAAGTCCATTCTTCCCAAGATTTTCTGCAACAGGTAAATTGTCTGCATGTTGAAGGTTTAGATTCAAAAAAGCATCTTGTTTATGCAATGGCCAAAAAAAAGGCCTAGTCTCTATTCCAATATCAAATAAATTTTTCATTAATTGATCTCGAAT
>MDSW01029276.1_pt1 | contig 13535 bp, 14 predicted proteins | sample 811171 | NCBI WGS metagenome assembly MDSW01 (sample SAMN05326641, study PRJNA326480) | marine metagenome | isolation source: seawater | place: Atlantic Ocean: North West | collected 2012 | reverse complement strand
TACAGGAAATGCACCTCAAGCAGTTGGTCAATGATAAAGAATGTTACGAACAGTTTCAACAACACATAGATGACTTAATCTACATAAGACAACGTGCGCTGGAAACAGCACACGAACCACACATTATACACAGACAACAGGGTGCTATAGACGTACTCAGAAAGCTCAAGCTATTGAGGGAGACAATAAATGGCGGTTGAAAAGCAAATCGAGATGGACTTGGGGGATGTTCCTGACAATACAATAGGTGTAGATCCTGTGTCAGGAAATGAGATACCATTAGGTTCAACTGCAGAAAATGTAAGAGATGATATACCTGCTAACTTGAGTGAAGGTGAAATAGTTATAGCTGCTGATGTAGTAAATTTTCATGGTGTAAAACTGTTTGAAGATTTACGTAAAGAAGCTAAGATGGGCTACGCTCAAATGGCAGAAGATGGACGTATAGGTGGTGAGCCTATGGAAGAAGACTCTATAGATATAGAGCTTACGATTGAAGACTTGGAAGTTATGGATACGCCAGAAGTAGAAGAGGCTTTCATGGGCAAGTTGTTCACAGGTAAAAAAGATGATGACGATGATGAGCCAAGAGACAGATCGTATAGTGCTATTGTAAAAAGAGCAAAAGCGAGTAAAGACAAACCAAAAAATAGAGCAGAGGCTTTTCTAAAAGCACTTAGAGAAAAAAGTGATAAACCTAAGTTAAAGAAAAAACCATCTAAATCAGATGATGATACTGGTCCATCTATAGCAGAGCAAATAAACTTTGGAGGAGATAAACCTTTTATAGAAAGGTTCCTTGAAGGACTAGGCTTTGATGAAGGTGGTCTTACAGCACAGGTTATTGTGTATGGACCTGATGGAACTGCATATCCTACTCCTCAAGCTGCTATTGATGCAGGTGTTACTGAATATAGTATGACTCCTCCTTCTCAACAGAAACAACCCTTTTATAGTCAAAAAGGTGGTTTTGATTTAGGTGCTGTAGAAACTCCTACTGTTCAAGTCGTTGAGTATGTTAACGATGATGGACATAGAATATTTATAACATTCCTTAATGGCGAACCCACAACAGAAATACCTGAAGGGTATTATCCTGCAGGAGACCCAATAGATGTAGGTGTTGTAGGCGGTGATGAAGGTGTTGTAGAAGGTGAAGTACCTACTGATCCTGTTGACGGTTCTACTTCTAGTCCTGCTGCTAGTGGCTCTGATATGGGTGATGATGATGGTATGGATATACCTGAATCTATTAACTACAAAGAACTTACTTTAGATGAACTAAAAGACATGGTAGATGATATGTCTTCGTTTGGCACTAAGCTAATGAATACTAGTCTTATTACCAGAACACTGCTAAAGATACAAAACAAACAAACTATAAAAGAAATAGAAAGAAGAATAACAGATCCTAATGTATCTGAAGTAGATAAAATGAGATATAAAAACTTGTTAGAGTTAGCAAACAGAGAGCAACCTAACTTGATTCAAACTATAGGCGATAAGCTTACAAAAAATACATTGGGTAGAAAAGCAGAACAAATACCTAAACCAGTAATACCAGACGTAGATTATAGTGACCCAACACTAGCACCTACACCGTATACTCCTGATACACAAAAAGAATCAAACAAGACAACCCCAGGTGTACCAAAAACTGCTGCACAAATAATACAAGATGAGATTGACATAAAGCGTATTGAAGATAATATGGCTCCACGTCCACCTCGTCCTACTGCTCCAGCGCCTAGTTATACTAAGCCTATGAATGATCCATATGCTGAAGACAGATCTAATCAAAGCTCTAGTAAAACTACAGTAGATAAACCTGAAGTTAGAGGCAATACTAAACTTGAAAAGGATGCCCAACGCAGAAGAGACAGACAAGAAGCTAATAAAAATATAACAGGTTCTACCGCTAGAAAAACAGATGTAGCAAGAAGTGCAACTAGAGGTTTAGGTACAACAGACAAAAAAGGTGGAGCAGCACTTGATAGTCGCTTTGGTATATCAGGATTAGATAAAGGTGGTATAGCAAGCAAGAAAAAGAAGAAGAAAAAATCCAAATAACTATAAGGCCACTCAGCTTCGGCTGACCCCAACATAAGGAGAAAACAAATGGCTACAAATGAAACAGCTAAACCAAACCCTATGGTAAAGCCTGAAATCCCAAGAGTATTAATGGGAAGAAGTGGCTACATGAATAACGAGGAGCGTATCAAAAAAGAAGAAGCTGAACTAGAAGAAATGAAAAAACAAGCTAGGGCAGCAGCAGGGATACCAGAGCCAGATGAAGAAAGTACTGAAGATAAATCCAGTAGCGAAAAGCCTGATGCTGAACCAGTTCAGGCAGAGAGTGATACCAAACAAGAAGAAAAACCAAAAGCCAAAGCACAAGAAGAAGATGAACTAAGTGCTGAAGAAAAAAACTTTAAGAAACGTTATGGTGATCTTCGTAGGCATCAACAGAAAAAAGAAGAAGAGTTTACTGCCAAGATAGAAGCACTAGAAGCTCAACTAAATAAAGCAGCTAAAAACGAACTTATACTTCCTAAAAGTGAAGAAGAGTTAGAAAAGTTTCAAAAGGAAAACCCTGACGTTGCTGCGCTCTTTATGACTATGGCAAAGAAAGAGTCTAAAGCTACTGCTGATGAATTAGAAAAACGCATGGCTGAACTAGAAGAAATGCGTGAGACTGCAAAACGTGATAAGGCAGAAGCAGAACTAATTACTATGCACCCTGACTTTATACAAATACGTGAAGATGACACATTTCATAACTGGGCGCAAGAACAACCTAAGTGGGTTCAGGATGCTTTATATGAAAACACTGACGATGCAAAGTCTGTAGCACGTGTTATAGATTTATACAAAGTTGACAAGGGTATCACAAATAAGAAGAAAGCTAAACCTGAAGAAAAAGCAGCAGCATCTTCTGTCAAGACAAAAAGTGCAGCAGCACCAGAGCCTGATGAATCAGCCAAGTATATTCGTGAATCAGAAGTAGCTGCAATGTCAATCAAAGAATACGAAAAGCGACAAGAAGAAATCTTAGACGCTCAACGTAGCGGTAACTTTATTTACGATGTGTCAAGAAAATAGTTGACATTACAAGCATCGTAGATAAAACTATAGTATATACACAGCATTAGTGTGTATGCTTAATCAAGCACTAGCCACACAAAAGACTTACCCAAAATAATCGGCCCCTTTATGGACTACCCGAAGACGTTGGCCTCTTCATGGTGGATATGTAGTGTACTAACCCCACGCCATATCTATAAAGGAGATTTTAACTATGGCTATTACATCAGCAAGTGGAGGCTTTGACGGCAACTTTAGCCCGATTATGTACTCCAAACAGGCGCAGATTGCTTTAAGAAAAGCTTCTGTTGTCAGCGCTGTCACCAACAACTCATACTTTGGTGAGATCGCAAATCAGGGTGACGTTGTACGCATCCAAAAAGAACCAGACGTAACTGTTAACGCTCTACAGCGTCACACAAGTATTTCTGTTGAGAAACTAGATGACACTGACTTCCAGTTAACCATCGACAAAGCTAACTACTTTGCTTTCAAAATGGATGACATCGAAGAGCAGTTTTCGCACATTGATTTCGTAAGTCTGGCAGCAGACAGAGCAGCATATAAAATGGCTGACTCTATTGACGCTGACGTTCTATCTTACATGTCAGGTTACTCAGCAGCAGGTGCATTAATTACATCTGTATCTGGTACTGCACAGCACCCAACAGGGGGTAACATCAACGGTGAATTTTTAAAAGCTAACCAACTAGATGCTACTGACATGGGCGCATTAGGTTCAGCAGACGCTGCATCTACAGCATACGCTACTGGTGACTCTATTCCACTAGCAACACGTTTGCCTGGTGCAACTTCACTATCAGCAATTACTGTATCACCATTAACAGTCATCGCACGTATGGCACGTACAATGGATACAGCAAATGTTGATTCACGTGGACGCTACTTAGTTGTTGATCCAGTATTCATGGAACTGCTAAAAGATGAAGATTCACGTCTTCTTAACGCAGACTTCGGTGGATCAGGCCTACAAAACGGATTGGTTGCAGGAAACATTCATGGTTTCAAAATGTACGTTTCAAACAACCTACCTGCTAAAGGCAATGGACCAACTCATGCTGGCGCACTAGCGCAAGACGCACACTACGGTGTGATCTTAGCTGGTCAGGAAGAAGCTGTAGCTACTGCAGAGCAGATCAACAAAGTTGAGAACTACAGAGATCCAGATTCTTTCGCAGACATTGTACGTGGTATGCACCTCTATGGACGTAAAATTCTACGCCCTGAAGGATTGGTGTCAGCTATCTACAACGTTGCTTAATAAAATTAAACTTAGAGGCTGGCTAATTGCTGGCCTCTTTGTGCATCTTTAACCTATTATAAGGACATTTCCAAATGGCAATCACAACGGCAATGTGCAGCAGCTTCAAGCAAGAGCTTCTTGGAGGTGTTCACGATTTAGACACCCATACTTTAAAAGTAGCTCTAATTAAACCTTCGATGTCAGGCACTTATGGTGCAGCAACTGCAAACTATTCTGACGTTACAGGTAACTCAGACGAAGCGACTGGCACAAACTACTCAGCAGGTGGACAAAACCTTGATGGTGCTGCAATATCACTATCAGGAACTACTGCCATCGTAGACTTTACTGATGAAGTTTTCTCAAACCTAACCCTTTCTGCAAGAGGCTGTATCATATACAACTCTTCTGCAAGCAACAAAGCTATCGCAGTCTTTGACTTCGGTGGTACTGTTAGTGCAACAAGCGGTGATTTTACTATTGTATTTCCAACAGCAGATGCTTCCAACGCTGTTATCCGCATAGCCTAAAGGTAGAACAAAATGGCACTAATTACAAAAGATCGTATAAAAGAGGACACAACAACCACAGGTACAGGAGCTTATGCTTTGGGTGGTTCGTCTGCTACCTTTGATACGTTTCAATCGTGTATGTCTAATGGTGACACGACTTATTATGCCATTGCACACACAACATCAGGCACAGACGAGTGGGAGACAGGTATAGGTACGTGGAATACTGGCAACACTCTCACTCGTACTACTGTTTTAGCAGGTTCTAATGGAACTAGCGCAGTAAACTTTAGCGCTGGTACTAAGAATATTTTTATGACTGTACCTGCAGACCAAACACGTCTAGGTATTACTTCAACTGTTGCAGAACTTAATATACTAGATGGCGTTACCGCTACAGCAGCAGAACTTAATATACTAGACGGTGTTACTTCTACAGCAGCAGAGTTAAACATTCTTGATGGAGTTACATCTACTGCTGCAGAATTAAACATACTAGACGGTGTGACATCTACTGCTGCAGAGTTGAATATTCTTGATGGTGTAACTGCTACGGCAACAGAATTAAATTTATTAGACGGAGTTACAGCTACTACGGCTGAGTTAAACTATGTAGATGGTGTTACCTCTAACGTTCAGACCCAGTTAGATACCAAAGGACCACACATGACAATAGCTGTCACTGTGTCAAATCCCGGTTCTGGAAATAAGTATTACTTGGATGGTGCTTTACAACAAACAGCATTACTACCAAAGTCTGTAACTATACGGTTTGATCAATCAGATTCTTCCAACGCATCGCACCCTTTAAGACTGTCAACTACATCAAACGGTACACACGCATCAGGTTCAGCTTTTACCACAGGAGTCACAGAAGTAGGAACTCCGGGTTCAGCAGGAGCTTACACACAGGTAACCTTAGAGCAGGACGCACCAGACGTATTGTACTACTATTGCGGTAACCACTCAGGTATGGGTGGAACTGCGTACAGTGGTAAAGACTTTAGTACACTGACATCTACTGTAGCAGAACTTAATATACTAGACGGTGTAACATCCACTGCTGCAGAGTTAAACATTCTTGACGGTGTTACATCAACAGCCACAGAGCTAAATCTTCTAGATGGTGTAACTGCAACCACAGCAGAACTAAATTATGTAGATGGTGTAACCTCAAACGTACAAACACAGTTAGATGCAAAGCTACCTTTAGCTGGCGGTACTTTGACAGGTGGCTTACGTCAAGACGTAGATACTGTAGCAGGTGGTGGTAGCACAGTTAACATAGATCTTTCTGCTGCTAATAACTTTAAAGTAAACATGACAGCAGATACTACTTTTACTTTCTCTAACAAAGATGCAGGGCGTTTTGGTAATATAGTATTTGTGCAGGATGGTACAGGAGGACATGACTTTACCTTACCAGCAGAATGTAAAACACCAGTTAACGGTGCTACTATTGTACAAAGCACTGGAGCTAACGAAGTAAGTGTGTTAGGATATTTTGTATTAGATAGTAGTAACATATTAGTTAACTACATTGGAGACTTTGCATAATGAGTGGCTTAGGTTTCTTAGCTAGTAAGAAAGAGTTTACAACTAGTGTAACCACTTCTTTTGATACTACAAAGAGTACTACGACTACTTTCAACACCTCAAAAAGTACTACGACTACTTTTAGTACGTCAAATAGTACTACGACTACCTATACAACCACACAAAGCACAACTACTAGTTACACTACAACATATAATACATCTCATACAACCACAGGCAGTTGGTCAGGTTATGTGTACGGAGATACATCAACTAACAATATTTGGTTTTACTACACAAACTACCCTCAACCTCAAACAGTTACGTGGCAGGGTACTGTTGTTGTTACTGCTGCTCAACAACCGGGGTTAACGTTTTCAGGTACTGATGGCGCAACATATCAAAGAATGCCCAGCCCTTTTTCATCTGCATACAATCAGTTTTTAGGAAACTATTACTACTACATGTTTAGAAGAAATGCAGGTAATACTACAACTACCTATACAACTTCCCATAGTACAAGCCATTCAACTACAACAACATTTAACACATCAAAATCAACTACTACCACTTTTACTACATCAAATTCTACAACTACCACTTTTACTACAACAAATTCTACAACTACTACTTTTAGCACTACAAGAAGTACGGACAGGACAACTTCATTTTATGCCTAATGTAGCAAAAACGGTTGACTCAAAGTACTCTCACCAAATTTCAGATCACATTGACTCAATGATTGATCCAACTTTTTCCGAATCAATAAAGTGGGATGCAAAACATCTTGCATTAGTAGATGTTGAAAAATATATTAAACATAAAATAAAAGAAACTAAGTTTACTTTAAGCTATGATGTCACTGCAATAGAAGAGTTAAACTTTAAAACAATTAACTACACAACCTTTGCAGGTTCTTTAATTTTACACCCTTTAAATTTTGAGCAGTCTTTACGTCAAATGTCAGACGCTTACGCTGATAAATTAAAAGGTAATCATATTAGTCACTTACAAGAACATATTAAAGAAGGAAATTACTTTAGTAAATATAGTATACGTGACGTAAAAAAAGCAGAAGCTAAAGAAGCCTTAGTTATTTTAACTGGCGGTAATAAATTAAAGAAACATTGTTGTGCTGGAAAGCTTAAATATATTTTAAATAAGCATGGAAAAGATAATGTATTGTTTAAAAAACACCCAGTTAGCCACGATGACATATATGAGGAGTTATCAGAATTTTTAGGCGGTATTAATTTTGCCGATGGTCACAGTGACTTATTTCAACTTATAAAAAAATCAAAATATATATACTCAACTATGATGTCTGAAAGCGCACTGATAGCTAATATACTAGGTAAAGAAGTAGACCACTTCGATTTACTTCAAAACAGAAACACAACTTCGTTTGGGCATATAAACTATTATCTTTACTCCACACCAAAACCTTTAGAATGGGCAGCAACTGCTTTTGCATCACCTAAATCAGGAGTTATAAATCCTATAGTTGATATTAACTGGGCAGAAAAAGTAGATGCTTACTTTGATTATATAACAGAGTTGCACTCTTTTTATGATAAAGCATATATAATGAGTGATAGTAATGGCAAGTAATACAGAAATAAATACAGAAAAAAAGAACAAGCTTCTTAGTGATTTAGATTACATCATAGCTCTGTATTGGCCTCACGAATATTATATAAACTATGATATTATTAAAAACTACCAAGCAGCTATTTCTAATATAGATTTATCACAAAGTCCAAGTTCAATTACATGGCCCTCATTAGAATTAAGAGATGACGATTTTGCTGCTGCAAGAAAGAGCATTCAAGACCAAGGCCTAGAACCAAAAGAGGGTTTATAGATGCTAAGTTTTACAGCCATAGCTGAAGTAACTGTAGGTGAGTTTTCAGCTTCACCTCATAGGCAAGCTCCTGTTACTGGTGTTTCTGCTACTGGTGCAGTTACAGGTTTAAGTCTTGGTGCTGATCAGGTATTTGTTACTCCCGGCCTTGCTGCTACTGGTGCTGTAGGAGGTATAACATCTGCAACTGTAGACGCTGATGCTAATATAACCCCCACAGGTGTGGCTGGTACTTCTGCTGCTGGCTCTGGTTTGTATGGCAATGGTTATATTTCTACAACTCCAACAGGTGTAGCTGGTACTTCTGCTGTAACTGCAAATAGTGTTAATGTTAATAAGCAGCTTTCAACACTTGTAGCAACAAGTGGCGTAGGTGTTAACAACGACATAATTCAAACTTCTGTTAAAGCCAATATTACCCTTGGGTCATCTTTAGGCACTACAAGTATAAGTAATACTAAAGCCAATGTAAGTAAAACTTTAACAGGTGTGGCTGGTACTAGTGTAGCAGACTGGCGTGATGACGATTCAAACATACCAAACGGCATATATAGGGCTGCAGAAGTTGTTTTTCTAAACACAGACTTTAGAAGATCAGCAACAGTAAATGTTGTACCCTATAAAGAATATAAAGTATATATAAGCAAGTAAGGATTTCTTATGGCATATAAGTGGCCTGATTTAGACCCAGACGAAGTTGCAGATTTCAGCGTAGACTGGTCACGTTTCTTAGGAACAGATACGGTAGCAAGCGTTGTATGGTTAGCTAATGACACTCTACTAGCAACCAATGTTGCTTTAGGTGGTGTTAACGGTGATTTAATTTTACTACAACCAACCAACACAACTACAGTAGCAACTGCTCGTTTTTCAGGTGGTGTAAACGGAACAAGGTATAAGATTACCTGTAGGATTACTACAACAGGTAGTAAAACTTTTGAAAGAAACATCTTTCTAAAGGTTAGGAGTAGATAATAATGGCTTATGATTTTATTGGCCTAGTTAATGATGTTTGTGGCAGACTTAATGAGGTTAAACTAACGACTACTAACTTTGCAACAACAACAGGTTACTACACTTTTGTTAAAGAAGCTGTTAATTCTTCTATAAGACACATACAACAAGAAGAGTTCGAGTGGACTTGGAATCACATAGAACAAGAGTTAACATTAGTTGCAGGTGTGTCTAGAGAATCTTTTCCTGCAGATACTAAAACTATAAACATGCAATCCTTTAGAATAAAAAGAGATGATACACTTGGTAATGGAACAGAGTATCTAAAAGAAATAACATACGAAGAATATTTAGAGAAGTATGTAGATCAAGAGTACGACTCAAATACATCTAATAGGGGCTTGCCTCGAATGATTGTACGTGCGCCTAGCAGAGAGTTTATACTAGTACCTGAACCTGATAAGGCTTACACATTAGTTTATGAATATTATAGCCTTGGGTTTGATTTAGCCTCACATGATGACGTACCACAAATACCAGAACCTTATAGACATGTAATTATAAATGGCGCTATGTACTACGTATACCAGTTTAGAAATGATGCACAAATGGCTAACATGTCTTTGCAAATGTTTGAAGATGGTATAAAATATTTAAGATCTTTACATATAAATCGTTACAAAGAAATAAGAGATAGAAGAGTTACTTTTTAATGGCTACAGGCTGGAATACATTTCCCATAGAATTTAGAGGCGGTTTAATCTCTAACATGAGTTTGCTACAGCAAGGAACTAATGCTGTTGGCTCTGCTTCTACTTTACAAAACTTTGAGGTAGATAAAGAAGGCGGCTATAAAAAAATAAAAGGCTATTCTAAGTTTACCACTACGACAATTCCTGGTACAGGTGATACATTAGGTATCAAAGTAATATCTAATGCAAGACTAATAGCTGCTCGTAAAGTAAATGCTGCTACTATAACAGCAAGACAAACTGCTACAGCAGATGTAAACGGAGCTATATCATCTGCCACTGCTCTTGTGCTAGATAGAATAAGAAGCCATACTGGTAAGTCTGGAACTAATACATCAGGTTCTGGAACAGGTGGTACATTTAATATTACTAATACTAACACAACTTATACAGCAGCAGTAAATGCTGCAGGTTCTGGATACGCAGTAGGCACAACTATAAAGATACTCGGTACAGATTTAGGTGGCACTTCAACTACAAATGACGCAACAGTTACAGTTGCTAGTCTAGCACCTAATACTTATGTAAATCCAACGCAGTCTAGTTATAGTGGATCTGGAAGTAGTGCTACTTTTAACATTACCAAAACAGGAACTACATACACTGTAGCTATTACTGCAGCAGGTTCAGGTTTTACAGCTAATGAAACACTTAAAGTAATAGGTACACTGTTAGGTGGTGCTACTACTGCTAACGATGCAACCATTACAATAACTACAGTAAATGGATCAGGTGGTGTAACAGGTGCTACAATAGCTGGTACAGGTTTAGCAGACGCTGTTGGTGCTATAGGAACAATAAGCATAACTGGTACTGGTACAGATCTAGGAACTATACGAGCAGGTATGCATGTAACAGGCACAGGTATTGCTGGTTCTGTGACCGTGGCTGCTGTAACAGATCAAAACAATATAACTCTTTCGTCTGCTCAATCTTTATCTGATAATACAACTCTTACATTTGGAGATCTTGCTGCTGCAGATGAAAACAAAACTGCTTATTACTACAGCACTGGTACTGATTGGGTATTTACTGCTGTTAGTACAAACACAAACGGTGGTAAAGTAAATCACGCTGAGTTTAATTTTGATGGCACTGATAAGATTGTTTTTGTTGATGGTACAAGCTACCCTAGTATATATAATATATCAAATAATACACAAACAAATCTGACAGCCGCTAGTGCAAACATTAATACAGACGTGTTAGGGGCAGAACGTGTAGTAATATTTAAGAACACAGCTTTCTATACCAAAGATAATAAACTTTTCTTTACAGCACCTTCTACAGTAGATAACTTTGCAGTAGCTGACGGTGCAGGTACTATAAACTTGGCACATGATACTACAGGACTAGTTGTCTTTCGTGATCAGTTAATTGTATTTACTACGGATACTGTAAGTAGACTAACAGGTAGTTCTTCTGCAGACTTTTTATTACAGCCTATTACAGAAAACATCGGATGCATTGATGGTGATACAGTTCAAGAAGTTGGTGGTGATATAATGTATCTAGCTCCTGACGGACTAAGACTATTATCTGCTACTGATCGTATTGGTGACTTTGCATTAGATATTGCCTCTGATAAAATAAAAGAAGATGCCTCTTCATTTTTAAGTGGAGCAACTTCATACAGTTCTACTGTATTTAGAGAAAAATCACAATATAGAATATTCTCTTACAATACATCTATACAATCTTCTGCTGCAAAAGGTTTAATTGCTACTAAAAAATCTTCTCAAGGCGCAGCAGGTATTGAGTGGTCAACTGCTAAAGGAATAAAAGCTAATGTAATAGACAGTGTGTATAATTTAACAAACGCTGCAGAGACAGTAGCTTTTTCAGGAAGTGATGGCTACGCATATATACTAAATTCAGGTAGTACTTTTGATGGCTCAAACATTGAATCTATTTTTCAATCAGCCTTCATGCCTATAAATGATCCACAGGTTAGAAAAACTTTTTATAAAGCAGTTTTATTTATAGACCCAGAGGGTACTATTGACTTAGACTTTGATTTAAAGTATGATTTTGAATCTACTACAAGAAACGATACATTACAACCTGCTACTATAAATATAGCAACACCTTCAACTACTACAGTTTCTTTCTTTGGTGCTGGTACAAACTTTGCAGCATCAGGGGGTGGCACATTTGGTGGCACACTAGAAAAAGTATACCCTGTAAATGTTATAGGATCAGGTGATACAGTAGCTTTACGTATTACAGATACAACATCAAATCCCTCTTTTACATTAGACACATGTGTTTTAGAATACAAACAAAATGACAGGCAATAAGGAACAGTAATATGCCCAATGGATACACTAGACAAGATACTACAGGAGCATTAGCTAACGGTCAACCTATTGATGCTGATTTGTTTAACAATGAATACAATGCAATAGAAAGCGCAATGAACGCTTCTACAGGTCACAACCACGATGGTACAACTGGCGGTGGTGCTACTATCAATAAGGTAGGACCATCAAATGAATTAGAAGCAGATTCTTCTGCAGTCTTTCCAAAAGTTAATAACCTAATAGATCATGGTAAAACAGCATTGCGCTGGAAAGATGGTTACTACTCTGGTACAGTATATGCAGAAGATGTTGCTGTAACTGATGACCTTACTGTAGGTGACGATCTAACTGTAACTGGTGATGTACAATTTGGTAACTTGACAGACGGCTCAATAACTATTGATAGCTTTGTAGACGAAGATAATATGTCTTCTGATAGTGCTACAAAAGTACCAACGCAACAGTCCGTTAAAGCATATGTAGATTCTAAAACAAACAATTCTTCAGGAACAGTTAACACTGGTAATGTAGATCTTGGTGGCGGCTCTGGTGCTGGATGGGTAATATATCAATCAGGTACAGACTTAAAGTTTAAGTATAATGGTGTCGATAGATTTAAGTTAACCTCTGCAGGTGCTTTGACTGTAGAAGATAACGTAACAGCTTATGGAAGTGCATAATGTCTTTACCTGCATCAGGAAACTCTCTGTCTCTTAACCAACTTCATGTAGAAGCAGGTGGTACTAGTGAAACAGAGTGTTCCTTAAACGATAGTGACATTCGTGATATTATAGACGTGTCTGCTGGTGGTTCACAGAATATTCAACAATATTTTGGACAATCAGCCGCAGCATATTACGATGCTAGTGGTGCAGTTAGTGGTGAAGCACCTGATGGTGGTCCATACTATACATTAGTAACTTCAGCAACTACTAGTACGGTTTTAGCCTCTGGCACGTATAACTTTGTAATGGTTTCACGTGGAGGTACTGGAGGTGGTAGTGCATCAAGTATAGCCCTTTGGCAGATAGTACTTGATGGCTCTGAAGGTTGGTCTTTTACACCAACAGCTTCAACAGGGGCTGGCAACTATACAGATTGGCAGATTGTTGGAGATAGCGACACTTTAGTAAGAGCGCAATCTGGTACAGACAGTAGTGCCTCAACTACATCAGTAGGAACAAAAGGATCAAGTGCAAGAATAACAAAGTATGCAGCAAGAATTGGCGGTGCAGCGTGAACGCGACATCGACGAGCGGAACGGGC
>MDSW01036122.1_pt1 | contig 13536 bp, 20 predicted proteins | sample 811171 | NCBI WGS metagenome assembly MDSW01 (sample SAMN05326641, study PRJNA326480) | marine metagenome | isolation source: seawater | place: Atlantic Ocean: North West | collected 2012 | reverse complement strand
TGCTACACTATCTACATAGGCTTTGATAGACTGTTGAGATGCTGCGTGGCTAGCAGAGTTAGACGCCATGTTATCTTCGTCTTTCAAATCTAACCCGATTGTAAGTGCTGCACCTTCACTACCGCTAGCGCCACCACTTAGACCTGTTGAGGTTGCTACAGACGCAACATAGTTGCCTGTGGTGTGGGTAGTTAGTGTAATCAAGTTGTCTAGACTTGTAGCGCCAGTTCCACCGTTTGCTACGGGTAGTGTCCCTGTTACTTCGGCGGTAAGATCTACACCACCTGCTTTGATAGTTACCGCACCGCTAGTCACGGAGAAATTATCGGAACTAAAACTTGCTTTTCCTTTTGCAGAAGTAGTAGCATCGTCAATTGTAATTGCGATTAGTGTATCGGAAGTTTCACTTACACCGAACTCAGAGCCGAAGTTAAGAGTAACAATATCTGCACCACCAACTTGCGAGCCGTTTGACTGAACCGTAGTCATTGACCCAGAGCCGCCACCGCCCCCTGTTGAGTTAATGGTGAGCGTGCTACCGCTCAAACTCATTGTTATGTTAGATCCTTTCTTGAGAGTGACTGCTTTGCCGTCGCTTGTTCCATCACCGTTAGTGTCTACGATGAATCCGACTCCGGCTGCAAATCCCACTTAGTTAGCCCCCTTATAGAGCCAACCAACATAGGGACTCGTCTGAATCAGTCGCCTGGAAGTAGAGGTTATTCCCGTCTGTTATTTCAATGAATACGGACGCGCCTGCTTCCAAAACGAATCCAACCGCGTCTGCACTTGTTCCGCTAGCCTCTGCTAGAACATGCTGAGTTCCAAGATAAATTAAACCGCCGTTTGTTGCGAGGGCTTTGAGTAAAAAGCCTCTATTTGCCGAGATTGATATTTTCGAGTTTGCGGAGTCTAAACCTAGTGCTGTTCTTTTTGCAGCAGTTAGATTACTATATTGTGCTGCCACTAAATCGCTTAGATTAGTTGCTGTTGCGGTAACAGTTACTACAGGGTGTAGTGGCGAAGAAAAGTTCTTTCTACCAGAGTCAGCAACTAGCATCGCTACCCCTTCTTTATTATCTACACCGCCGACTTGGTGCTTTTGGCTACTTCCAGGGTTTATGGTGACTTCGTTTCCACCGCTCATAGACCACCCGACGGATAGCGTAGTCTTTAGGGTTGCGATGGATTCACTTATTACCTGGCGGAAGTAACAAGAGAATATGAAGCGTATTAAACGCGAGAATGTAGCAGCCAAATATGGGCCATGCATAGAATGTGGGATAGGAACTAGAAGCCATGTTCTAGAGGTGGCAGAGTGGGAAGAATACGAGGAAGAGGTAGTTGTTGCTAGATCAGACGACTTCGCTTCTACGGCTTGGGAAGAAGTCGATACGATAACTAAGTTTGACTTGGTAAAAGAGAACAAAGTTATGTGCCACAAGTGCTGGGTAAAGAAGGCAGAAAGTTATGCTACAGTTATAGAATCTAATTATGATAAGTGGGTTGCGGGAGGAGTAACTTCTATTCGACCCGTTATGAAAGTCTTACAAGGTGTTCGCTATTTAGGAGTAGAAAGAGAACTACCTAAGGAGATTAATACTAAGCTAAATACTCTAAGATCTATATCTAAGGGACTACTATCTGGAAAGAGTGGTGAAGAAGAGTGAGTAACGAGGCCGTGCTTGCCATGATGGATTCTTTTATCCAGGACTTGAAAGAAGTCGGCGTTACCGATGTTGTTATTGCAGCAGGTAATGACGAAGGGTTCTTTGGGGTGAAATACTCCGGAGACTATAGAGGCATCTCATACCTTGCTATGAGTTCTCTGATGAATATAATGTTCGATTCTATGCAAGAAATTGCTTTGGAGATGAAAGACGATGGACGAGAGAATTACAGGTAAAGAATGGAACGCTAAGAAGCGTTGCCCTATCTGCGAGGATATCGCAGCAAAGAAAATCCCTTTAGAGGGAGAGATAATGACTCACCCGCAAACTGGTGAAGTTCTAAAGTGTCCTGTTTGCGATCATGCCGAGACTCGTATGTTTCACGAGATAGGTGGTGTTGAGGGCGAAAGAACCTCTACGAGAGGAGATACACAACCCTGGACGCATATTATCAAGGTTCAATGTATGAGTTGCGATTGGTCGCATGTAGTTGCCAATAACGTGTGTCTAGGAGATCCCTGGGATGAAGTAATGGGTTTCAACCGACACTTCGACCAAACTCAGAATCAAAAGCACGCTATTACTTGGACTAACGAGCAAGCGGTGGGTCTTCGCGGCGCCAAGCAGAAGTATAACAAAGAAGACAAATTATTCGATCGTTCTCATAGACAACACCGCGAGATACATACAGAATCCTCACTTGAAGGAAGTAAGGTCGAGTGGAAACCGACTAAAGAAGAGCAAAAATTGCCCAAGTTCAAAAAGGCTACTAAGGATAACCTATAAGTATACGCGGAAATAACCTATAGGTTAAAGGGCGAGTCCCGAAGGAAGTGTAAGAAATGCGCGAAGTAAAAGAAACAGAAGTAAAGATTGAGATCGAAGTTCAAGGAAAGAAGGTAATGCTAGCACAACAAATTAGCAATCACGATCTAGAGGACGGCCTAGTCGCTCTAGTCAATACCGCTCTACTTCTTGAGTCAAACCTCAACGAGTAAGTAAAAACTACTTTTTGTAGTAATACAAGATAGCGCTAGCTATCGTCACGCCGAGAATAATATTGGTTGGCGTTAGCTGGCGCTTAATTTTATTTTCTAGGCTCTCTAAAGATTCGTTACCGAATAACCCTGGTGGTGCATCTCTACCTGCGGGGCCGCTACCGTTTCGTCTCTTAGAAAGTGGTGCAGCGACTTTACCATACTTATCATCTAAAGCCATACGGTTAATGTCTATGAAATCGTTGTGAAGGTTTTCTCCTTCCCAAACTAAACTAGGATGGTTGCGCGTTTGGCGCTTCATCATATCGACGTAATTACTCAATAGTAAGCCGCCCCTTCAAATGGTTCAGGGGTTATGTTAGACATGTAGGTGTCGCCTAGTCCATTAGTGACGTTCATTCTAGAGTGTCTCTCAAAGACACCGCTAATTCCATACTCCGATGGTAGACTATCTTCACCATATTCCCCTTGATTGACTCTACGCTTAATTGATGAAGGGATACCATGTAGTCTCATTGGCATAGGCATTGAAGGCTCTCCAATGTCGTCTGCATCTCTCATCATACCTGTAGAGTGTGAGGAAGAAGTAGTGGTTGATGTTGATGTTGTTCCTGCGGTCTGTCCAGGGTTAGGCATACTCATCATTCTTTGGTGACGAGCGAATGGGCCAGAACCGAAACCGTAAAGGCCGTATTTGTGATTCCAAAACTCGCCTTCTGGCGACTTCATGGCTCTCCAAGTCTCAAAAGCAATGTAAAGAGCGGTAGTTCCGTAAAGAACACTTTGGATCGGGTGTTCTCTCCAAAATCGCTTTAGCTGACTCACTTACTCACCTCAAATTAATAGAAGGCTCGTAATTCCTAGCGCATTCTTTTGCTTATTGTTTAGTTTAGTTCCAGAGATTGCTTCGACTGCAAATCCACCGATATACTTACCCCAAAGGAAGCTAAGGCCAGCAAGAACGATTACTCCACCGCCAACTAGACCAAAGACTGCTGCTTCTTCTACACCACCAACACCGTTAATGTTTTCTTCTGGCTTGATGATCATAGGCTTTACCTTTTGAACGAACATATCGTGAGCGTTAGGTAGAACATTCATGCCAATGCCGAAGAAACCAGGCTCTAAGCCAGGTCTGCTAATTCGATTGTAATAATTAGGGCCACCTGTATTAGCGTGGTAGCTGTATTTATGCGGTGTTGGGCTTGGGCCGAATACATTTAGTTCCATTTTATCACTTCACAATTGTGCTCTTACTATATCTCCAGTTGCGCCAGCGGCGCCCCCGATAACACTACCGACTGCTCCCGCTTTAATAATACCTACGGGGCTATTAGAGCCTTTTTTATACATGGCGTAAGCAGAGCCTAAACCAAAGCCAGCGGGGATACCTATACCTGTAAAGGCTAGTCCTCTACCTCCTTGTTGATGGTTTACTACAAACATTCCACCGACTTGCCCTACTAATCCAGTTGCTAAAGCAGAAACTCCAGCGACTTTGAATGTGTTTGCATTAAGCTCGTCTTGTCCTGACCATGCGTATAGTAAACCGCCAGCAAACCCTACGAAACTGCCTACTGCGCCGTAGACTTTAGCGTCCCAGGCTACATCTAAGGTGTTTCTTACTATACTCACTTTATCACGGCCTAATAGTTTAACTTGTGAACCCCACTTAGGCCGTTGAATACTGAATGCTTGCTACCTGCTAGACCAATGGGAATGCCTGTATCTCTACTATTTGAGAAAGACATAACATTCTCTGGATTGTATACTGGTGGTGTGTTTGAGTTCTTGATAACATCCCAATTCGGTTGGCGAGCCTTATAGTTAGGATCATCCATAAACGCTGGACTCATAGCCTTTCCATCGTATCGAATCTTAGGGGTGTGAGATGGCTTTTGGATCATATCTGCTGGTGGAGTTCCACCGCCTGTATAACCTAAGTTTCTAAGTTCATCATCGCTAGACACAGTCGGCATAACTGCTGCAAGTGGTCTATCGAATCTTGCCGTTCTTACCCCCATAGCAACTGCTCTACCGCCCAAATGCATTAGCATTGGGACAGCAATTATAGCAATAATTGGGTTGTTGCTCGCAAACTTTAGTATTGGATTTTTATACGCCATTCTATTCACCCCTCATAAGTAATCAAGCGCTTTCGCTTAACTAAGATCTTTTTAATTATCATATCTGGACTAACTTGTGCTTGAGAAGCAACAGTTCCAAAACAATGTGTCTCACTACCAATGGTTCCATCAAAACTTGCTACCCCATTTCTAACTCCAGGGAATGTGCTGAACTTTATCGTGCCATTGTCCCCGCCGTCCGTCTTAGTAACCTCTCCAGTAATTACTCCTAAGAAGTGAACAGTTCCACCATTTCTAATGAACACCTTATCTCCAGCAGCAAGCTCCGAAGCTAATGCGTTAGTTGCTCCCGTTGAGTCACCAAGAGTAAGTGTTGTTGTTGATGTTGCAGAATCGGGGCTAGCAGCAGTTCCAGGGAAGCTTGTAGACTCGGTAACGACTGCCGAAAAACTTGGCGCGTCTGCTGCACCTACTACTTCTGTTCCTAAAACTCGTGTTCCATTGACGAACTGATCACCTCTAACTGTGGTGGCAGTCTGCATTGAGGCTTTATCTCTACGGAAAAGCGGTTTTCCTGCAAGTCCTGCATACGGGTTTCCTTCTCCTAGTTTTTTACCATCGGAGTCGAAAACTGCTTCATTAACGATTGCGTCTACGCTATATGCGGCATTTGCACCTATTGGGTTAGCGATTGCTTTACTTAGTGTTTCTAAACTAACCGCAGCTAATCCAGAATGAGTAAAACTTCCGCCTCCCATGTGTAAAGGTTGAATGGGTGTAGGTTGTCCACCTTTTGAAGCATAACTCAAGTCAGAACCGTATAGGTTACTGTTTCTTCTAAGTGGGTTTGTTACTCGTAGTTTAACTCTCTTGCTATACGCAGTCGGGTTAGTTTGGGGGTTCCAAACCATAGGGTAGCCTTTGCCGTTAGAACCGTCAGTTTCGATGTAAAACTGTCCTTCTGCATTAGATTTACGCTGGTCGTAAAGCAACTCCGCGTGAGTTTCACCGTTCTGGTCGTTTCTATAATCGTCTAACTCAAGGTATACATTAGCGTAAGGATTATCGGTTACAATCTTAATGTAAATGATTTCTCCCTTTTCCTTTTCGTCTAGAATACTTAATTCCTCACCAGGGCCAAGCGCGATTGGGCCTATTTCGGTAGTGATGAATCTCTCATCAGCCTTAACCTGTCTATCGATGGCTTTACCTTGTGGGTCAAATACTGTCTTACCAACATACCCTGGGGCGTCGATTATAGTTGGTTCCTCATATTCCATTTCATCACCACGGCTTCCTTATTACAATCACAGCGAGTTTACGCCAACCATGCTTGTCGTAGGAAGACCCGATGAAGGGACTATTCTGTAAGTTAGACGACCATTAGATTTGGCTTTCCAAGTCTTTAGGTCAGCATCGCTAACTTCTTCGACAGCATATTTCCAGCCAATTAGTCTAATACGACCATCCATGATGTATTCGTCAGTATCGTTTACTAGACGGAATTGTGGTAGAGCGCTACTACCTGTTTCTAGGTAAAGAGTTCTAGACCACATTGGTGCCTCTAGAGGGGACATTTGACCGTCAATGAATCCAGACATACCTTCGATCTTACCGTCAGCATTGGAAGTTTGTGCAGTTGGGCCAGAGTGTCCCTCTGGTGCTTCATCCAAGAATCCGTGAGGGATACCACTAGGCGTCTTGATGTAGAGTTTAGGAGAAACAGTTCCTATTTGCACAGGGTCGGAGAAGTCGTTAGCAGTATCAGCAGCACCTTTGAAACCAATAGGTGTTCCACCTGCTTGTGGCGAAGTAGCACTTAATGAGTGCCAGTTACCTGTCTCGGTATCCATAAACTTAGGTTGGTTAGGGATAGTTGGACATAATTGGTAAAGGTGCGTCTTGTAAGGCTCTAGGTCGCTAAAAGTAATGTATCCAGAGTCGTAGTCTGGCTTCAAGATATTACCGTATCGTGTCGAAGCTGCTTCAGAGGTTGCGTGCAGGTCGAAGTATGCTTGAATAGATAATGCACCATATTGTGTTAGTGGTGTTGCATCATCTCCATTGAGGGTAGCTGCCGAGGCCGTTCCAACATTTAGTGTGTCTGTGAACCACAAATCGACTGCAAGAGGCTCTACGCCTGTAACCATACACATACGGTTACCACGTAGTTTTACTAAGTGTCCTGCTTTCATTGCTATTCTGTCTGTATCATACGAACTAAAGTTTGTGTTACTCAATCGTCCGAATGCATTTCCGCTTCTATATCCCTGGTTATTGTTTGCCATTCTTATTCACCTTGTTTTCTTTCTTTGGGTGTTGCGCTTGACGCGCTTTGACTAGGCGAAGTAACAGCCACATATAATGGCTTTGTTATCTAAAAGGTCTATTTCCTACTAACCATCCTACTAATACATATCTAAATCCTTGAATGACTGGCTCTACTTTGTGTAGGATAAACGAGGGGAATATAACTAAGTCACCCACACTAAACGGGATACTTTTTTCTTCGTGTCCTGGGCGCAACACTAAGTCTCCGCCTTCGTATGTAGAAGGGTCAGAGAGTAGAACAACAAAAGAGAGTTTTCTAAAATGGCTTTTACCTTTCCCTATATCTAAATGCCAATCATAATGATCCCCTTCATCATATCTTATCAATTGGAAACCTCTAATATCGTCGATATCAAAGTTCCAGTTATCTTGGTTCTTTTCTAAACAGAAGTCTATGACTTTGCTAACTATTGGCTCTGTTTTCTTTATTGTGACTGCTTTTGCAGATCTAATGTTTTTACTAACATTACCTTTGCCCACACCGGCAATCTTCATGTTATTAGCATAACTAGCCAATAACTGTTCACACTCTTCTTTAGAAAGAAAGTTATCGAATAACAAAGCATGAGAGTAGTTACCCATAACATAACTTGGGCTTCTTTGTGTAAATAAAAATTAGCCCCCACCAGGCCGAAGCCTGATGAGGGCCATTGTGTTACGGTCTGCAAACTCGCGTTTACTACCGTCTGTTTGTAGAGTGCGTCCAAAGCAACCGAAGTTGCTAAGGCTTCTCTTAACGCTTAACTAATTGCCGACTTAAGCTACTTGGCATAGCGAAATGACCGAAATCAAAGCGCTACCAGCAAGCTTAGTCATCAAAGTTGCAGTGGTGCTACCAGCGGTGCTAGCTGATTCTGATCCATCAACTAGGTCGTCTACATCAGTATTGGCTACATTGTATGTTAGACCTAGATCTGTAACGAAGTCCACTAGATTCAAGCTGTTTACATTTGCGTGCTTTGCTTCGCCGCTAGTTGAGTTAGCTTGGTCGAAGTGAGCAGTCAAAACATCGCTGTGCAAGTTTTCAGCATAGGTTGTTTCGTCACCATCAGCAGCAGCAGGGCTGTCAGCTTCTGTAAACAAGTCTGGTGAAGCCGTTCCAGCTCCAGATCCGATAATAGTAGCTCCAGCGTTTAGAACAGCTAGAATGTTCATTCCACCGTATTCATTACTGCTTACGGAAGAGAAAGTTCCAGCTTGTCTAAGTCCTACAGGCACCTTTGTGATGCTCTTTAGAATACCTTGCTCAACATCGTCAGTGATGTCGCTTGCTAGACCAGTTGTTCCCGCGTTAGCTGTTGATACACATGTGTAGTCAGGTCTAACTGCGGCAGGTAGTCTTTGGTTAGCAAGGTTGTGAGCAACTTTTAGTTCAGTCGTTGTATAGTCGTTTGTGTCAGCAGGAATGTATAGAACATTCGTTCTGACAATTTGCAGATTTGCGCCATAGGCGACATCTAATCCTCCAATTGATCCCATAATAATTACCTCCTTGTAACTCCTATGGTGATCTCACGACAACTCGCCGATAGTCTGGTATTGCTGAATCAATTCATGGTGTTGGCCGACAACTGCTCCAATAACTCTCCACTTTTCGCTACCAGCGATTGTTGAGTTACCGAATGATGCTGCGCCACCGACTACACGGTGGTTACAAACGATATTTTTCTCAGGTTCTACAACGATCGGGCTTTCATACCAAACGAAAGGCTCCTCTAGGACTTCGAAAATCTGTTGGTCGATAACAGGTGTTTCGATACCAGAGATGTGCCACTGGTGTTCAGTAATTAGCAACGGTGTAACAGGGTATTGGATACCCATAACAAGGTAGAAGAACTCTTCTAGGCTCTTAAAGTTAAGAGTCTTTGAAGACCAGCCGAAGCTGTCTACACTTACGCTTGTTACATCACCAGAGGAACCGCTGGAAGGGATCAACCACTGTCCGTAAGTTCCTAAGATACTGAACTGGTCAGCACGTAGGATACCCTTACCGTAGTCGCCCTTAGGCCAGGTTCCCTGGTTGCCCTTACCCCAGTGAGGGAAGTTGCTAGCAACCTTCTGTTCAATCAAGGACAGATAATTCTTAATCTGTCCAGTCGGTCTATCATAATATGGTCTTAATTCCATTTCTTTTCACTCCTTTGTGTTTTGTGCCTTTTTCCTTCTGCTTATCTTTGTCTTACCGCTTCGGGGTTATTAGCAATCTACCCGATATAGCAGGGGTATATGAAGGAGCGTGTAACATTGGTAGTCATTGGTATACAATGTAAACCAAAAGAGTGCAATATGTTTATGACTCCAAAGAAAGTCGTTTCTATTAGATGGCTAGTAAGCAAGTGAGTATTCGCTTTAGTGAAGACGAATACGACGAGATTGTTAAGGAGGCTAACCGTCTAAAGATAACCGTATCTGCTTACTTACGCTCGTGCGTGTTAATGAGAATAACAGGGGATCTAGTCGAAAAGGAAATTGCCGAAGCAGAGTTTACAAGAAGAACCATCGCTTTGAAGAAGTTACAGAATCAATTCTAATTACTACTATACTCCCTATAGGATATACTATAGGACTTGTTGGGAAGTGAACCCTTCGTTTAGTATGAAGATCCAATCGTCATAGAAGTTTTACTAAAGTTATGACTGAGTTATTCTAAATGTTTTCAAAAGGAGTTTTGCTAAAATAAAAAATAGCCCCCACCAGGGGACTCCGAAGAGTCCCCCGATGAGGGCCGGTGTTCCCGCAAGAAACTTTCCTAAGGCTTCAAGCGGTATGTTTGCGGTATCGATCGAGGATAACTAGGTGTTATCCAGGCGATATCCTATGCCGTTAGCAGTTCGGTCAATCTCAGAAGACATTGACTGAAGGTGCGCTGGAGTATCCGAAGAGTTCTCCAGTTACTTCTTCATCGTCAGAGTGTTCTGCTCCGAGGTAACCGAGGTATCCGCTGTAGCCGTTCATGTAGCTTCCGCCATATCCGAAGAGAGCGGAGTCATCTACTGTAACTGCTGCAGCTGCACTACTGTTAGCAATCATGCCTGGAAGGTGTCCAGACTGGCGCATAGCGTTGCCCAAGAACATTACTAGAGCGATGCTGTTTGCTGCGACTGCTTCTTTGTAGCCCAATAGACCTGCGGACATTAGACCGTAGCTGATACCAGCAGTCAATAGACCGCCGATTGCTGCACGACCGTATGCGTTACCCATAACAGTTCCAAGAACAGGAACTCTAGCGACCATTGCACCGAGGTTGGTTCTTGCTGCAACATACATGGACATTGCTGGTAGAGCCAATCCTAGACCTACGATTGCCAAAGCACGCATAGCCAGGTGATCCTTAACGAATGAGCGGAAGCCCTTCAAGGAAGCCTTCTTGCCTCTCTTCATACCGAAGAGTTTTGCAGTTCTACGACGAGCAGTTCTGCGCTTTGCAGTTCTGCGGCGTGCTGGGCGTCGGCGCTTAACAGTTCTGCGACGAGCAGTTCTGCGGCGGCGAGCTGGAGACTTGCGGCGACGAGTAGTCTTTCTGCGACGAGCAGGTGACTTACGACGTGTAGTCTTACGACGACGTGTAGTCTTTCTTCTACGTGCAGGGGACTTTCGGCGCTTTACTGTCTTACGACGAGTAGTTCTGCGTCTCTTAGGTGCTGCACGGCGCTTAACAGATCTTCGGCGACGAGTTGTCTTTCTTCGCTTTGGAGCTGCACGGCGCTTGGTGGAGCGTCTGCGGGTTGTCTTTCTTCGACGCGCTGGTGAGCGACGTCGGCTAGCTGTCGTCTTACGACGAGCAGTAGTCTTTCTGCGTCTACTTGTGGTTTTTCTTCTTGCCATCTTTTTTCCTCCTTTGGAGTTTGAGCGACGAGCCTTACTTGTTCGTCTTGTATTAGACTTACGAGTTCGACTCGTAGCCTTTCTGGACTTGGCTTTTCGGCGTGGGTTCAGAATAACAACTTCCTGTAGTGGCATGACGCTCGACTAGGCCCACCAATGGTCTACATATAAGGTAGTCGTTGGGCTATAGGTTCGCATATGATACCTATAGATTTGAACCTTAACCTTTAACAAGAATCAAATAGCCACTAGTATTGGGCTATCTTAATGGCGCGTAGAAAGCCTAGCGAAGATCGTGTGCGCCGTGTTCCTATATCTATTACTTTAGACCGAGAGTTATACGAGTTTCTAGAGAATATGATTGATCGCAGAATGTTCAAAGATAGATCGCACGTCGTAAATGCTGCACTTGACTATCTCAAGTGGACTATTGAGAATCGTCCGATGGAATACTTCGGGCCTCGTAAAGCAAACAATAGTCCGCCAAATCCTCCGCAAGGCGCGAATAGAGATCCACGCTACCCTCGTTAAGGTAAAGGATAATTGACTCTGTGTTAAATAACTCTAGACTTACTAGGGATAATCTATGATTGCTATAATCTAACTCTACTATATTCACTATACTATATTCATCTATTACATTTTGTAATCCTTCTAGCATTGGCAAGTTAGAGGAATACGGTAAGTGACCGATAATTACATCGTTATCCTTTCTTGTTTCATCGTCTGCCTCAAAGGAACGAATGTCTAAGTGAAGTTTGTGTGACTTTAACTTGCTATAATACTCGCGCACGAGTGGGTCGTTTTTACCCTCCGCGGTTTCTATGTTTAGGATGTCTTTGTGTTTATCCCCGTAAATAAACTCGGCATCGGGGAGTAGCTCACTTAACATTGAAGCAAACTCGACAGCGCCCATCTCCGACTTCGGAGGCTTCGCAAAGGGGACAGTTACGACTACCATCTGGACAGGCTGAGTCGTCGCATACTCTTAGGCTTATTGATTGGGACAGGTTTGTGCTTTTTCCACTTACCTCCACCTGTAGTATAGTAAAACCAATATCTATTCATCTCATCGTTGAAGAACTCTTGTTGGTTAATGTAGTGCTCTAAGTTTCTAGATTTAAGGTAGTCCTTTCTATCTTCGATTCTAAAAATAAACTTGTTATCGCTTTGTGACCAGCATGTTTCATTGAGTAGTTGTATTCTCTGCGTCATTGCTACGCCTGTTATGCCCATGCCTGCACCAATAGTCCAAATCATTTCAATTGCTTTAGATCCGCCCTTTTTTACGAATAACTGTAATTCGTCTATAGCGATAACTCTGCGAATACGTTTGAAGCCCGCAGTTTTCTGTAAACTAAATACTAACTCTATAACTCTATCAAGCCCTTCTATTCTTTTTGCCGAATCCCCTGGAGGGCGATAAACGATGTTCTTATTCTTCAAAAGTAACTGCTCGTAAACTTGCATAGGTGTATAACATACCTTTCCTAACTTAGCGAAGGCATCATCGTGCTTTGGGTCTATGAATAGCGTATGCGTAGCCATCGAACCCAATCTATCTAGCACTCTTGCTACAAAAGTGGTCTTACCACTTCTAGTCATCCCGATAACCGCAGAATGGCGATTTCGAATAGACTCTAAGATGCTACGCTCTAGCGTCATCGAAATGACCTTACTTCGTTGAGGCTAAAAGTTTGTTTACGGATCTTCTTATGAAACTTGAGCGACCTTCTAGGCCACGCGCGTTATCGATTTCTAGCAAAAGCGTTTTTGGTAGAGAAACGGTGATAATTTTTGTCTCGCTGTCTGACATAGTTACACGGTGGAGTTGGAGACTTATTATCTTTATTAACTGGTGAACATCGAGGCAAATGGATCTTCTTCCTCGCTCATCGCTTTACCGTGACGCCACTCTGGATTCGGGCGAGGGCCAAATGGAATCGGTGGGTTAGGTCTATCCTCAACCGTCTTATCTTCGACGCGCTTCCAAATCTCCTTTATTCGAGGATGCCACGGAACTCTTTGCCCTTTCTTGGCTCTAGCTTTCTTACGGGCTTGTGTTAGTAAAATCTCTTTTCCGTTCTTAGACTTCATCAGAGTTCTAACAACTTCGGCAGGTAAGCATAGTCTTGGTGTGCCATCTGCTACTTGTGTATCTTCCGCACCACACTTCTTGGAGTAATCTACTTCTCCTTTGTTATTTACTTTAATCGATCTCCAGTCTTGTGTTGTCCAAGCATACGACTGGTAACCTGGTGCCATTGGGTTTGACTTTGTTTTCTCTTTCATCTCTTCGATAAACTTAGCGTAGACCTTTTGCCCTGCTCTAATGCCTGGAGTTTGGTGATAGTGGAATCTTGCTCTTTGTTCCATAGCCATAGCTGCTTGCATTTTATGTGCATGAGTTTTGCCAGAACGCTTGATAATGTTAATTGAACGCTCGGCAGTTTCTTTATCTTTGAAACCTAAACCTTTGATTGTGTTTTTAGGATCTTCATCGGTGAATAAGTCAGAATGCTCGCTAGGATCTTGTCCTTCGTATTTCTTAGGAATGCGATTTGGATTCATTCTTGTGTTGGTGACCGTCATTGTTCCTTCTAAGTTAAACCGCTTTTTGTAATC
>MDSW01094777.1_pt1 | contig 13537 bp, 32 predicted proteins | sample 811171 | NCBI WGS metagenome assembly MDSW01 (sample SAMN05326641, study PRJNA326480) | marine metagenome | isolation source: seawater | place: Atlantic Ocean: North West | collected 2012 | reverse complement strand
TCAGCTTCAAGTTTAGAAAGTTCCACTACTTTAAATGCTGCATCTTGAATAATAGTGTTAGAACACTGGCAATATGCTTCATCCTTATCGATGTCATATACAATATCTGTAATAACATAAGGTGTTTTTAGATCTAAATCTGTTTTATGCGCTACTAGATCTCCTATTTTTAAGCCAGCTGTAAAATAAACTAATTGCTTTGTTAGACTATTAATTATTTTTATTTCTTTCTCCATTAAGCTATCTCCTCTTTTTGCGTGGCCCACCTAGCTATTCTGTTAGCTATTTTATCTTGATACTTTTCATTATCACCGTGTAGATCACATAAGTAATGTCCAAAAATATGTGCAGCTTGGAAAGCTACATCCTCCCCCGGTTCTACATAAACATGTATATCAGTAGCGCTAGTATGGTTACTAAAGTCTGCTGATTCATGTATATGTGGAATAGGTATTCTCCAGGCTGCGCATATATCTGTAAACTCTTTTTTAAATATTTCAAAATCCATGCTGTAATTTAACCATAAATTACTGATCCAAACAAGGAATATTGTAATATCATATCATGGTCTATGGCATCCCAACGGTCTAGATCAAACGATCTACCTTTAGTATCCTTATCACCTGAGACATATAACTTACATCCTTTTAACATCTTTTCTTTTGTTAATAGTATGGGCACGTCATCGTCTTGTGTATGGATTAAGAGTCTTCCTCCATGTGATATAACCTCAGAGGCATACTCTGCTCCATGATAGTCATTCCCTACAACTTCTACTTTATCTGCCCAGTAATTACTGCCTCCTTCAAATGCTCCCGAAAGTATACAATCTAAATGATAATTATTTACTTTCATAGGCACTTCTATCGTACCTGCTACTTCTTTTTCCCTATCATCAAGATAGGTTAATCCCTCTATACTCATGTCGTCTCCTTATTTATTTATTCTTGCCATCTTTTTTAACCCTATTTTTACTCGTTTATCGCCAGTACTTTTCCAAATAATCTCTAGGGTATCAAAAGCTACGTCTATAATTTTACCAAGTTTTTCATTTTCTTTTTCTAAAGCTTTCATTTTATAAGCTATAGTTTTTAACTCGGGTTCAACTTCTGTTTTAGGTCGTCTGCTCATGGCGTATATACTCCTTAGCTATGACGTCGATCATTCTCATTCTTTCGCTAGCTAGCTCTACGTTGTACCTTTTTTGAATACCGTAAGCCATAAGCTGGTCACCACTAGCAATGAAATCAGTTAAATGTAATCTTTTCATATGCTCATACTCATCTTTATCTACATGTTCATCTACTTTCATAGTAACTAAACTACCGTCAGGCTCTCTGTAAGACTGTGCTCCTAAATGTATTAATTCTAACTCTTGTGTTAATACTTTTAGAAGACCTAAGGTTTCACAACAAAGATTAAAGTCTATATCTAAACCACCTAGAAAATAAACTAAGTCATTGTTAAATGGAAATGAGTTTAATAAAGATCTACTGATAATTGCAGATTGAAAATCTATATAACCTATTATGCTATCAGTATCTGACTTTATGTTTTGTGGATTTTGTAAAGGACTAGAGTCTCCCCATCCTGGCGCTTTAGGCTCATGTACCACTGTACTTAATAAACCTATTCTATCATCCTGTAAATAATTAATAATGGTTTCTGTGTAATCTTTTGGTTTTAAAATGCAATCACTATTTAAAGTCCAGTACCCTAAATAATCTTTGCTTTTATTTTCTTTAAGCCAATCAATCACTACTTGATCGAATCCTTTATTATAATTGTTCTTAATATCTGAAACAGCCATAGGATACCATTGACTATTATCAACTACTGTCAAATCAAAATTATCTGATATAAAATAGTTATTAATATTATCTACTAGCCTTTGTGTTTCTTCTGGTGTTTCATGATTTATTATAAGTATTGCTATCTTATTCATTATCCTCTCCCGGTTAGCCTGATCCATAGCCCAACCACCGCGGCTATAACTATAGTCCAGATCACTGCAATAAAAAACCCAAACATATATGTTGCTATCCAAAAATAAGCACAAACCATCGTGAGTATTAATGTAGGCAAATGAAATCTCATTTATACCTCCTTATAGGTTATTACTGATTTATTTAATATATCTAGTTCTGGATTGCAATACTCTAACTTTACTAAAAATAAAGCTGCTTTAGGGGTATACCCTGCTTTAGTAAGTACTTCAACGGCTGCGCTAGCTGTACCTCCTGTTGCTAGTACATCATCAAAGATAAGTACGCTACCCTCCCCATTTTGTACTTCCATCTGAGACTCTCCATACTCTAGGGTATGTTTAACTAAAGAAGTCTTTCCTGGAAGACGTCCTGGTTTACTTCTTAATAATATTAAACCCTTATTAAATTCTTCAGCTAAAATAGAGCCTACGAGAAACCCTCGTGATTCTATTACAGCTATATAATCATAGGCTGTATACCATATATCCTTAAGCTGTGGATACATATTCCTCATTATATCTTTACAACCCTGCACTATTAATTTTCTTAGCTCTGGGTCTGCGTATATTGGGTTTAAATCAAAATACTTAATACCCTCAATTGGGTAGTTGTCATATGTTGTAATGTTGTCTTTTATTGTTTTATCTATATTCATTTTCATACTCCGTAAATGTTATTAATATTATTTAGGGCCGCCACCGGTCCCCGGCGGGGGGGGGGTTTTTACCACTTTCGCTTGGTAAATCCCTGCAGACCGTTATCAGCTTTTTTCTTACGTTTTTTTATTCTTGCAATCTGTTTTGCGGTCCTTCCGTTCTTTCTTAAGAAATCGTTCTTCTTCTGTCTTTCTTGTTTTCTAGCTTTAGCTTTTCTATTTGGCATTGTTACCTCTTTGTTTTAATGTTTGTTCTGTAATTAAATCCTTTAGTTTTGTAGTAGACCAGCCATGAGATCTAGTTGTGTAGATAACTTTAGGCGGTAGATCGTCTCCTGTAAAGGAATCTTTTCCTATATAGTCTTCTCCTAAAATCCTTACATCTGGTTTCCAAAACTTGATAAGATTGTAAAGTTCTTCTTCTGTTTGGTAAATATACACATCATCGATATAACGAATAGCCATCAATGCTTCATATCTATCGTATAACGGAATGACTGGTTTATATTTACTCTTTCTGTGTAGCGATGGATCCTCTTGTAAAAATACAATAAATCTATCACAATGTCTTTTTGCTTCTCTAAAACATTTAATATATCCTGGATGTAATATATCAAAGTTACCTGCTGTAAATCCTAGTTTCATCTTAACCTCCATTAGAGTTTAAACTTTTCCATAGTTATGTAATCTATAGTTTTTGTCCAATGTCTTACTGGAACCGCTGTTCCAAACTCCATTTCATCTAGCTTTTTAGCAAGAGGGTAATCATTACCACCTTCGTGCATCCTATCACCTAAAAAGATATATCTTTTATTAGGGCATTCTGTTTCTATATGTTTGATTACTTGTGCCTTATCCATCCCTTTAGGGTATATGTCTATAGATATTTGCCCGCCGAGTGTAGCATCAAGATCAGGAAACTTCTCTTTAATTTCTTTTGCAATTAACTCCCTCTCTTTGCTAGGTCCATCAAATGCTCCATAAGCTTGTCGTTCTTCTTGGGTACATGCTCTGCCAATTACACTAAAGTTAACCATGCATCCTCTATCTTCTATGTGCCTCCCTGCTTTCACGGGGCATTTACTACTTTTAACTTTTTTTTCTAAAAACTTAATAAGTTTAGCAGGAGCATCAAAATTATTTTCATACATCAATTCTCCTCGTTTGTAGTAATTATTTCCAGCACAGCAGAAAACACCCTCAGCTTGGTTTAATAACTCTTCAGGTACTTGCGTTTTAGTTTTTGCTAAATCGCTGCCAGTCACTAAATAAAACCTGTTCTTATTCATGATAAACGATTGCAAGGTATCTTGCATAAATTTGTGCATCATGGTACGGGAATCAGTAAGAGTTCCGTCTACGTCAAAAATAAATATAGTATTATTTACATTTAGTTCCATTACTTTTTCTCCTTATTAGCTTTAGCCATCTGTATTTCAGCACTGACGGCTTCATCTATACCTGATTCGGCTGCATTAACTTCTTCTGCTGTTAGTCCTGCAGGTAAAAACTTTTTACTTACCCACCCACAATTGGTGCATTGGTAAGTATTAATAGGTACCATTGCTTCTTGTGATGTGGGTGATACTAAAGGCGATACTCTTCTAAGTATGCTTACTCCTTGAAATATCTGTCCACCACATTTTTCACATTTAAGTGCTTCTGTATCACTCATCTTTAAGTTTAAGTTTTGTTGTCCTCCACCGCCTAAGTCCATTTTATTTCTCCTCTTGTTACAGCATCAGCAAACATTGCTACGATATGGGAGAGTAAATACTCTGTCTCATGTACTGTTGCCTTATCTTCTGACACATGTATTAATGCATGTTTATTTACTTTTAATCCATACTCTCTTTCAAGAATATATCTGTATAGTGATAGCTGAAGAGTGTAATGCATAAAATTACAGTCTTCTAAATCTGCTGTACACTCCCTACTTCCTACTGTGCCACCATAAGATTTTTTACTAATACGTTTATTAGTTTTCCAGTCTAGGATAGTGTATTCATCTTTTTTAGTATCATGAACTAGTAAGTCTATCATTCCAGCTATTTTCCAATCCCTTGTTACAACCCTTACCTCTGGATATAGTTTTAAATGATCTTTTCCAAAGATATTATCACCTAACCAATCCATACCATGTCTTGCTTTATTCCGTTCAATATCTGTTACACAACACTTTTGTAAAGATTTTTCATAGTCTGCAGATCCATTCTCACTATACTCTAGAATAAAATGCTCTAAAGAGTTGTGAACGTTAGTTCCTGAAATACCTGACTGCTCCCAATCTTTAAATAGGTCTTCTTTAGTACACCCTTGATACTTGGGTACGTTTTGAATTAATTTACTTGCAATCTTTTCTCTATCAAAGGGAGCAAAGTAATGGTGTATGAACGTTGTTGCGCTTGTTAGCTTTAGTTCAGGTTCATCTTTTAAGGAATATACATGTGTAGGCTCGTCAAATAAAAAGTTTGGGTCATGTAATACTTCGTTAGGTGCTGGGTTTTCTTTATAGTCTTCTACTTTAGTTTTTTCCAATTTATTTCTCCTTATTCGCATTAGCTATTAAATCAGAAGAGGATTGAATTTTTCCTCCACCGACTCCAAATAATAGCCCTATGCCGTTTTGTTTGCAATATTTTATTTCTGGTGTTGTCTCATCTGTTCTATCTCCACCATTTCCAAAAAATACTTGGACACTAGTATCGGTATTATATAATTGATTTACTTTTCTAAGTACATCACAAGCTGTATCATCCGAGTCATCAAAACCAAAGACATAGTCTATATACTCTATAGATTCTAAAATAAACTTACGTTCATCAAAATCCATAAAGGGCTTGCCTTTCTTTCTAGTTAACCAATCATCAGAATTTAATCCCACTACTACATCATCAGCCATATAACTAGCTGCTTTAAACATTTCAACATGTCCTTTATGTACTGGGTCAAATCCACCAGATAGTATTATAATTTTTTTCATTGGTCGTCTCCTTTCAAAGTCATCTGTTGCTGGGTCCATTATATCTTGTGGCCACATTTTATTTCTCCATCAAGTAGTTAATAAATACGTAAATCGCTATGCAGACCACAACACTTACTACTTCAATTAATATCTCATTAATCATTTTTGTGTCTCCATGCTCGAATGAGTTTGCCTAATTCCATGTTATTAGGAGTGTTGTCCACCAAGTCTTTGACTGTATTTAACTCCTTCATTAGTCCGACAATAGTTTGATCACTCCAATCCCAAGGTGTTCCTTCTTTAGTTACTTCGAAGTCATCTTTACTCATTTTCACTCCATTTAATTTTCTGAAGCAAATCTTTCTTAGTATCTCCAGAATTAAATTTAATTTTCTGTGCCACCATGTAGCTTTTAATTTGAGCTTTAGTCCACGCCATTGTAGGCGTTTCTAAAATTTCATCATCTGTACTTGCTAACTTCTGTTTCGTTTCGTCATTGATGTCGCTACCAATAGCATTAATTAGCTCCATGAAAGCTTTTCCTAATCCTGGTAATATGCTTCCAGCTGCTTCTGTTAAACTCATCTCTTTTTTCTTTTTAGCCATCGACTCTCTCCTTTTCTTTAATTCCTAGTATTTCTTTTACTTGCTCAAAGCCTAGTATTAGGCATTTACATGTTTCCATGTCAGTAGTATGTTGCGATGCTTTTTCCATAACATCTACAGCTTTTAGTAAAGCCTCTTCATACCTAGCATTCTTAGTCATTTCATCTGCTACTATCTGTTTGTAATCGTTCTTATCCATTACTTAACTCCTTCAAGATTTAAGCTAATTAGTCTGCCATTTAACTTTTTAGCAGATCTGTCTTTGTACTGTTCTTTAGTAGCGCTCCATTTTTTAATTTTGTTGAACTTAGCGTTACTTAAGATAAGTTTTAAATTTGTTTCGTCATAGATAACTGGTTGAGCTACAGCTTGTATTGCTTCTGCATTTTTTGCTTCAGCATTATATACTGTTTCCCACACCTTCATTATATCTAGATGAAAGTCTTTAAATTGTTTTATGACTTTTAGATAATTAATAACAGATAACCTAAGTGTTCCCTCAGGTTTTAGGATACGATACCATTCAGGTAGTATTTCTTCTACGAATAATTCGTGTGGGATATACCCTATACCGTGCGAACAGTATATTAAATCTACAGAATTATCTTTGTAGTCTAGTTTTGTCTTTAGGTTAGCTTCCTCTACTACTTCCCATTCAGGAGATAGTGGGGGTGCGACACCGCAAAGCATTTGTACTTTCATTTTATTACCTCTTTTATTTTGTACCCTCGACACGATTCGAACGTGTGACCTACAGATTAGAAGTCTGTTGCTCTATCCAGCTGAGCTACGAGGGCATAGATTACTCTTCGTCACTCCAGCTTGGAGTGTTATCGTAGTTCTCCATTCCTACATAACTATCTTTATACAGCTTCTTAAGTTTTTCATTTTTTTCTTTAGTCGCTGATGTAGAATCCGTAGGTCTTTGTGTTTTTCCATCTACCATGCCGTAGGTATGATTTATAGGTGTATATACCCGTTGCAACTCTGTGTCTGGTGAGCAGCCAGCCTCCTTACACTCTTCCTCCGTCAAAATATCAGAACACGTGGGCTTGTCGTGATCCATAGGCAAAGTAAAGTCCTTTGTCTTTTCAGTTACTGGACATTTATATGTGTAAGTTGGCATGGCTACTCGCTCCTCCCGTCACCGATTAAGTTTCGGTGTATTCTAGTTTCAGTTTTATGGTGTTCTACCGCTTTTTTTATAAGCCTAACTTCTGTTAACTTATCTCCCCAAGCATTCTTTAGCTCAGAAACCACACTTTCTGGTAATATCATTTCTATCTTGGCGTATTTGCTCATTAAAACCTCACCTTTCCTATGGCAATAAAATATGTGTCGGATGTTAATCGTTTAACATTACCGTCTTTACATCTTTTAGCCATTAGGTTGACTTTCTTTTTCATATCTTCTTCGATTAATACTAAAGCATCAGCTCCTAGCTGAACTCCGGCGCTTTTAAATACGCCTCTAATTTCTTTTTTTGTCATCTTCTATTCTCCTTATGCACGTAGTTTGTGTTCTTACTATAAATTGAAATACTTCATCTTCTAGAGTATTTATTAAATGTTTCATATCATTTATTTTATTTTGTATACCTCTTAACTCGGTCTCCATTTCATCCTTATCTTCAAAGGCTGTAGTGTTGTAATCTTCTACTTTATTTGCCATCTTTTCCCTTTATTGGTTTTTCTAAAAATGTATGTAGAGCAAAAGTAAGTCTTAAGTCTACAATATGTCTAGCAGGAGGGTGTCCTTTATGTAATAACCTAGAATCAAAAGCCACCATTCTACCTGGCCTAGGGGTTATAGCTCCTAGGGCATCATAGTTTGGATCATATATTAAAGTTTCTCCACCCCATTCATTTTCCCAGACGTGGTTACAAAAGAATATAAAAGTAACAAATTGTCCGAGCTCTTGGTCTATTAGCTGAACATCTCTGTGTATGTCATCACCTAATCCAAAAGTTTGCCCATTGAACCATCCACGAAGCATTTTAAAATTTGGGCCTGCAAGAGTGTGAATTAATTGAACGCTTTGGTCAAGAAAAGGATACTTCTCGACTGCACCGTCATATTCTTTTTCTACTTTAGCGATAGTCTCTTCAAGACTGCCATCATCAGAGTCCCAATTTAAAATGTTTTTAACCCATGAAATTATTCCTGGACCTTTTTGTCCGGATCTGTTTGAAAAGTTAAAATCCATTTCATTTTGTGCAGGAAACATTTTAGGATCAAAAGCATCGTCCCAAATAAATATACTATTTCCTGCGTTATAATCTTCTACATTTTCTTGTAACTTTATTTTATTCTGCATCTTCTGTTTTCCTTAACCAGTTATGTCCTTTAGGCATCCCGTATTTATTTACTCTTACATAAACAATTTTGTCAATAGTACATACAACCCTATCGGCATGCATGCTTCTTACATCGCAAGAAAGAGCTACAGAGCTTGTTCCTACTTGATTAGTCTGCATTCCTATCTCTACTACATCTCCTTCGAGTACGGGATACTTAAACTCGATCTCTGAGATAAACTTAGTTACTATCAACCCAGTCTGGAGTTCTAAAGCTGCGTGAATCCCTCCCTCTTCATCGATCCACTTTAAAAGCTGGCCTCCATGAAGAGATCCTCTTGGATTTAAATCTGCAGGTGTTACTAATTTACGAGTTAAAAATTTCATTAATGATTCCTTTTACCGTTAAATACGCACACAAAGATTAAATCTTCCTCAGAACTTAGATTGCTAACCTTATGAAAGTAACCGTCAGGTATTAATACAATATCTCCGGCTCCAACCACATGAAAGAACTTACCTACTGTCATTGTACCATGCCCACTGACAAATTGATACACTTCTTCTTGGCCATCATGTTTATGGCCATTCGTGCTTTTGCCAGGGTGCAATATAGTTTTAGATACCACAAGATCGTTTAGTGTTGTGTTATCTATAAGAGTATAGGTTTTATTCTTCTTTAGAATGTTACTGTCTGATTTATCTAATGCTATTTTCATAAGTTATGTACTTCCTTGTATTTAGTTACTGCTCTTTCTTTTGCCTTAGCTTCGATCATAATGTCTACCCTGTTTCCATATGTATCGATAAAATCATATACATAGTCTGAGTGTGCTTGAGGCCTGATCTTATCATCTTTTTGCTCGATGTTTCTAGATTCAGAATAGTGTACTACTGGTACAATATTTCCCCATGTTGATACAGCCAACTCAAGGGCATCTTTTTCAGATAGCCCGCCAGTGCAAAATCTATGGTGGTGATAATCAAAGACAATTGGGATACCAATTACTTTGTATACACCTTCATATAAATCGGCAACTGAATACATTGTTTCTTTGTCATCATTCTCCACAGTCAATCTGCTTTGAACTGATTTAGGGAGTCTGCTAAAGTTTTTACAGAATCTTTCCATTGCTGATTCTTTATCTCCATACGCTCCACCAATATGAATATTGATCTTGTTGTATGGTGTTTCAGACAAACCCATCAAATCAAATACTTCGCCATGCACAGATAAATCCTGTACACAATTCTTTACTACCCTTTCATGAGGTGATGTTAAGACATTGAAAGGTCCAGGATGTGAAGTAATACGCATTTCTTTCTGTGCTACATACTCACCAGCTTTACCTAGTATATCTTTGATCTCTTCATAGTCGGGCATATCACATAAGCTATATTCACTACACCACGGGAATAGGTTTGAAGTAATACGAAAGAACTTGAAACCATTCTCGTTGTTCCACTTTATAATAGTGGCTAAGTCTTTACAGTTATCGAGTCCCAGTTGTGAGGCATGTGAAATACCTTTTTCTTTAAAGGTGCGCTTGATCATACTGCGCCCTGTATATATCTTTGGCTTTTGTTCTGCCAAATCCATGTTAATACATGCATATCCAAAATGATTCATTGTCGTCTCCATTTTTAAATTTTTATAATATGTCTGTTGTCCTGTCACCCTGCTCCTTTAAACCCCTCCGGTGGATCGTTCCGATCCCCCGCCGTAGGACCTGAGACCGCGCGGGTGCGCAATCAGATACTATGGCGTGTGTGTCGCTTTGTCCACCCCCTATTATTATGAAATTATTATTGGGGGGGGGGTTATATTAATATTCAGTTAATTTATATATTAAATACATTACCGTTAAAGGCCAGAAGATAAACATAAGAAGTGTCGTTACTACAAGCCCAGCAGTAATGAGACTAGATGGAATGTGTGGGTTACTTTCTTCGATTTCCCATTTGCCTTCTAGTAATCCATTGAAAAAGCTATCCCAATCTTGTACTAGAAATAATAGTGTAATAAATCCTATAAGTAAATAAATGCCCATAATTATCCTTTATATAGTCACTCAAACTTACGCTAGAAAAAAGAATAAAGCAAAACATTTATTCTTTTTCCCATTTTAAGCATTAGGTTTAATTCTTCTTACGAGTTTTTCGGGAATCTAGCAAGTGTGTCAAACGAACTAGTGGTTCATCTTTAAACATAAGCACCGAATCAACATGAAATAGATGCGGGTTTTGGTTATCATCTTCTACGATAACTATGTTTTTTGCTGGATCTATTTGTAATACAGTGTACCACTTACCTTTAATTAGAGCCATTGTTCTGGTTTGATTAATAGTCGACTTCATATCGGAGCCTCCTTTTTGTATGCTATTAGTAGTATTCATATAGTAATTTATAATCTCCTTTACTTTATACTGTATATCTTATACCATTTTTAGGCTAAAAAAAGGATGCAAGCATCCTTCTTTTCTGATCACTCAGAGATGGGAATAATACGTGGGTTTTCCTCGTTTCTTCTTTTCTGAATGACCTTATCAACATTGTCTAAACGCTTTAGAACTTTGCGGAGTTTCTTTAAAAGATACTCACGTTGCTGCTCATATACGTCCATAATAGCTCCTCCTATTATTAACTAATACTATTAAGCGGGTTCGACAACTGACGTGTCCTCTAGAATCTCTTTAGCTTTCATCATAGCTTGTTGAGCTTCTAGTTTAGCATTTAACCTAGCGGTATAACCGTCAGAATGCTCTTTTTGTCCTGGACTACTTTGTTGGTGATCTTGCCATTTCCAATCAAGCATTTTTGTCCAAGGCTCGTTGCAGACTTTAGAGTCGCCTAGCAACCTACATTGAACGATCTTACCCCTAAATAGTAGATACTCTACTACTTCAAGCGTTAGATCTTTATCGAATCTATAGCCAAAATAATCCTCTTGGATCATTCTTTGTAATGATTCAAAATTCGGAATCATTGTTCCAGCTTCGATACGTTCAACGTTCTCTATTGGCATTCTCCCAGTAAGTATGTCTCTTACACACATGCTTAGTGAGTTACCAATATACATCACATCAGTATTTATTTTATCCATCGTTAATCTCCTTTATTGTTATGATAGGTTATATTACTTGCGATATATATCTTATACCATTATTAAGCTAAAAAGAAGCCTAAACTTCTTTCCCACAAAGGCCGGATTTACCCGGCATAGTCATTACGACCTCCTTGAAGCTATCTCTATTTTACCACTTTTACCCAGCTATTGTCCTACTTTCGATATTCTCCTGTATGCCTATAGGCTGTGGAGTCTATGCTCCCTTTTTGATTGGAATATCCATTCGCGACTCTATCCTTGCTAAAGGTCTGGAACCTTACCTCGTTGATAACGGGTCTGGTCAAGATTTACTTACGTGGACTTATTTAAGTAAGCTAACGTTTTTGTTGTGTTCTCCTTTATCGACATATTCTTGAAGCTCGCCGATAAGTTTTCTTGCTTGGTGGATGTTAAGATGTGGCCATACTGATTGATTATTTATATTCAGTGTAAAGTAACCGCCTCTTTCTCCGGTTTTAACTTTAACTTTAGGGTCTCTAAAGTCTGGGCCTTCTGCATTAATTAACATACTTCTCCTTCATTGTTACTGCTTATATGTATGAACCTAGGCGAGGCATCGGTGCCCAGGTTCTATTCATAGTATTTCCCTTTGTTTTAGTTCTCCGACATGAGTTTCCATTTATCTCCACCTACCTAATACATTCACGATCGACCCCAGTTAGGAGCCGTCGCTACCTTATTAGGAGCTTTGACTTAACAGCAGCATAGCGACAACCAGTCGGGGAATTGAACCCACTTCTATGCACTCTCTGCAACTTTCATCCATGTCTACGGATGCCTCTATCGAGAGCTACTCGATAATTTTAATCAGTACCTTCTAATGCTATTGGTCTACTATTCCATTCAGCTTGATTAAGCTTAGAACGAAGTTCATAGATCTTAGCATCTTTATCACATTCTTTTGCCACTGCGCACATTGACATAACTAACATGCCGAATAGCGTGCCTATAAACAGTCCGAATATAAATAGCATAGATACCTCCTATTTCTTTTTCTTAGTTTTGGGTAAGGCTTTCTTAGCTGCTGGGAAAGCTATCCCTAAAGCTTCGAGATCTGGTTTCATTCCACATTGTTTATATGCTTCTAATAATGCGAGCACCAATGCTACTTGTTTACCAAACCCGTTATTGTGTTCTTTAAGCTCTGCTGGTTTGATATTTCCTTTTACTCCTTCAAACCATATTAACTTATGAACATGCGCCATATCTATAAGCGTAAGCTTTTCAATATCCGCTGGTTCCATATCATATAAACCATCTAAAGTTATTTTTGAGGTTGTTCGAATTTCTCCAGTTGGGGTAATATATCCTTTTCCTTCTAACACTGCTAGTTTATCTGCCATTTTCTTTCTCCTTTATTAGTTTATTCATTTTCATTATTTGTCTTTGTGGTTCTACAAGCTCGTCAGGTATATCTTTAGCTTTTAAAGATGATCCTTTACGTTTATTAGCTAAAATGTTTTTAATATAGTAAGACTTTCCTTCCTTTCTATATTTAACATGTAGCTTTTTGTAGTGTCCTTTGTTAGCTCGGTAATAAATAGCAGCTTTATCGGCTGTTTCTTTTACACCCTGCTCAATACATCCTGCACATAAACACCAATCCTTTAGATGGGCCAATAAAGGTGGCAGATCTTTCATGGGTTTAGTAATTAGTGGAGGATCTACTTTCATACATTTTAAGCATCTCATATTATTCTCCAATAAACTCGCCATAGTATGGTAAGCTTGTTTTGCGATCACGTATGTCTTGTAAAATTGAATCTATATTTAACTTACGTACATCGTCTGTTTTATGTTTAATTTCCATTTTATCTTTTTCCATTTGTACTCCCGTTAGTTGTGGAGGCGGTGGGACTCGAACCCACGTCCTAATAGTTTTCACTATAAAGTCGTCT
>MDSW01070908.1_pt1 | contig 13537 bp, 15 predicted proteins | sample 811171 | NCBI WGS metagenome assembly MDSW01 (sample SAMN05326641, study PRJNA326480) | marine metagenome | isolation source: seawater | place: Atlantic Ocean: North West | collected 2012 | reverse complement strand
GGCTAGCCCCAAGAGAATTAAAAACAATAAGTTTGTAGAAATATTAGAAGAATAAACAGTTCTAATTAGGGGAAGCTTACACAAAGTAACTACTAAGTAAAGACAATAACAAGAATACAGATTGCTATAATCCAATGTTAACTTTAAAAATATTATCTTTATATTACTCAGAAATTTTATTTACCGCCTCAAATTAAAAACATATTTATATTTAAACTTTGCGAAGAAAATGCTTTAATTGGCTTAAATCTTCTTTATATAATCCTAAAATCATAGAAAATGATTTCAAAATTTATAATTTTTAGTTTTTTATTAATTACTGTTCAACTTATTTCTCAAGACTTAAGCCCTAATGATTTCGTAACTACATGGAAAACAGATAATCCAGGAGATTCAAATGATAATCAAATAACCATACCAACCGATCCTGCTTTAATTTATAATTATAATGTGGATTGGAATAACGATGGTATTTTTGATGAATTCGGGATTACCGGAAATATTGTGCATACTTTTAATTCTCCTGGCACATATACAATACGGATCAACGGAGATTTTCCTAGAATATACTTTTATGATTATATAGATAATCGGAAAATAGTTTCAATAAATCAATGGGGGAATCAGGCTTGGACATCCATGCGATATGCATTTAGGGGATGTAGACAACTCCAAGGTAATGCTACAGATGTTCCAAATTTATCAGATGTAACGGATATGAGTTATATGTTTTTCTTTGCAGAAAATTTTAACCAAAATATAAATAATTGGGATACCTCGAACGTAACAAATATGGAAAGAACGTTTAGTCAGGCTATTGATTTTAATCAACCTTTGGATAATTGGGATACTTCAAACGTCACAAATATGTATGGAATGTTTTATGGCGCTAATAGTTTTAATCAATCTTTGAATTCTTGGGATACATCAAATGTTACAAACATGAGAACAATGTTTTTTTCTGCAGACAGCTTTAATGGAGATATTGGAAATTGGGATACATCTAATGTGACCGAAATCAGTTCTATGTTTTTTGAGGCCACTAATTTTAACAAGCCTATTGGAAATTGGAATACATCCAACATTACAGATATGAGTGATTTGTTTTCCTATGCAAGTTCTTTTAATCAAAATATTGGAAATTGGGACATTTCCAATGTAACAAGTTTACATTATACATTTCACGCTGCAGAAAGTTTTAATCAACCCTTGGATAATTGGGATACTTCAAATGTTACTGACATGTTTCTTACGTTCGGATATGCCACATCTTTTAATCAAGATCTTGGAAATTGGAATACTGCTAATGTGACTAATATGAGTAACATGTTTAGGGAAGCTAGGGCTTTTAATGGGTATTTAAGAGATTGGGATACTTCTAACGTTACCAATATGTCTTCAATGTTTTATTCTGCTGATGATTTTAATCAGGACATTAGTGGATGGAATACATCAAATGTTTCCCAAATGGATGGTATGTTTTATTCTGCAAATTCATTTAATCAAGATATTAGCGAATGGGATACATCAAATGTATTCATCACGAATGGGATGTTTGCGTATGCTACTTCTTTTGATCAAAATATTGGGAATTGGAATATATCTAGTTTGACGTCAGCAGAAGGTATGTTTGTCAATGTTACTCTTTCTACAGAAAATTATGACGCCTTGCTGATCGGTTGGGAGGCTCAACCACACAACAATAATGTGGTATTTCATGGGGGTGAAAGCATTCCTGACCTAGGTCTGCCTGCAAGAGAAAATTTAGCACTTGGTGATGGCTGGCAGATAACGGATGGAGCGGGCGCAATTGGTGTAACCGACTACAAATTTGAAGATGTAGAAATTTATCCCAATCCGTCAGATGGCATTTTTAATATTCAGATTAGGTCAACAAGCTTAAATCCTACTTTAAGCTATAGCGTAACAAGTTTGACCGGGCAAATAGTTATTGAAGAAAAACAAGTATTTCTAAATAAGAGTTGTTATATTCTGGACTTATCGCAAATAAATCCAGGATTATATTTTATAAAGTTAACTTCTGGAGCTACAAAGTCAATTAAAAAACTAATAATAAACTAATTTAGCGTATTATTTTTTTTTACGAAGGCTATAATTGATGATTTTATTTCTTTAGCCGCAAATATTCATTAATTTAAATATAAATCTATGAAATTAGGATTTTGGGTCAAATCTAAATTGGTAATGTTGTTATTACTACAATATAACACTTCCAAATGGATGTTTTGTGTTAGATTCAAAGAAGTAAGATCATTATTTTCACATCTTAAAAATTTGATATTTGTAAGGTATTCCAATCCCTCAACAGAAGTTATATTAAAATCATTAAGCCTTAAGCCAAAAACTGCCCCTGCTTCTGATACTTTTATTTCACCATCATTATTGGTGTCTACCGGGCTATCAACATATCCATCCCCAGTGGTATCTGCGACATTTTATTAAGCAACGCATTTTTAAAATTTGCATCGGGTATGTTTACTATTTGAGCTTGAGCCCAACAACCACAAACTATTAGAAAAGTCAAGAAAGAATACTTCATCAGTTTTAATTTTATTAAAATATAGTTAAAATAAAAACACGATAATCCTTATCTTTACTACAGGTCAAAAATTTAAGAAATGAAAAATGCAATTGTCTTTTTAGTTTTGTTCCAGACTACAATTTTATTAACTGCACAAACAACCTATGTTCCTGACGACAATTTTGAACAAGCGCTTATTTATTATGGTCATGATGACGTTATGGATGATTATGTTTTAACGGCAAATATTACCAATGTAGAGTATCTTCAGTTATATAACTTAAATATATCTGACCTTACAGGCATTGAAGATTTTACAAATTTAGTTGGTTTAAATGTAAAAGAAAATAATCTTACCTCATTAGATATAAGTAATAGTCAAAATCTCGAATTTTTAGCTTGTGATTTCAACCAATTAACTGAATTGGATGTAAGTCAAAACTTAATGTTATATAGTTTAAAGTGTGAAGGCAATTTACTTACAAATTTAGATGTAAGCCAAAATGTGTTGCTTCGATATCTTACTTGCGGAAACAATTATATATCAGAGATCGATCTAAGAAATAATATAAATCTGGAGAATTTTGTTTACAATAGCTATATCTCATACCCCTATATGCAGGCTATAGAATCAATTGATTTGAGAAATGGAAATAATACAAATATTTCTTTTTGTTCTATGAATAACAATGTAAACTTAAAATGTGTGTTTGTGGATGATAAAAATGCTCCTCACCCCAATTGGCACTTAAGTCACGGGAATTATGTAAATAATGAAGCAGAGTGCGATGCAATATTAAATGTAAACAACTTTATTGAAAAATCAATAATGATATATCCAAATCCTGTCGCAGAGATTTTGTATATAGAAAATATGGGAAATCTTAACATACAAAGAATAGAACTATACGACAACTTGGGAAGGCGAATAATGGATCTTTCAAATGGTTTTGATCAAGTGAACTTTGAAGATTTTTCGTCTGGGGTATATTTTGTTAATATTCACACAGATAATGGATTGATTAAGAAAAAGATTATTAAAATTTAAAGCCTCTTCATACAAACTTATTTCTTAACAAACATTACATAGCCTAAATTTTTAACTTGAAGTATATATTGCCCCCTGGCCAAATCGATTATTGAAATATTTTTTCCAGTTTCCACTATAAATTCTTTAACAATCCTTCCCTCAATAGTATAAATTTTCCCATTAAGAGTGTTTTCTAGTCCATTACCTTTAATTTGAATAAAATCGGAAGATGGATTAGGGTAAATTGAAAAATTAGATATGCTATTATCTTTTACTGATAGTTGCCCTGTATTTTCATACCAAGCGATTTTTCCATTTTCACTAGCATTGGAAAGTATGTCAATTTTATTGTCTCTATTAACATCTATTGCATAAATAGGACTATAAGCTTGATATTGACTATAAACAATTATTTCTGAAGTAAAATTTTGTTGCCCATTATTTTTATAAAATCTAATGGTATTATCATTCCCTGTAGCTATAATGTCAGAATCTCCATCGGAATCTAAATCTACTGCCGATATATTTAACCAATCATTAATAGTAGTGTTATTAATATAAATATAAATTTCTTCACTGAAATTTTGTTGTCCATCGTTTTCATACCAGGAAATTTCACCTTCAGAACCAATTATGATATCCAAATCTCCATCGCTATCCAAATCTAGAAAAGTTATGGTTGAATAATAATCTAAATTGTTATTCACTGTAATTATATGTTTTTCAAAAACTCCATTTCCGTTAAGGTTTTTATACCAAAAAATTTCTGGGTTATTTGAGGAATAGAAATTAAATCCAATCAAATCCAAATCTCCATCACTGAATAAGCATAATTTGGGTTTGACTCAATAATGTGTTCTTGAAATTGAGAGTAAGCACTTGTATTTAGAAACACAAATAGAGTAAGTAATTTTGATTTCATAGTCTTTATAGCTATAATATGAAGCTATTACTTGCTTTTAAATTTAAGTGTTTTTTCTGTAAAATACAATAAGCCAATTAAAAGTGCGAAGTATGTGAAGAAATTCGTGGAAACGGCACCAATCAAGCCATATTTTGGAAGCAATATAAATACGAGGATAATATTGATAATAGCTACAATAAATACAATATAAAATCTGAATTTTTGCTTATCTAAAATTATTAATAGCATTTCATAGTTTGCGAATACAAATCTTGTTAATGCAGTGGCAAGAACAATTACGAAAGCCATTACTGTAATTTCAGTGGTTGGCACCTTTATAAGCTTAAAAATAAAGTCTTTAAAAAAATATAATAACAACAGAATTCCGAATCCAACAAGAAAGCTATATAACTGAAGTTTTCTAAAGTTTTTGAGTAAGATCTCTCCACTTAGTTTTTTTAAATAGGACAATACTACTTGTGACATTGAAACGGTAATTAAATATACAGGAGCTATTATTACAAATAAGGCCCTATAATAGCCATAAGTTTCTGTGTCAAGGAGATAAAAGAGGATTATCATTCCCGATTGAGTGTATATTGCAGTTACTATATCTTGATACCCAAAATATTTTCTTTCGGAAAAACTTTGCTTTAAATTTCCTTTGGATAAAAATTGTTTAGGTGTACTATCTTTGAAAATGGACCTATCTAAGAAAATAGAAAGAACAAAGACAAAGAGGTTAATACCAATAAGTGCTACGAAAATGAAGTGTAGATTAGATACTGGATTTTCCAATAGAAATAAGTATCCTATCAACAGAATCAATAATAAAAAGAAATAGATATATGCTTTTAACTCCTTTAGAAAATCTCCTGCCCCCTTATAGAAAGAAAATAAAATAAGGTTAATAGAAAGAACATATCCTAAAACAATTCCATAAATCAACAAATCCCATCCTTTTACAAATCCTAAAAATGGAGATAGAATGAAATATAAAGACAAAATAGCTATAAACAAAAGCGAGGTTATGTGAAAAGAACTTAAAAAAGTCTTCTTATTGTTTTCAATAATTTTTGTTTCATTGATTAAAAAGATAGGGCTTCCAAATGGCATAAATGCCATCAAAATATTAGAGGCTGAATAAACAAATGAAAAAATAGCATAGTCATGAATGCTAAGAATATTAATGAGCGTAATATTAAATAACCATCTTGAGCCAAATTGCAAGCCTTGAGATGTGTTATTTAATAAGATGTTCTTAAGAAACAGGTTTACGCTCATCTACAATTTCATAGGAAGAAAAAATTAAAGATCTAAATTCTTCAAAACTATTCTATGCCCAATGACATTTCTATATTTATCTCTATCGTAAAGAAAAAAAGCAATACTATCAAATTTTGTAATTGGTTGTTTAAACTCTTCAATAATATAATTATTTTTTCCAAATGACTTTAACTCAGGTTTTACATCCCATATTAAGAATTTACCTTCATAGTTAGTTGGATAAATATGAAGCCCTAAACTATAATTATCAACTTGAGAGGAAGTGATATTTTCATTTAAAAGTAATGCATATTGAAAATTTCCCTTTTTTGACTTCAAGAAAGCAACTTTCTTAATTTCAAAATTTTCGATAAATTTCTGATGTACTTCCCTACTTTTCCGATAATTTATCATTCCATTTTTTAGATAATTTTCATTTGGCTGATCGGAACAATTTATTAAAAAAATACTCAGAAATATTAAAATATGGCATTTCATAAATTTTAAACTAAATTCCTTGTCCCACAAAAATCCAAAACCTGCATTTGAACTTCTCCATTCAACGCGTTAAACTCTTTATGTGCTACCAAAAACACCATAATGTCGCACTTCTCTTTTGCCTCTGTCAAAGAGGTTAACAAATACTTTTCGTGAGATTTTAGGTTAGGTTCCACAAACAAAACCTTAAAACCATCTGTATCTAATTGTTGGGCAACGTGAAGTGCTGGAGATTCTCTTAAATCATCAATATTTGGTTTAAAGGCAAGTCCCATGCAGGCTATAATAGCGTCTCTATCATTTTCAATTTTAAATTGAAGCGCAGCATTTTTAACTTTCTCAATTGCCCATTCTGTCTTATAGTTATTTATTTCACGTGCAGAACGAATTATTTTTGCTTCTTTGGGAAATTCTGACACTATGAACCAAGGGTCAACCGCAATGCAGTGTCCGCCAACGCCTGTGCCGGGTTGTAAAATATTCACGCGTGGATGTTTGTTTGCCAAACGAATCAATTCCCACACATTGATGTTCGCTTTATCACAAATCATAGAAAGTTCATTTGCAAAAGCAATTTGTACGTCTCGAGATGAGTTTTCAACCAATTTGCACATTTCTGCCGTTTGTGAATTTGTTTTATGCAATTCGCCTTTAACGAAATGTTTATAGAACCACACAGCTTTTTCCGTTGAAACCTCATCAATTCCACCTATGGCGCGATCGTTTTGTTCCAGTTCATAAATTACATTTCCAGGTAAAACACGCTCTGGACAATAGGCAATAAAAATTTCGCCTTTTAATTCTGGCCGTTCCTCAAAAATCAGTTCTTGAACTTTATGGGTTGTTCCTACTGGACTAGTAGATTCTAAAATAACCAAAGCTCCTTTTTGAAGGGTAGGAATTATATTCTTAACCGCACTTTCAACATAAGAGAGGTCTGGTACGTGATTTCCTTTAAAAGGCGTTGGAACAGCAATCAAATAAACATCCGCAGCTACGGGCTTTGTTGAGGCCTTAAGATAGCCCTGTTTCACAACATGGTGAACAAGTCCATCAAGATCGGGTTCCACAATGTGTATTTTACCTTCATTTATGGTATTTACTACACCTTTTGAAATATCTACACCTGTAACGTTTAATCCTTTACTCGCTATCAGTGCTGCAGTAGGTAGGCCAATATAACCAAGCCCCATCATTACCACTGTGGGTTTATTTTCCATGTTATAATTGTTCAATGAAATTTACGATTCGTTCTGATGTTTTTCCATCACCATAAGGGTTGTGCAACAAACTCATCGCGTTATAGTATTCTGTATTGTTTAAAAGTTTTTCAGTTTCAGCTACAATTCTAGCTCTATCTGTTCCCACTAAAAGCACTGTGCCTTCATCCACTGCCTCTGGGCGTTCGGTGGTTGTGCGTGTCACCAATACTGGTTTACCCAAACTAGGAGCTTCCTCTTGAATTCCGCCACTATCCGTAATAATTAGGTATGATTTTTCCATCAACCAGATAAACGCAGGATAAGCTAAGGGCGATACGAGATGTATATTCTCAATTCCGCAAAGTAATTCATTTACGGGACCGACTACATTTGGATTTAAATGAACAGGATAAATTATCTGCACATCTGGATTTTTCTCTGCTATAATTTTTAAAGCAGCACATATATTTATAAGTCCATCCCCATGATTTTCACGTCTATGGCCTGTTACAAGGATAATTCTCTTTTGAAAATTCAAAAGAGTTTTTAAACTTTCAATTTCTTCATCCTTAAAATTTTCAGCATTCACTTTTTCAATTCCATAGAGAAGTGCATCGATAACGGTATTTCCAGTGACTAAAATATTTTCTTCTTTGGTGTTTTCAACTAGAAGATTTTTCTTGGAAAGCTCTGTAGGCGAAAAATGATAATCGGCAATTTTTCCAGTGAGTTGTCTGTTGAATTCTTCAGGGAACGGATACTGACGGTCAAAAGTTCGCAAGCCAGCTTCCACATGACATATTTTTGCACCACTATAAAAAGCGGCGATACCTACAGCCATTGAAGTCGTAGTGTCTCCATGAACATATACGTAATCTGGATTTACTTCTTCCAGCACAGATTTCATGTTTTCAATAATTGTGGCTGTCAATGAATATAGATTTTGGTTTGGCCGCATTAAGTCCAAATCAAAATCAGGGGTAATTTCGAAGAAATCCAACACTTGGTCAAGCATTTCACGATGTTGGGCCGTAACACAAACTTTTGTTATGAAATTATCGTTTTTTAAGAATTTTTGAACTAGGGGAGCCATTTTAATTGCCTCTGGGCGGGTTCCGAAGACAATAAGATTTGTTTTGAACATGTATATTTTTTGAAATCGTAAGATTATTTAGAATGGGAATATTCTTTTAAATTTTTAAAGAGATAAAAGAGTAAAAACGTCAAAGAAAATAATAAAACTAGATAAATGGGATATTTTACTTTATTCGAAAAAGAGAGAAACTTCATAGTCTGCATATTGTATTCAGCGCTAACTTTTTTTATAGGTAGATTATAATCAATTTCTTCTGTTTTAAGCAGCAAAAGGTTTTCAATCAATTGTCTCTTTCTATCTATAAGATTAAATAAATCTGAACTATTGTTTATAGAAACACTCGAACCATTTTTATTTATAGTGGAATTTGCTTTTAACAAAGAGTCTATTTGAGATATCATATTTTGATGCTCTTGTATTTCGAATTTATTATTTTCTACATATACATGTTGATATTTCTTAAAATGCTCGTTATCATTTAAAAAAGCAAGTATATCCTCGATTATCTTTTCAGATGATTCTTTGCCAAACGTTGAAATCTCCATTCGGTGGTATTTGTAATATTTACTAGTAGATAGATCTTCTATATACTCTGAAAAATCCTGCTTCTCGGCTATTAATCGCAACACATCATAATTTCTATAAGATTTTGAAACAAAATTATAAATATCAACAATTGGCTCTAATTGAATACTGCTAACTTTTTGAAAATTAGTATCCAAAACTTTTTGAAGATAAATAGTATCACCACTAGCAATTTTTTTGTTAATGGCCTCCACTTTATCGTACAAATAATCAACACTTTCAAAATTCGGAATGACAATAACCTCGTTATCATAGGTTTTTATAGCATTATAATCTTTATAATAGCCATAGGCAAAGCCTATAATTAAAAGAATAATTATTATAATAAAATACTTTTTGAAAAAATCAAGAATTAAAAATAATGTCCTCAATATCTTCTTAAAGAACCCGCCAATCGATTTGAACAAATACCCCAAATCAACCTCCTCCGATGAATGTTGTTGCTGTGCCATAAAAACTATTATTAAAAATTAATGACTGTCTTTTTTAATACAGATTGCAAGCTTTCCCGCCAATCTATATAGTTTAATTTTAACTTATTCTGTGCCTTTGTGTTATCCAAAACACTGTATTCGGGCCGTGCGGCAAAAGTACGGTAATGGTTTGTTTTTGCAAGATTTGCATCTTTTAATTTTTCGGTTTGCTTAAGTATCTCCTCGGCAAAGCCGAACCAAGTGGTTTCACCGCCATTGCTGTAATGGTAAACGCCATATTCTTTGGAATCTTGTGCAATTATTTGCAACAAGGCTTTCGCCAAATCATTCGCATTTGTGGGCGTTCCCGTTTGTTCGGTGGTAATAGTGAGCGGTTTTCCCGCTTCGGCATGTTTTAAGATAGTTTTTAAGAAATTATGCCCGTATTGCGAATAAAGCCACGAAGTCCTTAAAATAAAGTGTTTTTCAGTAATTTTCTGGATGTAATGCTCTCCCTTTAGCTTGGAAGCCCCGTAAACATTGATGGGGTTTGTAGGGTCGGTTTCCAAATATGGGGTTTTCTTTTTACCATCAAAAACATAATCTGTAGAAACGTGCAGCAAAACAACATCATTCTCATTACAAGTTGAAGTCAAGTTTTTCACGGCTTCCGCATTTATTGCAAATGCTTTTTCCTCTTCGCTTTCGGCCTGCTCAACCTTTGTGTAGGCTGCGGTATTTATACAATGTGTGAAATTATTCTTTCTGAAATATTCCGCTACCAAACCAGCCTTTTCAATATCCAGTTCTTCTTTTGAAACAAAGACAAACTCAAGGTCGGGATAACCGGCTGCTGCATCTTTTATGCATCTTCCCAATTGTCCGTTTGCGCCTGTAACCAATATTTTTTTCATGAAACAGCTTCCTCAAAAGTGGGAAGTTCCAAATCTTTTTCTGAAATAATAAATTCTTCCTTTGGAAGATACCAATCTAATGCCAAGGTTGCGTCATTGTAGATTATTCCGCTTTCCGAAGCTTTATCGTAATAATTATCGCATTTATAAGAAAAGATAGATTGGTCTGAAAGGGTTATAAAACCGTGCGCAAACCCACGGGGAACGAAGAGTTGCAGATGCTCTACATCGTCCAAAACAACGGAAAATGATTTTCCGAAAGTCGCAGAATCTTTCCGAATATCCACAACAATGTCCAAAACCTTTCCTTTTACAACGCGAACCAACTTGGCCTGGGCCATTTCACCCCTTTGAAAATGGAGCCCTCGCAAAACGCCTTTTGACGAAACCGATTGATTATCCTGCACAAAATCAACATGGAGTCCAGTAGTTCTTTCAAAAACTTTTTGATTGTAGGTTTCATAAAAAAGCCCGCGCTCATCCCGAAAAACGTTCGGTTTCAGAATAAAGCAATCATTTAATGGTGTTTTCTGTAGTTCCAAATCTAATCCAGTTGAAGTAAATGTTTTCCGTAGCCGCTTTTCAGTAAAGGTTCGGCCAACGCCACTAATTGTTCTTTTGAAATATAACCCATTTCATACGCAGCTTCCTCGATGGCGCCAATTTTTAGGCCCTGTCTTTCCTCAATAACCTCAACAAATTGGGCAGCCTGCATCAAAGAAGCGAAAGTTCCTGTATCCAGCCAAGCGGTACCTTTGTCCAGTATGCTGACACTCAGTTTTCCCTTTTTTAAATATTCGTTGTTCACATCGGTTATTTCCAGTTCGCCACGGGCGCTGGGTTTTATGTTGGCCGCGATTTCCACAACGCTATTGTCGTAAAAATAAATACCCGGAACCGCGTAGTTTGATTTTGGATTTTTGGGTTTTTCCTCAATGGAAAGCGCTTTTCCGCTTTTATCAAACTCCACAACGCCATATCTTTCAGGGTCCAAAACGTGGTACGCATAAATCACGCCCCCATCGGGATTGTTGTTTGATTGCAACAATTCCTTTAACCCAGAACCGTAAAAAATATTGTCGCCAAGTATCAATGCCACTTTATCATTTCCTATGAAATCCTTTCCAATAATAAAAGCTTCCGCAAGGCCATTTGGATTTGCCTGTTCGGCGTATTGAAAATTACAGCCCAATTTTTTGCCATCGCCCAAAAGTTGTTTGAAAAGCGGCAAATCCTGCGGGGTGGAGATAATCAAAATATCGCGAATGCCCGCATACATAAGTGTTGACAGCGGATAATAAATCATCGGCTTATCATAAACCGGCATTAATTGCTTGCTCACGGCCAAGGTAATTGGGTGCAAACGTGTGCCCGACCCTCCTGCTAAAATTATTCCTTTCATTCTGTGTTTATTTTGCCCCGATTTTACGAATAATCGCAAAAAATATTCGTGTATCCGTGGTTTAAATTACAATCTATCTCGGTTCTTTAAATACCAAACAATCGTTTTCTGAATTCCCGTTTCAAAATTCTCTTTCGCCTTCCAGCCCAGCTCGTTTTCTATTTTTGAAGCGTCAATGGCGTATCTAAAATCGTGGCCGGGACGGTCTTTTACAAACGTTATTTGTTTTTTATACGAAGTATTCTTCGGCTGCATTTCATCCAGCAATTCACAGATAACATTCGCAATATATAGGTTTTCGCGTTCATTACGGCCGCCAATGTTGTAGGTTTCGCCGAGCTTTCCGTTTTCCAAAGCCAAAAAAATGCCGCTGCAATGGTCCATCACATAAAGCCAATCGCGCACGTTTTTTCCGTCGCCGTAAATGGGGATTGGTTCCCCGGAAATTGCCTTGCGAATAATGGTTGGAATCAGTTTTTCCTTATGCTGGTTTGGCCCATAGTTATTGGAACAATTGGTGGTTACAACCGGCAAACCATAGGTGTGAAAATAACTGCGCACAATAAAATCTGATGAAGCCTTTGAAGCACTGTACGGACTATTCGGCGCATAAGGGGTTTCTTCCGTAAAAAGTCCCGTTTCACCTAGAGTACCGTAAACCTCATCTGTGGAAATGTGCAGAAAACGGGCATTTTTGAATTCATCTTTCAAATCATTTGGGCCGTTCATCCAGGTTTTGTAGGCGCTTTGAAGTAAATTGAACGTACCCACTATATTTGTTTGAATAAATTCCGAAGGTCCCGAAATGGAATTGTCCACATGGCTTTCCGCAGCAAAGTGAACAACTTTTTGAAACTGATGTTCGGCAAATAAATTTTGAACCAATTCAGCATCGCAAATATCTCCTTTTACGAAGGTGATTTTATCTGAAACTGCTTCCAAATTCTTCAAATTTCCGGCATAGGTTAGCTTGTCCAGCACGAAAATTTCGTTTCCTGAATTTTTAAGGGCGTATTCCACATAATTGGAACCTATAAATCCTGCGCCTCCGGTAATCAGTACTTTATCGTTTTTCAAAATTAATTTTTAGAAGTGTCTAAAATCTGTTTTAACATCTTTTCGGTAATCAAATAGGTCGGTTTTACCCCTGTGGTGCCCAAGCCGCCCGAAGCCAAAGTGCTTCCGGTTTCCAATGGATTATCCGAAGCGTAATAAGCGTAGCGCACCTTCACTTTTGGGCTAATGCTGCGCCTAATTTTGGAAGCCGCCTGAATTGCTTTTTGATAATGGGCGCCTTCCATTTCCAGCCCGATCACATTCCACGTGGAATTGTGAAAAAACTTAAGCACATCCCTATTTTGGAGCGAAGTTCCCAAAACCGAAATCATGGTTCCCGTATAAACCTTTACATCATCATCCTTAAAGAGCGATTTGTCTATTTGGTTCTTGAACGGATAATTGTCGGCAGTGCCCTCAAAAACGTGGGCGGACGGAATCATGATATCGCCCTTTCCACCTTCCAAAATTCCTGCCTTTCCCATGATGGAAACAGACACGACGTTTAAGAAATGGCGGTTTTTATTGCTGTCCACAAACGGTTTTAGCAGCTCATCCATTGTTTCGTACGCCTGCTCGCCAAAGGCGTAATCCATCACGATAATCACAGGTTTTTTTGAATCGTCAAG
>MDSW01125410.1_pt1 | contig 13538 bp, 12 predicted proteins | sample 811171 | NCBI WGS metagenome assembly MDSW01 (sample SAMN05326641, study PRJNA326480) | marine metagenome | isolation source: seawater | place: Atlantic Ocean: North West | collected 2012 | reverse complement strand
TATTTTCTTCTTTTTGATTTACTCCTTTAAAAATTACTCCTTTAGCTTTTTCATTACTTATTATTATTCCTTCCCCTGTAAAAGATTTACTTAATCTTATATCCTTAAAATCTTTTTTTAATTGAGCAATATAGTTATCATCTATAATAAAATCATTTGGTTGAATTACAATATGTGGATTTAATCCTAAAATTTTTTTTGTTAAATCAGTTTTAAAACCATTCATTACCGACATTACAATTATTAATACTGCAACACCCATCATAATTCCCAAAAAGGAAAAAATTGAGATAACTTTGAGAAAACCCTCTTTTTTTTTGGGTTTTAAGTTTCTTAATGAAATAAGTCTCTCAGCTTTTGTAAACAATTTATTATTTTTTTAATCTTGTTTTAATTTTTTCAATGTTTAACATTTTGCTACTTGAATTTAATTCCCTAAACTCTAATTTATCACCATCAGTTTTTGAACCAATTATTATTTGGTAAGGAACACCTATCAAGTCATGCTTTCTAAATTTGTTAGACATACTTTCATCAACATCGTCTAACAATACGTCAATATTTTGTTTTTTAAGATCTGAGTAAATTTTTTCTGCTTTTTTAAGATTTTCATTATTATTTTTATTTATATTTGGGATTATAACTACATCATATGGAGAAATAGCTTTGGGCCACTTCATAACATTGTTTATAAAATTAGCTTCTATTGTGGCTCCGACAAGACGAGATATCCCAATACCGTAAGAACCCATTTTCACAGTAATTTTTTTGCCCTCTTTTGTATCTACGACACAATTTAATGGTTTTGAATATTTGTCTCCAAAATAAAAAATGTGACCAACCTCAATTCCTTTTGTCTTTACTTGGTTTTCTCTCTTAACTTTCTTATTAAAATCATCCTCCTTATATTTTTCATCTGTCACTGCATATATTGATGAAAAATCATCTCTCATTTTTTGCAAAGATTTTTCTGAAAAACTATATTGATTTAAATTTATTTCAAAAATTTTCTTATCAGCATATATTTGACTTTCTCCTGTCTCTGCTAAAATTACAAATTCATGTGACAAATCTCCTCCTATGGGCCCAGTATTTGCAGCCATTGGTATTGCTTTTAATCCAAGACGTTCAAAAGTTTTAATATATGAATAAAATATTTTATTATAAGAATTCTTAGCTTCTTGCTCTGATAGGTCGAAAGAGTAAGCGTCTTTCATAAAAAATTCTCTACATCTCATTACCCCAAACCTGGGTCTAATTTCATCTCTAAACTTCCATTGTATATGGTAAAGTATTTGTGGAAGAGTTTTGTATGATTTTACGCTTGTTCTAAAAATGTCTGTAATTAATTCTTCATTGGTTGGTCCATACAACATTTCACGATCTTGACGATCCTTTATTCTTAACATTTCTTCTCCGTAATCTTCATATCTTCCACTTTCCTTCCAAATATCAGCTGATTGTATAGTTGGCATTAACATTTCTTGTGCTCCAATGATATTTTGTTCTTCTCTTACTATTTTTTCGATTTTTTTCATTATTTTAAAACCAAGAGGTAACCATGAGTAAATTCCTGCTGAAGATTGTTTTATCATGCCTGTTCTTAACATTAGTTGATGAGATTTTATTTTAGCATCTGCAGGTAAATCTTTTGTTATTGGTATAAATAATTTCGATAAGTACATTATTGCAAGAAATTCCTTAAGTTTATGAAATCAAAATTTACTAAATAATATATCATAATAAATAGTATTGATGTAATTATAGTCGTTATAAAAAATTTTTTAGCTATTTCTGGGTTTTTTGGGGCACCGGGATCAACTCCTTCTATACTATTCTTAAAAGTTTCTTTGTTAGATTTGATCCCAAAAGGAAGTACTGAAAAAAATACTACCCACCAAATCATGACATAAACAATTATTGATCCAGTTATGCCCATTATATTCTTGCTATATTGATATTTGTAAAAGGTTTTTTTCCAGTTTTTGCTCTCACTATTTTTTTACAATTTTGTTTGATGGTTTCAATAAGATTTTTTTCCTGATTTTTGCTTTCTAGGGAAAATGTTCTACATATATTCAAAATCTCATCTTCCATATCAAATATAAAAGTATCATGTTCATCTTTTTCTGGTAAACCCCTATAAGATATTACTGGTTTTTTTATATTTCCGTTATTTGAAACAATTAAAGTAATTTCCAAATAACCGTTTATTGATAGGTTTTTTCGATCTTTGATCGATTGAGAATCTGTTTCAACATTTATATTTCCATCTAAATAAACTTTACCAGAGGGAGCTTTGTCAATAATTTGCGGTTTGTCTCCAGGTAAAATCTTTATTATGTCACCATTTTCTATTAATAAAGCTTTCGGTATTTGCATTTCTTTTGCAAACTGAACATGCTCTGCCATATGCCGATGTTCTCCATGTACTGGGATTATACATTTTGGTTTAACCCACTTATACATATCTTTAAGATCATCTCTATTTGGATGCCCGGACACATGAACGAAAGCATTTTCTTCACTTATCATTTCCATCTTATTTTTTACTATTAAATTTTGTAAATGATATAATTTTTTCTCGTTTCCTGGAATTATTTTTGAGGAAAAAATAACACAATCCCCACTTTCAAGATATACATCTGGATGAATACCATTAATAATTCTGTTCATCGCTCCCATCGGTTCGCCTTGACTTCCTGTAGCTAGATATAATATTTTATTTTTAGCGACTTTTTTTGCATCTCTTGGTTCTAATGGATCTAAAAGACCTTGAAGATAACCACATTTTTTTGCAGCTTTATAAATCCTTTGCATTGAACGACCAACTAAACAAATATTTCGTCCAGTTTTCTTTGCACAATAAAAAATAGATTCCATACGTGCTACGTTAGATGCAAATGATGTAACTAGTATTCTATTAGTTTTTAGCTCCATTATTCTCGCTAAACTATCCCTAACGTCAGACTCAGACCCTGCTCTTCCAGGACTAAAAATATTTGTAGAGTCACAAATCATTGCAGAAACACCATTATTACCAATTGACTTTAATTTTTCTTCATCAATTTGGCTGCCAATAAGAGGATTAGGGTCAATTTTCCAATCACCTGTATGCAACACTGTACCTAGAGGAGTTTTAATACACAAACCATTTGGCTCTAAAATTGAATGAGTTAGTGTAACGAAATCAATTTCAAAATCACCTAGTTTTATTTTACTATTTAAAGGGACTATTTTTAGGTAAGAAGAAATATCAATTTTTTTTTCTTTAAATTTTTCATAAATTAGTGCAGCTGTAAAAGGTGTTGCGTATATTTTACATTTTAAACTTGGCCAGATGTGAGACACAGCTCCAATATGATCTTCGTGAGCGTGAGTTAAAATTATTCCTAATAAGTCATCTTTTTTATCAACAATAAAACCTGCATCTGGCATTATTAAATCAATACCTGGAACTGAGTCATCTGCAAATGAAACTCCCATATCTACTATAATCCATTTTTGGTTCTCTTCATTGCCATAGGCGTATAAATTCATATTACCACCTATTTCTCCTGAACCTCCTAATGGACAAAAAATTAATTTATTTTTACTCATATCAATTCTTTATATACTTTAGAAATACCTTTAATAGTAATATCTTGATCAACAATAGTTTTTTTTTTGATTATTTTTTTAAAAAAATTTGCATAACCACCAGTTAAAATTATTTTGTAATTCATGCCCCAATTTAAAGTTATTTTATTAATTATATTATTTATCAATCCTTCATAACCCCATATAAAACCTGCATTTAATGCGTCTTTTGTGTTTTTACCATAACTCTTCTGTCTATTTTTTAACTTAAACATTGGAAGCAAAGCTGTTGATTTATTTAAATTCATCATTGATAATTTAACTCCAGGTGCAATAACACCACCTTTGTATACCCCATTGATTATAATATCAAAAGTAGTTGCAGTACCAAAATCAATTACTAAACAATTTCTATATTTTTTTCCCTCTACAGCATTAACGATTCTATCAGAGCCAACCTGATTAATATTTTTTATATTAATCTTTATTATCTTTTTTAAATTTAAGTTTTTTATTTCTATTACTTTAAATCCTGTAGTACTTGAAATTTTCTTAATTTTTTTAAATGCAAAAGGAACAACACTTGATATTAAAACTTCTTTTTTAATATTTTTTTTTGAAAATCTTTTAAATATCTTCTTCACAAAATTTTTATTTAAAATTTTCTTTGTATCAAAAATAATTGATTTACAAATGATAAATTTTTTATCTAGTAAACAAATTCTTGTAGATGTATTGCCTATGTCTCCAACGATGTACTGCATTTGGGTTATCTATATTTCATCTTCAATTTTGAAAAAGGTAATTTTTTTATATCGTTCAAAAATTTTTCGTATAAATTTATAATATTTTTCAAAATTTTTTGATTATTAATTTTTTTATTTATTATATTTTTTAAGCAAGTTGATTTAAAGCTTTTGTTTTGAGGTGATGTATTAGTATTTAAGCCTATTCCTACTAATAGATAATCAAATTGATTGAATCTAATTATTTCTTGTAAAATTCCACAAAATTTTTTCTTATTAAATAGTAAATCATTAGGCCATTTAATTTCAATTTTTTTTGACGTTTTTTTAGTAATTAAGCCTTTAAGTAAATATGCATTTAAAATTGCGGCTTGTTTAAAATTAATATTTTTTTGGTTTAATTTAAAAAATATTGTAAAAAATAAGTTGCCTTTTTGAGATATCCATTTTTTTCCAATTCTTCCTCTGCCTTTTGTCTGTTTTTGAGTTGTAATAAGTGTCGGTTGAGTATGATTTCTTTTGATAAGTTTTATTGCTATATCATTTGTGCTTTTAACAACTTTAAACTTTTTTAATTTAATTTTCATTAATTTATAAACAAAGAATTAACTAAATTATTTAAAAATGATGGGTATAAAAAGAAAGTTAATAAAAATATACAGCTTGTAAGTATTGAAACTTGAGCAGTTTTATTTTTTACTGACTCAAAAGTTACAATGCTATCATCAAAATAAATTGTTTTAATAATTTTTAGATAGTAAAATGCCGACAAAACAGTAGTCAGTAGTCCTATAATTGCAAGCGCATACATCTGCTGTTCTAACACTGCCATAAAGACATATAATTTTGCGAAGAAGCCACCTAAAGGTGGTATTCCAGCTAAAGAGAATAAAATTATTAAAAATGAAATTGACAAAAGTGGATGCTTTTTTGAAATTCCAGATAAATCTGAGATGTTTTCTTTATATTGCCCATCTTTTTTTAATAAATAAAGACATGAAAACGCTCCTATATTCATTATTACGTATATTGAAATATAAACAATCGCACTTTGATACCCAGAGATAACACCTGTAGAAACACCAGCTAAAGCGTAGCCAATATGTCCAATTGAACTATAAGCAAGTAACCTCTTTATATTTTTTTGAACCATTGCAGCTACAGCACCTAAAATCATTGAAGCTATTGAGATAAAAATAATAATTGTTTGCCACTCTAATAAAATATTTGAAAAAGGAATAAACATAAACTTGATTAACAAGGCCAATCCAGCAACTTTTGGTACAACTGCAAAATAACTTGTTATAGAAGTTGGGGCTCCTTCGTATACATCAGGAGTCCACATATGAAATGGAACTGCAGAAACTTTAAATGCTAATCCTACCAGAATAAATACCATAGCAAAAACTGCTCCAGTATTTTCTTTATTTAGTACATCAGCAATTAAATCAAAGTTAGTCGTGCCAGTAAATCCATAAAGTAATGAACAGCCGTATAATAATAAACCGGAAGATAATGCGCTCAATACAAAATACTTTATTCCCGACTCTGTTGATCTTAGGTTATCTCTGTCAATTGTTGCCAAAATATAAAGTGATAGAGACTGTAACTCCAACCCTAAATAAAATAGTATTAAATCGTTAGCGCTGACCATAAAAAACATACCAAGGATTGATAACAAAATTATGATTGGGTATTCAAATTTATCCAACTTATTATCAGTGATAAAACTTTTTGATGAGTTGATTACAAATAATGAGGATAATAAAATTAAAATTTTAAAATAATTTGAAAATGCATCCCTAATAAAACTATCTAAAAATATTTTCTCCTCATCATTAGGGTTGCTTAAGATAATTACCGTAGTTATAACTATAATTAATGAAGAAAGATTGAAAATAACATTAAAACTTTTTTTTATAAAGACTCCAATCATCAAAATTGTGAAAATTGAAAGTGTTAAAAAAATTTCAGGAAGCATTATATTCAAATTGTTAATCATATTTAGTTTCCAGCCGTAGCCATTTGATAATCATTGATTAAGCTATTAACAGAAACATTGAATGTTTCCATTAACGGAACTGGGTAAAACCCAAAAAAGATTATTAAAAATGCTAAACTTGCTAGCATTATAATTTCAGATTTATTTACATCACTTATTTTTTTAACCTCAGAATTATTTGTAACTCCGAAAATAACTCTCTTGGTCAACCATAACATGTAAGCGGCACCTAAAATAACTCCAAATGTTGCTAGCATCGCTACTAAGTAACTTTTTTGAAAGGCCCCAGTCAAAACAAGAAATTCCCCTAAAAATCCCGAGGTTCCGGGCAAGCCAAGTGCCGCTAAAGCAAATACAACAAATAAAAAGGAATATTTTGGCAAATAATTTACTAAACCTCCGTAAGTACTTATCATTCTTGAATGAAGTCTATCGTATACAACACCAACACATAAAAAAAGTGCTGCAGAAATTAGGCCATGACTTATCATTTGATATATGCTTCCCTCAATACCTTGTTTTGTTAACGTAAAGATCCCTAAAGTTACGTATCCCATATGCGCAACAGAGGAGTAAGCTATTAATTTTTTCATATCATCCTGCATTAATGCCACTAAAGAAGTATAAATAATAGCAATAATGCTTAAAGTGTAAATTAATGGTGTAAAAAATTCTGACGCAATAGGAAACATAGGAATTGAAAATCTTAAAAAGCCATAACCAGCCATTTTTAGTAAGATAGCTGCAAGTATAACTGAACCAGCGGTAGGTGCTTCGACATGGGCGTCTGGTAGCCATGTGTGAACAGGCCACATGGGCAACTTAACAGCAAAAGAACTTAAAAAGGCTAGCCACAGTAAATTTTGATATTCTTTAGGAATTTTTATTTCATATATTTCAATAATATCTGTAGTACCTGTTAGCCAATAAATCACTATTATTGCAACTAACATTAAAACTGAGCCAAGTAATGTAAATAAAAAGAATTTAAAAGCAGAATAAACTCTTTTTGGACCTCCCCAAACACCAATTATTAAAAACATTGGAATTAATCCTGCTTCAAAAAACAAGTAAAATATAACTAAATCAAGAGAACAAAAGACTCCAATCATAAAGGTTTCTAAAATTAGGATTGCTATTAAAAATTCTTTGAATCTGATTTTCACACTATTAATGCATGAAATTATACAAATAGGTGTTATAAAAGTTGTTAAAACAATAAACAAAATTGAAATTCCATCAATTCCTAATTTAAATTTTATAAAATTATTTATCCATGTGTATTCTTCTACAAATTGAAATTCTGAAGTTTTAATATCTAAAGAATACCACAAAAAAAGTGATAAAATAAAAGTTGCAATACTGCTGAATAACGAAATGTAAATAGCATTGTAATTACCAGATTTTTCTTTTGATAGAAAAATAAATATAGAACTCAGCAAAGGTAAGAAAATTAGTGTTGATAATATTGGAAAATTCATTTTATTTTAAAATTAAATAAGTAAGAAGTATCGATAACCCTAAAAGCATGACAAAAGCATAATCGTAAATAAATCCAGTTTGTAATCGTCCTGTTTTATTTGAAATTATTTTTACTAATTTCGAAATTCCATTAGGACCAAATCTATCAATTATACCTACATCGCCTTTTTTCCAAAAGAAAGAGCCAATTTTTTTTGCTGGATTTACGAAAATCTTCTCGTACAACTCATCTAAATACCATTTGTTTAATAGAAAATTATAAAGAGGTAAATTTACTTTTTTAATATCATCAAGTATTTTTGGTTTTACGATATAAAAGTAATATGAAATTGGAATAGTTATTAAAACTAAGATTGGTGTAAGTAATAAAAACCACAAAGGAATAGACTCATGTTTTATTTCATTTAAAAAGAAAATTGATAATTGCCAAAAATCTTTATTGTGATTTCCAATAAATAAGTCTTTAAAAAAATATCCAGAAAATATTGCTCCAATACTTAAAAATATTAATGGAATTAGCATACTTATCGGTGACTCATGTGTTTCGTTAATCTTAATTAGTTTGTTATTAAAATTTCCATGAAAAACTTTAAAGAATAACCTCCATGAATAAACTGATGTCAGAAAGGCAGTTAAAATTCCAATAGTGGAGGCATAATTTCCTAAAGATGAATTTTTTAAGTAAGCAAATTCTATAATTGCGTCTTTAGAGTAAAAACCTGAAAGAAAGGGAAATCCTGTTAATGCTAAAGTACCAATCAACATAAATAAATATGTATAAGGTAATTTTTTCTTTATTCCTCCCATGTTTCTGATGTCTTGTTCATCTTTAAAAGCATGGATTACAGAACCTGCGCCTAAAAATAATAATGCTTTAAAAAAAGCATGAGTAAACAAATGAAACATTGCTACGTGATATGCGCCTACACCAGCTGCAAAAAACATATAACCTAATTGGCTGCACGTTGAATATGCCACAATTTTTTTTATGTCATTTTGTACTAAAGCTACTGTGGCTGCAAAAATTGCAGTTATCATTCCAATAATAGTTACTAAATTCAATGCAACTTGAGAATATTCAAACATTGGAGAGCATCTAACTACTAAAAAAACACCTGCTGTAACCATAGTAGCTGCATGAATTAATGCTGAAACTGGAGTTGGTCCTTCCATAGCATCGGGCAACCAGGTATGTAGTAAAAATTGAGCTGACTTACCCATTGATCCAATAAAAAGAAACACACAAATCAAAGTTATTAAATTAGTTTCAAATCCTAGAAAAGCTAAATTTTTTTCTTTATTCAAACTTGTTGCTTCGAAAACTTCTTCGAAGTTAATTGTGCCAAAGAAGAAAAAAATTAAGAAAATTGCAATGGCTAATCCAAAATCACCTATTCTATTTACTATAAAGGCTTTAATTGCAGCGTTGTTAGCTGTTTCTTTTTTATACCAGAAACCAATAAGTAAATAAGAACACAATCCAACTCCCTCCCAACCAAAAAATAGTTGTAAAAAATTGTCGGAAACTACTAATGCTAACATTGAAAAAGTAAAAAGTGACAAATACGACATAAATCTTGGTTTATGTGGATCATGACTCATATACCCGATAGAATAAATATGAACGAGAGCGGAAACAAATGTAACTACAACTAACATAACCGAACTGAGAGGATCTATATTTATTGACCAATTAGCAGTAAATCCTCCAGAGGTAATCCACTCAATTATCTTATAATTTCCATAAGATTTGTATTGAATTCCTTTCCAAAAAACGATGATAGATAAAATTGCAGATATAGAAACAAATAAACTTGTTGTAATTTCTGAAAAATATTTTGTTAAAGATTTACCAAAGTATCCAATTAAGGATCCTGCTAGTGGTAAAAATATTATTGCGTACTCCATTTAGCCTTTCATGCCGTGAATATCTTCCACTCTAATTGAACCTCTATTTCTGTAATAAACTACAATTATTGCCAAACCTATTGCCGCTTCTGCTGCTGCCACTGTCAGTATAAGCATTGTAAAAATCTGACCCACAATATCCCCTGAAAAAATAGAGAAAGAAATTAGATTTATATTCACTGCTAAAAGGATTAACTCTATAGACATTAAAATAACGATTACATTTTTTCGATTTAAAAAAATACCAATTACCCCTAAGAAAAAAATTATTGCACCTAAAGACAAATAATGGCCTAACCCGATTTCAATCATTAATCTTCACTCCCTGGTTAGACTTAACATCTTTTAGCTCAATAGATGTTGAAGGATCTCTAGAAATTTGATTAAAATAATTTTGTTTTTTTACTCCCACTCTTTCTCTGAATGTTAAGAGAATAGCGCCAATCATAGCTAAAAGAAGCACTATTCCTGCTATCTGAAAATACAATACATATTCAGTGTACATTACCAAACCTAATTGATGTGTATTTGAAATGTCTGAGATTATCAATGTACTACTTGACATAACATCCTCTTTATATTTCCATCCACCGACAACAACTAGGAGTTCAAGTAAAATCAGGACACTAACAATTAAACCAGTGGGAATATGAGTTGATTTTTTTCCAATAAACCAAGATTGTTTTTGTTCTGCAACATTAAGCATCATAACAACAAATAAAAATAAAACTGCAACTGCTCCAACATAAACTATTAAAAGTATCATTCCTAAAAACTCTGCACCAACCATAATAAATAGGCAGCCTACTGATATAAAATCTAAAATTAAAAAAAATACAGAATTAATCGTGCTTCTAGAGGTTATAACCATTAAAGATGAAAAAATTGCTATTATTGAAAAAAAATAAAAAAAAATTGAATGAATAATCATCTATCTATAAGGTTTGTCTAATTTAATATTTTTAGACAAAACTGACTCCCATCTATCACCGTTTTCTAAAAGTTTTTCTTTTGTGTAATAGAGCTCCTCTCTTGTTTCTGTGGCAAACTCAAAATTTGGACCTTGGACAATTGCATCTACAGGACAGGACTCTTGACACAGTCCGCAATAAATACATTTAAGCATATCAATGTCGTATTTAGTTGTTTTCCTACTACCATCAGCTCTTTCAGTAGACTCAATTGTAATTGCTTGAGCCGGACAAACTGCTTCACATAATTTACAGGCGATACATCTTTCTTCACCATTAGGGTATCTTCTTAATGCGTGCTCCCCTCTCATTCGAGGGCTTACTGGTCCTTTCTCAAAAGGATAGTTAATAGTTTTTGATTTTTTAAATAATTCTTTTAGAGCCATGATTAAACCGGAGATAAATTCTACTAAAAATATAGTTTTAAAAAGCCTGTTCAAATTCATTAAAAATTTCCTTTTGGAAGTTTATCAAAGTAAAATAAAAAACTTGCTGTTAAGACCAAGTAAATTAGTGAAAATGGTAAGAAAACTTTCCAACCGAGGCGCATCAATTGATCATACCTGTACCTTGGCACTATGGCTTTAATTAAAGCAAACAAGAAAAATAAAAACAAAATTTTTGAAATCATCCATATTGGAGATGGAATTATATTTAAAGGATAAATATCTATAATTGGTAGCCATCCTCCTAGAAAAAGTATCGATCCCATTGCGCACATTAATAAAATATTCGCATACTCTCCGAGCCAAAACATTGCATACATCATTCCAGAATATTCTGTTTGATAACCGGCAACTAATTCAGCTTCAGCCTCAGGCAAATCAAATGGGGGCCTATTTGTTTCTGCTAATGCTGAAATGAAAAAGATAACAAACATTGGGAATAAAGGAATTACATACCATAGTTCTTTTTGTGCTATAACAATATCCTTTAAATTTAAAGACCCAACACACAGAAGTACATTTATGATTATAATACCAATCGAAACCTCATAAGAAACCATCTGTGCTGCAGATCTAATTGCTCCTAAGAAAGGATATTTCGAATTAGATGCCCATCCACCCATTATTATTCCATATACCCCTAGGGAGGAAACTGCGAAAAGATATAAAATTCCTACATTAATATCTGAAAGAACTAAATCTTCGCTCATCGGAATAACTGCCCAGGCTACTAAAGCTAAAGTCATAGTTACTATTGGGGCTAGAATAAAAACTGCCTTATTGGCACTGGCAGGAATAATAATCTCTTTAAATATATACTTTAGTGCGTCAGCTAAAGTTTGAAAAAGTCCAAATGGCCCAACAACATTAGGACCTCGTCTTTTTTGAACTAAACCCCACACTCTTCTATCAAGCCAAACAATCATTGCTACAGAAACAAGTATAGGAATTAGTAAAAATAAAATTTTATAAATTTCCTGACCTAAAATTAGTAAGTATTCCATTATCAATTATTTGTTCCTGTTCTTTTAATATTTTGTTTTATTTGCCGACATTCGCTCATAGTCTTAGACGCTCTAGAAATATAATTTGTATAGAAATAATCTAGTTGTCTAATTGATATTTCTTCACTTATAAAATCAGATGAAATATATTTACTAATATTTTTCTCATATACAGGCAGATCATTAATCTTAGAATAATTTGGAATTAATTTAAAAACCTCATCTCTTAATGAATTAAAATTAAATGAATTATCTTTTTCACCCATATTTTTTAAAATTAGATTGAATATTTTCCAATCTTCTAATGCATCCCCTATTGGATAAGATGCTTTTTTACATTCTTGAATTCTTCCCTCTAAATTTTCATATAGTCCATTTTGTTCAGTAAAAGCTGCGCTAGGAAGAACTATATCAGCAATTTCTGCGCCTCTATCGCCATGACTCCCTTGATATATAATAAATTCATTGTTTTTATGTATTTTTAGATTATCCGAGCTTAAAAGATATAAAAGCTTGAATTCATTATTTTTTAATTTTTCAAAAAAAGTAAATTTTTCTTCATTTTCTTTGGTTAAAACTTTTAAATCAATTAATCCAACTGTTGATGCATTTTGAGGTAAGAAATTTAATGCATTCCAATCTTTTGTTAATAAATTATTTTTTTGTAAAAAATTTTTAATTTCTTCGAAAATATATTTACCAGTTTTAAGCTCTAAAGCAGACTCACCAATTATAACGATTGGTTTTTTAGCTTTCAGAAATTTTTTAGAAAAATCAATTTCATTTTTAACTATCTTTTGAATATCATCCGTTTTATTTCCAATAATTGTGTAATCGTAAGTTAAATCTCCAGGATCTCCAATTGAATATATAGGTGTCCTCTTTTGCACAAATGCTTTTCTTATTCTAGCATTTAACATGGTCGCCTCATGTCTTGGATTTGTACCAATTAAAAGGATAAGATCTGACTCCTCGATTCTTTTAATTGTTGAATTAAATAAATAATTAGTTTTTACATTTGAATTTATATAGAATTTTTTTTCTCTAAATTCTAAGTTATTACTTTGTAAATATTCAAAAAATTTTTTAAAACTTAATGCATTTTCTAAACTGACCATATCACCTATATGTCCGCCAATTTCATTTGAACGTATAGACTTTATCTTGTTTGAAATTAAATTTATCGCCTCCTCCCAAGTTGATTTTTGTAATTTATTGTTTTTTTTTATATATGGAACATCTAGTCTTTGTTTTAATAATCCATCACATGAATAACGGGTTTTGTCAGAAATCCACTCTTCATTTATATTATTGTTTAATCTAGGCAATACTCTTTTTACTTCCCAATTATAAGTATCAACTCTTATATTTGATCCAACTGCATCCATCACATCAATGCT
>MDSW01099447.1_pt1 | contig 13538 bp, 11 predicted proteins | sample 811171 | NCBI WGS metagenome assembly MDSW01 (sample SAMN05326641, study PRJNA326480) | marine metagenome | isolation source: seawater | place: Atlantic Ocean: North West | collected 2012 | reverse complement strand
GCTGAGTTCTTCGATATGCGAAACGTTGCGGCAGCCAACAATGACTTTAGCTGCCCGAACCGTTTGGAGGACATAAGCAAGCGCCAGATGGGATGGGGAGACCCCGGCTTCTTTCGACAAAGATCTGAAACCATGAAGCTTTGAGAGGATCGGCCGAAAGTAAGCTGGTAAGGTGTTAGGATTCCGGAATATTAGACCTTGCAGAAATACACTACGCAGAAACACGAGAATATCTTTGTTTTCACATTTTTTAGATAAACCAGATTCTGCTAGCCTGTTGTCGAAAACGTTTGTTGGAATTTGAAATGCACCGACTTTGTTGAAAGTAAGCGCGTCAATCGCTTCTTCGGGTTTATAAATTGATAGGCCGAAATATCTGAATTTTCCTATTTCCTGCAATTCCGCTAGCGCTTCCCGCACATGTGGGCGGGCAAAGTCAGCCGGATCGTGAATAAGATATCCCTCGAGGCGCTCAATTCGCATGCTCCTGCAGGTTGTTTCTATATGGGACTGGACCGTCGACCTAATTTCTGTGTTTGGGATATCTCGCATCGTAGGCAATTTACCTATTGTTCGGAAATGATTGCCTGTCCGGTTACTCCAGTTGCCGATACGTATTTCTGCTTCGCCATAAGCCGAAGCCGTGTCGATAAATCGTATCCCCCGTGACCATGCGGCGGTGAGCAGATCATCTGTCTCAGCTGGAGAAAGAGACGATTGCGGGTTCGCGATGCCATACGGCTGGGCCAATGCAGCGGCACCCATAACAACTCGATGCATGACGGAAACGTCTGCCATATTTGATGAGATAGCCTGTTTTTTGAATTTGAAACCTAAAATTAAGGATGGCTGTAATTTATAGCAACGATCTTTCGCTGCGTTTGTAGAAGATTATTCTTCAAAGCTGGTGATCCCAAAATTCCAAGGATCATTCGGGTAATTTTTTGGATCGACGCTTTGGTGAGGTGATGGAGGTCAAGTGCCGGACTTCGACTGACAAATATTTACAGCTGAAACCTTTTATTATCCGACTTAAATTGCGGTTTCTTCGGAAAAATTTACTAGCGAAATAGGGTCAAAAAAGCGTTGGTAAAATTTTTGGTGACGGTCTTGGTGACGCGGAACACGTAGTTGGGAAAGTGGCATTATTTTTTCATTTCAGAATAGCCATTTTCACAGGGCGTTGGACGATTTACACGCCTATTTTGGTCTCGCGTTGTTTATAAATTATAGCATCTAGTAAAACGGTTTGGCAGTTCGCGCGGTCAAAACTTTTGGTTTCTATGATTTTTGGCAACAAGTTCTTGGCTTGGTCATACGGGTTTTCTTGACACCGGCGTTGGTTTGAGTGATAGTCCATTGTTGTCGGTTGCAAATTGATTCACCCGCGCTGCGGTAGCTTGGGAATTTGCCTCCATACAAGCATTTTTCTTAAAAAATATGATACCTCTTTCCATTCCGGATTTGCGCGGCCGTGAGGCCGAATACCTTGCGACTTGCGTCGATGATAATTGGGTTTCGTCTGCAGGGCCGTTTGTAACATCTTTTGAAACAGAAACCGCTGCTTTAGCAGGTCGGAAATTTGCTGTCGCGACGGTTAACGGCACAGCAGCACTCCATCTTGCCCTAATTGGGGCGGGTGTTCAGAAGGGAGATCATGTCGCAGTCCCGGACTGGACGTTCGCCGCTACGGCAAATGCCGTCCATCATGCCGGAGCAATTCCGCTCTTTGTCGATGTCAATTCGGACAGCTGGACGCTTGACCCGGGCCAATTGGAACGGGCTTTCGACAGTTCCAAAGGTGAGAAGATTAAGGCGGTGATCGTGGTGGATACGCTCGGTTATACAGCGGATATGGATAAATTAGCGGGGGTCTGTCTTAATCGTGGAGTCCCGTTAATCGAGGATGCGGCGGGTGCTATTGGTGCCACTTACAAGGGCCGCCCGGCGGGGAGCTTTGGTGCCTTCTCGATATTTAGTTTCAACGGCAATAAGACGGTCACTGCCGGTGGCGGGGGAATGGTTCTGACAGATGATGGAGAGAGGGCATCATATCTTTCGCATTTGAGTAAGCAGGCCCGCACCGGTGAAGACTACGAGCATGATGCAATAGGCTTCAATTATCGTATGACTAATGTTAACGCCGCGATTGGAATTGCTCAGCTTGAGCGCTTAGTCGAAATGTTGGAGCGCCGCAGAGAAATTGCCTTAGCTTATGATGAGGCCCTTATAGATTGTAAAGCGATGACCCCGCCTCCATCTCCCTCCTGGGCAAATCCGAGCGGATGGCTCTATTCGGTGCGTTGCGCCAATGCTGAAGTTGCGAGCTCGATGGTCGAGCATTTCCGCGCAAAGAAAATTGAAGTTCGTAAATTTTGGCGATCACTATCCAGTCAGTCGGTTTATAGTGAATCTGCTGCAATCCTGTCAGGTGTATCTCAAGGGTTGACGGGCACAATAGTATCGCTGCCGTCATCTAGTTCTTTGACGGATAAAGAGCTCGCAAAAGTGATCTCTGTATTAAAATCCTTTGACGATTCTGTTGTGCCAAAAGAATTGTGAGAATAATGGCGAAAACACAAAAAATTACGCTCAATGACGTTAGAGAGTCGCTTAATCCAGATATTGTTTCCGATGTATCTGTGCGATGGTTTGGTCGGCCTTTGGGTAATCTTATCACACCTTTTTTTAACAATACGGGCTGGACCGCAAATGGAGTAACTATCGTTCGCTTTCCTATTGCCCTAGTCGGTGTTTTGTTTCTCGCTATACCGGAACCGAATTTGTGGCAAGTGTCAGCCCTAATCTATTATTTGTGTTTCATACTGGATTTTGTAGATGGCAATCTTGCGCGTTTACAAAACGATGCAACGTATTTTGGCAAGTTTCTGGATGGAGTTGCGGATTTTGTATACGGCCTTTTAGCCCCTTTCGCACTAGGTATGGGTCTTTGGCAGTACTTTAATGAACCTATCGCGATTGTTATTGGAGCACTGATTTCACTAACCTCCGCGACAAACCATATGCTCCGCAGCCGTTTGAGTTTTTTCCGGGAATGGATGGTTAGTCTCACCGGACCTCTCACAAAATCCGAGCTTGATAGTGCGAAATTACCTTGCCGCATCCAGGCGAAAGCCGCTTTCTTTATCGTCAATGCCTATTTCTTTTGTTTTCTTCTTCTTTTTTATCCAGTTTGGGGCGGTGTCGCATTATTGGGTCTCTTGGTATTATTTCAAATGATTCCCGACATCGTGTGGATGGGCACTACTTTTGCCGAAGCGAATGCATTACTGCGGCGTGGCCGTATTAGCAGGCATGCAAGGGTTGAATAACCAAATTCTGTTAATGCCTTACGCTACAAGGAATTGAATAGAAAAGATGGTTTTCATAATTGCGGAAGTAGGCCCAAATCATGATGGGTTACTGAAAAACGCGCTCGAAATTGTTCATCGGGTTGCGGATTCAGGAGCCGACGCAGTCAAGTTTCAAACGTTTCAATCTGGTGAGACGGTGGTTTCAAAAAATACGCCACTTGCTCCTTATATGGAACGAACTGGCAATGCCGGTGACCAAAATGATTTGCATGAGACGCTGGGGTTGACCGACGACGAATTTCGCAAGATATCGGACGAATGCAAACATTGCGGGATCATGTTTCTCTCGACACCGTTTGATGTGCCGTCGGTCTGGTTGTTACAAGATCTCGGGGTACCGCTCATGAAGGTGCCGTCCGGCGAGCTGACGAACCCGTTCCTGCTGCGTGCGATCGCAAAGACAGGTTTGGACCTAATCGTGTCAACAGGCATGGCTGAGCTGATCGAAATCCAATCGGCTTTGTTACTTGTTCGAGAGGAGTGGGAAAACCTGGGGCTGAAGGGTTCAACACAACCGGAACTAACTCTTCTGCATTGCACGTCCGCTTATCCAGCTCCTTTAGAAGAAGTCAATTTGCGAGCGATGGATGTTTTAAAAAAAGAATTCAATGTGCCGGTCGGCTATTCCGATCACACCACTGGAATGCTAGTTCCGCTGCTGGCAGTTGCGCGTGGTGCTAAGGTAATTGAAAAACACGTCACGCCAAATCCGAATCTTGCAGGTCCCGACCATATGGCGTCATTGCCGCTGGTGGAACTGCCCACGCTCGTTTCTGAGATTCGAAATGCCGAACAGGCGCTTGGAACAGGGATAAAGAGAGTTACGGAATCAGAAAAGGAAGTTAGGCAGGTTGCACGTAGAAGCCTTGCGGCAATGAGTGAAATTTCGGCAGGTCAGAAATTTGAAACTGCAATGCTTACGGCCCTTCGGCCCGAAACGGGTATTTCTCCCATGCAGATAACTGAAATTGTGGGGCGAGAATGCAGGCATAGTTATAGGCCTGGCGAATTAATAAACGTCGATGAGTTGGATGACAACGTTCCCTGAATTGCTGTGAGCAAAGTTCGGAAAATACTCTATGTCTCAGGATCGCGTGCAGATTATGGCCCCATACGTGATCTTTTGTGGGAAATTGACCGCCAGCCAAACTTTGACTTGAGCTTGCTCGTTACCGCAATGCATTTGAAGCCCGAACACGGAATGACGAGGACTGAGATTGAACGGGATGGTTTTCATATAGCCGCTCAGGTGGAGACAGACGTGGAAGATGGGGAATTAGTCTCTATGTCGACTTTTGTTGGGCGAGCGATGGTAGGGATCGCAGAAGCGATAGACCGTCAGGCTCCGGATATTCTTTTGTTACTAGGCGACCGCGCTGAACAATTATCTGCCGCTGTTGCCGGTGCGATTCAGAATGTGACGATCGCCCATTTATGCGGCGGTACCAACTCTGGTTCAATCGATGGATCGTTTCGTCACGCGATTTCAAAATTTGCCCATTACCACCTGCCTGCATCGCAACGTCATGCGGATCGCTTAATTCAGCTGGGAGAGCAACCAGAGACCATACATGTGGTTGGTCTTCCGGGTGGCCATCTTGGCAAACATGTAACCCATACGCCAGAAGGCATACGCAATCATTACAGCTTGCCGTGTGGGAAACCATATCTGTTGGTATTGCAGCATCCCGTTACACATTCGCATAAAGATGCCGAATATCAGATACGGGAAACGCTAGATGCCGTTGTTGAGATGGGCCTACCAACATTGTTAGCAAATCCTAATGGGGACCCTGGTGGCACCGAGATTTTGGATATCATAACTTCTTACGCGTCTATTTTTGATGAATTGTACTTATTGCCGCCGCCGGCAGATCGGGAATTATTCGCGAGTGTCATGGCGCATAGCGCAGTTCTTATTGGCAATTCGAGTTCTGCAGTTTACGAGGCGATGAGTGTAGGCCTCCCTGTTGTTAACATTGGTGACCGTCAGTTCGGTCGTGAGAATGAATCGGTTTGGATTAATGTTGGATATAACCGACAGGAAATTGTTGACGGAATCAAATCGGCAATGTTCGATGAATCGTACAGATCGAGTCTCCGCAAATTTTCGAGTGCATTGGGTGCTTATAACCCTGAGGTCCAGGTAGCAAAAATTCTGGCGGGATTAGATTTATCGCGGAGCAGCCATCCAAAGAAATTCTTCGATATTGTGCCAGAAAAAGGCTGATTGGTTACTTGAGACAGGGCAGGATATGTTGATACTTGGGCATAAAATTACGTTACGCGCGATCGAAAAATTGGACCTACCTCAACTTCTCGAATGGTCCAATGACCCTAAAGTTGCGATGCAGTTAGGGGAAATTCACTTTCCTACTTCGCAATCGCAGCAAGAGCGTTGGTTCGAAGATATTGACCGTGATAAATATAATATCCGTTTAGCCGTTCTCGATGAGCAAAATCAGTTGGTGGGGTACTCTGGATACTGGAACATCAACTGGCGGGCACGGCATGCCGAACATGCGGTTGTCATAGGGAAGCCGGAAGGTCGGCGCTCGGGTAATGGAAGTGACGTGATCCGAGCTTGCGCACGTCATGCTTTTGAACATTTGGACTTGCATCGATTGTATTGCAACATTTTGGCGACCAACACGTCTTCCTTAGCTTGTTATCAGAGTTGTGGTTTCCAAATTGAAGGCACGCTTCGTCAACATCAGTATCGAAGTTTTCAACGTGTCGACCAATTGGTTCTTGGGCTACTGGCTAGCGAGTTTAAGAGAGATTGAACCTTGCCGAAACATAGTTTTGAATTTGTTTTGTCGCAGGTTAAACCGGCAGAAACCAGCGGCAAATTTTTGGTGAATTTCTAATTTCCGCGTTTAATAGCGGAATTCTTGGAACAGCAAATTTACACTGTGTCAAAAGCTAAGGTTAAAGCGGCGTTGGGAATCAAACGTGGTGTAATAGGGGGTGAATTCGGTATCCAGAAACCGGTATTCGCGGATATTACAGCAAACTCAGAATTAACGCGAGGATTGGACGGAACGTGGCTGTTGAGCGGTCGTTTCGCGTTAGCGCGGATATTGCGGAAATTAATGGGCCAGGGCGTTAATCATGTGCATTTGCCGGCTTACCTCTGCGAAAGTGTTTTGGAACCGGTGCGCTGCCTCGGTTTGGAAATGTCATTCTATCCTATTCGAGATAACTTGAGCGCCGAACCAGATCCGCCAGCTGGCTCTGCGGTATTGCTCATACATTATTTTGGGCAGATTAACCGGGCGGCGGCAGATATACGGGGTCAGGCGGGCAACGATTTCTATTTGATTGAAGATGCCAGCCAGGCATTGCTGACAGATTGGAGAAGCGACGTTACGGAACAGGCCTACTATCTCATCAGCCCTCGGAAGTTTGGTCCAGCACCGCTCGGTGGTTGGTGTAATATATCGTCGGATAGTTCCAATTCTAATGATGAGGCCTTAATCGCATACTGTTCTCTTGCGGCTAGGCTGGTTAAAGCGGCTTACATGGATGACGACGACGGGCCAATTCTACCGGAAACAGAAAAATTTTATCTGGACGCCTTTGAGGCGGTTGAAAAAGTGCTATCTGCTCAATCCGGGGCGGATATCTTGCCGAATTGGGTTGTGTCTCTGATTGCCGGTATTAATTGGTCTGAGGTGGCCGCGGCACGGCTCACAAATCTAGAGGTGTTAATCGCAAATCTTGAGAATCGGTTTATTGCGCCGAACTCTCCGTTCGCGCCTAACGAAATACCCCTCGGGTATCCAATTCTTTGTGATAATCGAGATGAATTGCGCCGAAAGCTGGCATCTCGTAGGATTTTTTGTCCGGTCCATTGGCCTTTGCCGGCCGAAGTTTCCTCAGCCCAATTTCCGGAAGCTTACTCACTCTCTGAGAAAATAATGACCTTGCCGTTGGATCAAAGATACACGATCGAGGATATGGCGCGATTAGCTGAGAATGTTTTGGAATTGTCTTAAATGGCGGACGTACAAATTTTTGATGCCGGGCGTGAAGGGAAAAGTTGGGTTTCATATTTTGCTGATTGCCGAGGCCTGCCGCCTGATATTTATCAGATGCCTGAATTCGGCCTGTTGTATTGTTCGGTAGGATCGGAATACAAATTATTTACTTATAAAGAGCACGATGCTGTTTGGGCATATTCATTCTTGCTACAGGCACTTCCAGTTGATTATAGAGATATCGCGGGGAATGAAGCGCGAGATATCGAAACGCCATACGGATATGGTGGTCCTGTCACTAACACCCAAGACGAGGCATTTATACGGCGAGCGAACGACGCCTTTCAGGAATGGTGTCTCGGCATTGGTGTCATCGCTGAATTTGTGAGGTTTCATCCGGTTCGGTGCAACCAGCACGCTCGAAGCCCTTATATAGCTCCTATACCAAATCGGCTTACCGTGTCGCTTAGTCTATCGAAGGATAAATCGATTTTGAGTGCATTCGATGGGAATGCGCGAAATATGGTAAAGCGCTTCAAACGCGAAGGAGCAACGATCGAAGAAACGGAATTTGCCGAAGATTTTGAGCAGTTTGTCGAAATCTATAAGCATACGATGCGGCGAGTATCTGCAGACGATTTCTATTATTTTGACCTGGGTCATTTCGACCGACTTCGCCGACTGACCCTTGGCCCCGCCAAGCTCTATGTTGTCAAACGTGACGGAAAGATTTTAGCGGGAGCCATCTTCCTGATGGGTTCAGACTTATTGCACTATCATCTATCGGCGACAGATTCGGACAATAAAGTGGTTGGAGCCACAAACGCCCTTATTGCAAAAGCGGCAGAGCAAGGGCGGCAGCATGGCTTCAAGCGGCTGCACTTTGGCGGGGGACAAAGTAATTTACCGAACGACCGGTTGTTGAAATTCAAACGCCGCATGTCGACTGACGAACATTCCTTTTGGATCGGAAAGTATGTGCACGATGAAAAGGTCTATTCTGATCTTTGCGGGCGTTGGCGGGATCAAAACCCAGACAGAGTGGCGGAATTCGGAAATCGGATTCTTTGCTACCGCTTCGCCTCATCTTCATAGATCGCAGAAGAACTTACCTCACGGCCAGTATAAGGGTGGATTAACTTTGCTAGCAGTATGAAAAGAAAAAATAATGTCTGAAGTTACCGTTGAATATGTTGGCCACGCCTGTTTGCTTATCGCGGCCGACGACGAATACCTTATTACGGACCCGTGGTTCACAAATCCTGTGATGGCGAATTCCTGGTATCATGTGCCCCGATATGCTCGAACGATTCAGGAGCTACCGGATCTGAATTACATATATGTGTCTCATGAGCATGCGGATCACTTGGACATACCGGCCCTGCGGCAGTTGACGCCGAGCGCCACCATTATTATTCCCGCATTTGGCGATGGGAAACTTGAGAAAACCCTCGAAGATGCTGAGCTTTCTAACCAAGTTGTTGCGCTGAATGACGGGGAAGTGTTTAGGACCGCGGGGGGTATAAGTCTCGCGCTTTATTTTGCTGATACGGGCTCGAAAGATTCGTCACTGGTTTTGGAGAAGAATGGAACGTGTATTTACAACAATACTGACAATTGGATGACACCATCGAAGATGAAAGAAATCGCAGACCGATGGGATGTGGATATAGCCTTTCAATGTTATGCTGGCGTCGGGTCGTTCCCCTCTTATATGCTTTGGCCATTAAATCATCGGGTCGAGCTCGGTGCGGCAAAGAAGGCTCAACTTTTCGATCGGATGAAGGAGACTCTGCTGGCGCTGCGGGCCAAAACGATGGTGCCGTTTGGGGCGAGTTTTGCATACCTCCGACCTGAAACCCTATGGCTCAACGACGTTTGTGCGACGGATCCTGAGGAATGCCGACAGTGGTTAATAGATCAAGGGGTCAAAATTCCCATCTCCTTAATGGACCATGGCGATCAATGGGCAATTTCGACTGGTGTTAAAAAGGGAGCTATTCGCCATTCATTGACGATCACACCGCAGACGATCGAGGAATATTCGCAATACTACGCGAAAATCATAGAGAAAAAGCGATTAGAAGAGGGGGTAGATAAGGCATATTTGGAACTCAATGATATTATGCTTGGCGAGTATCTCCGTGGTTGGGTCGATGCTGATGGAGATAGGTTTTGCGAAAACCCAATTTCAATACAGTTTAGTATCTCCGGGAACCAAGGTATAATTTGGACTGTTGATTTTGGAGCAGAAAGCCAGACAGTTTCGAAGAAAATTCTACCTCGTCCAAATCTCTTTCTCAGCTTAACCGATGTCGAACTTTTTAACGGTCTGGTCCACAGATATTATAGTTTAGCGGATCTATACCTATCTTCCCGAATTCAGATGAATAGGTACCCTTACGAAACTTATCATAAAGTCTTTTTTGATTCGTTTTTTTGGTGGCAGGATGGGGTTCAAGTCGCGCGTAACCGTGAACGTGCCCTTGAGGTAGGGTCAGACTGGCAGATTGGTTTGATCAAATGAACCACGATTGCCGCGTTTGTGGTCGCCGTGTTAATCGTGAGATATTTGCTCACCCTGACACACCACTTTTTCTGGGTATCATTGGCGAAAATACGCCGAAAGAATTGATTAATATAAACTTGCCGATCTCATTGGTTGTCTGCGAATTCTGCCAAACGGTGCAGCAGCCAGTCGAAACGAAAGTTGATGCTCTCCTGAATCAAATTTATCTCACTTCGCAGGACAATGCTTGCTCTGGAACACGGACGGGCGAAGGTGAGTTTGGTAGGCAGCGAGCAAATCTTTTTTTAAAGATGACAGGCCTGGATACGATGCCTGAGCGTATTCTCGAAGTTGGCTGTAACGAGGGTCATATGTTGGCTATCTGCAAGGAACGTGGTGGCAAGCAGATGGTCGGGGTTGAGCCTTCCGCCAAGATGGCATTCTCGCCATCACCCGGCATTGAGATATTGCCGGGATATTTTGATGGTTCGACCTTTCCGGCGGAGGAGTTCGACCTGGTCTACTTGATTGAAGTTTTTGAACACATTCCATATCCAATGGAATTTCTCCGCGATGTACACCGTGTTCTGAAACCTGGCGGTAAACTGGCCATGTCTATGCCAAACTGCGAAACAAACCTGCGTTATGGTAATATTGGAATGCCTATTCACGAACACCTTCTCTATTTCACTCCAAATTCTTTAGAGAATGCATTGTGCCGAGCTGAATTCGAAGTGATGCGAGTCGATTCCAATTTTTCCCATCTGTATTGCCTGGCGCAGAAATCGGATGTGAAGCAGCCCCTGATCGAAGGTAAGGCGCCCGAAACGGAAACCTTTTGGCCTGCTTGTGTAGAGCGCTTTGAAATGGTTGCTGACTTTGCTAGCCGACAAACAGGTCGTTGGGCCTTTTATGGTGCATGTAGCTTGACAGCTAATCTGTTGTCTTGGGGGCCAGAAATTGACTTGATTAATGCTCGGGTCATCGATTCTGATAAAAATAAATGGGGACACGTTATTTCAGGCTGTCGCCTGCCAACCATCTCTCCTGCGCAAGCGAAAGACGAGGCCATAGAGAATGTTGTAGTGATGCCTTTTGGCTTTCAAGAAGGCATCGAATCCTATATCCGGCAACATCTCCCCTCGGTCAATCCCACTTTACTCTACGGCGGTTTGGCCGACCAATATGCGCAAAGCAAAGTCTAATTCGAACAAAGGGCTGGCTCCGTAGTATTGTTCGCGAAGGGGCTGACGGAATTCTAACGGCAATGGAAATGTAAATGACTATCATCCAGCAGGATGGAAAAGTTTTTCTCAACGATCCGCAAGAAGGGTTGCTTGAGGTAAAATATGGATTGCCAGCAGAGGTGAAGTTTTGCCGCAGCTGTGTTTTGTCCAATCAGCGCGTGGCACCTTCACGATCAGTCCAAGATACCACGGGCTCTCCGAAGACAACTGTCCGATTTAGTGAAGACGGCATATGCGATGCGTGTAGAGTTGTTGCTAACAAAGAAGAGATCGACTGGGAAGCCCGCGAGCATGCTCTTGTGGAGTTGCTCGATCGGAAACGGTCTCGAAATGGCTCATATGATTGTTTGGTTCCCGGGTCGGGTGGCAAGGATTCTATTTATGCTGCGCATATGCTCAAAGTGAAGTTTGGCATGAATCCGCTTACGGTGACGTTCGCACCCCACCTATACACAGAGGTTGGTTGGCGGAATTTTCAAAATTGGGTGCATGTCGGTGGTTTTGATAATTATTTATTTACCGCAAATGGGCAGGTCCAGCGAGAACTGACGAGACTTTCATACCGAAAACTTTTGCACCCGTTCCAACCTTTCACCATCGGCCAGCGGTATTTCCCGGTTAAGCTGGCGCAGAAACTCGGAATCTCCTTAATGTTCTACGGAGAAAACGCAGCCGAATACGGGACAGCGGAAGATAAGGATAACGAGTCAGAAGTCCCGACTAAGTATTTCACGGTTAATGCTGGCGAAGAAATTTATCTTGGTGGTTATTCCGTCTCTGAATTAAGCGATTTCGGCATAACTGAGCCTATGCTTGATCCTTACCTGCCGATGACAATAGACGATTTTCAAAAGGCAGAAATTGAATCTCACTATCTTGGCTACTTCCTGCGCTGGACGCCGCAGGAGAATTATTATTATTCGGTCGAGCACGCGAAATTTGAGGCCAATACCGAACGAACAGAGGGGACCTATTCGAAATACAATTCGATTGATGACCGCATTGACGGATTTCATTACTGGACGGGATTCATAAAGTTCGGTATTGGCCGCTGCACGCATGAGGCATCACAGGAAGTTAGGCATGGCCATATTACTCGTGAAGAAGCAGTCGCTCTAGTTCATCGTTTTGACGGAGAGTTCCCCAAGAAATATTTCCCGGACGTCCTTGAATATTTAGATATGACTGAGGACGAGTTTTTCGATGTCGCAAATAGCTTTCGTTCGCCTCATCTTTGGCGCCAGTCGGGCAACGATTGGGAACTGCGTCACAAAGTGTCTTAGGATTAATAGATGTCGCGTTTGCCGTTAACCCTGAAGGCCAATACTTTTCGGGTGCCATGCCGACGGAACTAATATGGATCGGGGCGGTGATTGCCGGGTTCTCGTTTATCCAATCGATATTCGGGATGGGGCTGCTGATATTTGGGACACCGCTCTTGCTTCTGCTGGGCTTCGGATTTTTGGAGACGATCAGCTGCCTATTGCCGGCCTCTTTGGCCATTTCAGTGTTGCAATTGCAAAGGCATAAAGAGCCCAAGCCGAAAATACCGCGTGATTATTTTATAATATGTCTACCTGCGATTGTCTTCTCGCTCTCCATCTTTATTCAGAGCGACTTGATATCAGATGCAAAATTAGCGGTAGGCCTCATGCTACTCGTTGCAGCATCGATGCGCTTAATACCGGCATTGAATAAATGGATGATTGCTGCCGTACAACGGCAAATTCGATTATATCACTTGGTGATGGGCATTTTGCATGGTGCCACGAATTTAGGCGGCGCCATGCTTGCAATACTGGCCGGCGCCACACAAGACGAAAAAGCACAGATTCGGTTTACTGTCTCATTTTACTACTTGGGCTTTGCCATAATTCAGTGTTCAACTCTTATTATTTCTGGAAATGGGGTCGGGTTGCTCAATGGAGTACTTTTTGCACCCATTGCTGTAGTCGTGTTCTTCATTGCCGGCAACCCAATTTTCTCCCAATTAAAAAACAGCCGATATCAAAAGGTTCTTACATACTTCATCTTCTCATTCGGCCTCGCCTTGTTTGTTAATTTCAGCATTCAATGAAATCGCTCCGCTTTAATCAAATGTTTATAAATGTATTTTTGATTTGGATATAAACTGGAATGGTAATTTGGATCACAGGTATTTCTGGTGCGGGTAAATCAACTCTGGCGGCGCTGATCCGGGATAATTTTAAAAGCCAGCTGCCTGAGCTGGTATCGATTGATGGTGATGAGGTGAGGGAGCTATTTGGAAAAAATCTAGGATTTAAGGAAGATGATCGGTATAGGCAGATTCAAAGAATACAAACATTTGCCCGAATGCTCGACCGCCAAAATATGGTTGTGGTCGTATCGGCATTATATGCACACCCTAATTTGCTAGAATGGAACCGAGAAAATTTTTCAGACT
>MDSW01145435.1_pt1 | contig 13540 bp, 11 predicted proteins | sample 811171 | NCBI WGS metagenome assembly MDSW01 (sample SAMN05326641, study PRJNA326480) | marine metagenome | isolation source: seawater | place: Atlantic Ocean: North West | collected 2012 | reverse complement strand
TACGTTGATAGGCTGGATGTGGAAGCGCGGTAACGCGTGTAGCTGACCAGTACTAATAGCTCGATTGGCTTGATTAATGCACTGAAAAAAATTTTTGAAATAAATTATAGATTTATATTAAAGAATTGTAAAATATAACACATAAAATGAACTTAAAAAAATTAGCAGCAGACTATTTAGGTTTAGGTGAACATATTGATGTACCATATTCGAAAAAACTCACTGGTGGTAAAACAATAAATATTTTAAAATATTCTGGTTTAGTGTCCGTAGTTAAAAGACGTTCTTCAAAAAAAATTTCAGAAGAATGGAATAAAAACTATGGAAAAGATAAAAATTATAACCCAAAAATTCCAGCTATAATCTCGAGAGTAACTTATACCGCAGAAACGATTGCATCTAAAATAAATTTAAGATCTAAATCTTTAGTAGATCTTGGAGCGGGGGATGGAGTTTTGTTAAAGATTCTAAAAGATAAAAAATTACTAAAAAAACTATTCGGAGTCGAACCTTCACAAAAAAATTGTGAACAAATTAAGAAATATAAAATTAAATCTTACACTGGAACTATCGAAGAGTTTGCATCATCTACAAACAAAAAATTTGATATCGGAACTATTTTATGGACTTTATGCGCATGCTCAAATCCGACCGAAATCATAAAATCTGCATCTAAAGTTTTGAAAAGTGATGGATATTTAGTCATCGCTGAAGGAAGCAGAATATTAGTTCCATATAAAAAGCCAATTCAGATGTATTTTGGTTCAAAACAGGCACCCGACTTGCATCCCTTTCATTTTAGCAAAAACTCTTTAGTTAATCTCTTAGCACTAAACAAATTTAAAACTGTTTTTATTAATCGATATATAGATACTGACTATCTAGTTGTTATTGCAAAGAAAGTTAAAAGTGTTCCAAAAAGAGATATAAAGTTAGACGACTATAAAAAAGTAAAAAGCTTCTTTAAAGATTGGTATAAATTAAGCCAAAAATATAAGAAAGAAATTATAACTTAATAATTTAAAATATGATTATTCTAGGAATCTGTTTATCTTATCAATCTTCAGCTTGCTTAATGGTAAACGGTGAAATTAAAAATGCAATTAGTGAAGAAAGATTTTCTGGAATAAAAGATGATGAGAGTTACCCAAAAAAGTCAATTGATTATATTTTAAAAAATAATAATATTAAACCTTCAGATATAGATTATGTAGCGCATCTAGGCTATCACTGGACACCTTACTACCTACTAGTAAATAGGTTTTCAAAATTCACAGTTCTTGACAGAAAAAGAGAAGAAAATCTTTACTGGTATCCAAAGTTCTATCAAAATAAAAAAAACTTATCACAAGTAAAATTATTCAAAGACAAAATTAATTACAGCCAATACCCCGGAAGAAAATATTGGAAAAGAAACTTAAAAAAATATGAAAAAAAAAACGACGATACAAAAAATAAGGATTTGATCGAAAATGGAAAACGTATTAGATGTGAATTAGTAAAAAAACATTTAGGTATAGAAAAGAGCAAAATTAGGTTTATAGATCATAGTATGGGACACATTTGTTTTGCTTATTTTACAAGTCCTAAAAATCCGAAAAAAAGTTTAAATATTTCAATAGATGCTTACGCAGATGGAATTAATTATGCTGCTTGGATATTCGAAAAAAATAAAGGTTATTTAAAAAAAAGAGAGATAATAAGGTCTGATACTTCAATAATTGCAAGACTTTATCGATATACAACACTAATTCTTAATTTAAAGCCTGATCAGCATGAATACAAAGTAATGGGCTTAGCACCTTATGCTAAAGAAAAATACACTTCTAATTTGATTAAGAAGCTTAAAAAAATCCAAGATATTAAAGGAATTAATTTTAAATGGAAAAAAAAACCTAAAGATACTTATTTTTTTTTTAAATCTTTTTTTGAAAATTATAGATTTGATACTATAGCTGGAGCCTTGCAGTCATATACAGAATATCTTTTAGTTAAATTATTTAAAAATTTGGTCAAAAAATTTAAAGTAAAACAAATAAATTACGCTGGTGGAGTTGCAATGAACGTAAAAGCTAATATGTTATTGTCAGATTTAAATAAATCCACAAGACTTCATGTACCATTTGCTCCTGACGATGTTTCCCAATCCGTTGGAGGCGCTATTGCATTGCATTTACAATTGTTAGACCAAAAAAAAACAAATTTCCAAATATCACAGTTGAAAACACCGTATTTGGGAAAAAGTATTGATATAGAAGAAGAAAAAAGATTAATAAAAAAAATAAAAAAAAATAATAAGTACAAAGTATATAGTAAAAAAATAAATACTTTAGCTGCAAAGCTTTTAAGTAAAAATCACATTTTAGCTAGATGTGTTGGAAAAACTGAATATGGCGCTAGAGCTTTAGGAAATAGATCGATTTTAGCTAATCCATCAAACTTAGATTTAAAAACACAAATAAATAACAAAATTAAAAGTAGGGATTTTTGGATGCCTTTTGCTGCAACTGTTTTAAAAATAAAAAAAAATTTTTATTTTCAAAAAAATCCTAGTATTGATAACCTAAAATATATGACTAATTGCCTTAGGACAAAAACTAAAGGTGCAGATTTACTTAAAGCAGCGATACATCCATCAGACTTAACCTGTCGAGCTCAATTGTTAGATAAAAAAGATAATAAATCGTATTATGATTTGATTAATGCGTATGGAAAAAGAACAGGTAATTTTGCTCTTTTGAACACCTCATTGAACTTTCATGGATATCCATTAGCCAATGATATTCATGATGCTTATAAAATTGTCGACAAATCAAATCTAGATGGATTAATTTTGGAAAATTTTTTAGTAATAAAAAAAACTATAAAAATTTAGATATTCTCAAGAAAATTATAATTTTTTAAAGTTTTTTTTAATTAATTCTGCCAACTTAAAATCATACAAACTATCAATATCTACTGAATTTTTTTCACTCATTAGTAAATAGCTAATTTTTCCTCCAATTATAAATTTTTCAATTTTATTCATTTTAGTGATATAAATTGCAGCTCCATTTGCATTGTAATATTTCTTTTTTTTTTGTCTAATTGGAATTATTTTTTTTTTATTCGCTCTAATCAAAAAATTATTACTTTTTTTAAATAATGTATCTGGATTATATATATGTTTTAATTTTGATACACTCACCAAAGAGTCAGCTTTATTTCTTATAAAAGTTTTACAAGCTCTATCTATATCTTTAAAAGTCCTTAACGGTGATGTTGGTTGAAGTAGTATTACAGCATCATATTTTTTTTTTTGTTTAATTTTATTTAACTCAAATTTAATAACTTTAAGCATTAAAGTATTAGATGATGAGATTTTTTTCGGTCTAAGGGTAGGTACTTTGCAATTAAATTTTTCACAAATTTTTGCAATTTTTTTTGAGTCTGTAGAAATTATAATGTCTTTTATAAATTTTGATTGTTGAGCAGATTTTATTGTCCAATATATTAAAGGTTTGCCATCAAATTTTAATATATTTTTATTTTTTAATTCTCTAGACCCACCCCTTGCTGGAATAATTGCTAAAAAATTCATTATTTATTTGTAATTTAGTCTTTTTTGAATATCTATTTTTTTTATTTTTTTTAATATTTTAACAATTTTTTTAGCTGCATAACCATCTCCGTAAGTAAAATTTTTTCTACATTTTTTTTTAATTGCAATATTTATTTTCTTAAAAATTTGATCTGAATTATGAGATGAATGTAACACATTGTTACCATGCTCTCGTCCCTTTTGGCGTGTACCTATATTAACAACTGGCAAACCAAGAAAACCTGCATCTCTAATACCAGCCGATGAGTTTCCAACAAGACATTTTGATAATTTTAAAAGTTTATAAAAATATTGTGTTTCTAAATTCTTTATAAAAAAAAATCCTTCTCCTTTATTTAATTCTCTCCAAGTTCTAATTTTTTCAGAAATCTGTTCTGATCCAGCATCTACATTGGGCCAGAAGAAAATTTTTTTCATCTTTATTTTATTTGTTGCTTTAAGAGTGTTATAAATTTGATTACCAGCACTAGAGTATTCCGTCGTAACAGGGTGTTGCATTACAATAATAAAATTTTCATTTTGAAGATCAAATTTTTCACCAACTCCCTCATTAAAAATTTTTTTTTGAAAATCTCTTAAATTTATTTTTGTGTTTAATGTTTTCTTAATAAGATCCATTCTTGGACAACCTACTTTAAAAACATTTTTTTTATTTTCTCCCATTTTTATAATATATTTTTCTGCTCTTTTAGAAGCAGGAAAGTGCAAATGTGAGAATTTTGTAATAGCATGCCTTATACTTTCGTCAATAGTTCCAGAAATTTCGCCACCCATTGTGTGAGCTACAGGGATATTCATATATACAGCTGATAAAACTGTAGCCATACATTCATAACGGTCTCCTACTGTAAAAATTAGATCTGGCTTTTTCTTTTTCAGAAAACTTGAAAGCTCCATCATCGCAATAGATGTTGATTTGACCATTGTTTCAGGAGTTTCCCCCTCGACAACAAAAAAAATTTCTTGAGAAACTTTATAACCATCTTTTCTAATTATTTGGGAAACACCTCCGAATTTGCTTAAAATTGCTGACCCTCCTGCAATGATAGTTAATTCAAATTTTTTATCTTTATTAATTTCATGAATTAAAGATTTTATACTTCCATAATTTGCTCTTGAAAACACTACAATACAAATTTTTTTTAAAGACATTAGGTTATTATGTTCAGATTTTGAACATTGTCAATAATTATGTTCAAAATATGAACGAAAAACAGATAAATCTTTTTATTTTCGCAATTAAATCAGATTGGTCTTGATTAATTTAATTATTCTTACTATGTTTTGAAATGTGCGGAATAGCAGGCATAATTAATTTTAATGAAAAAAAGATTTCTGAGCGAGAGGTAAAATTAGCTTTAAAGTCTATAAAACATAGAGGACCAGATGATAGTGGTTCATGGACAAACAATAGTAAAAATATTGCACTAATAAATACCAGATTATCAATTCAAGATTTATCAACTAAAGGCTCACAGCCAATGACTTCAGACGATGGAAGGTTTGTAATTATTTTTAATGGTGAAATATATAATTTTAAATATCTTAAAAAAAATTATTTTTCTAATGAAAATTTTGAAAGCAATTCTGATACGGAGGTAATTTTAAAACTCTTTATCAGATATAATTATAAATTTCTAAATTTATTAGAGGGTATGTTTGCAATAGCTATATACGACAAACAAAATAATAAATTATTTATTGCCAGAGATGAATTTGGTATTAAACCTTTGTACTACTTTATTGATGGAAATAAATTTATTTTTTCGTCAGAAATAAAAACATTTTTTGAACTCAATATTAAAAGAGAAATTAATCCTAGATCTCTATCGAGCTATTTAACAAGTGAGTATTACGAAAATAAAACACATACATACTTTAAGAATATTTTAAAGTTAGAATCTGGAAGTTATATGGAGATTAGCAATGGGAGAGTAAAAACTCAAAGTTATTTTGATTTTTATGATTACTCTAAAAAAATTTTTGTACCAAAAAAATATAACGAAAGAAAAGAAAGACTAAGTGAAATAATCTTAAAATGTGTCAAAAATGGAATGGTAAGTGATGTACCAATATCTATAGCAGCTAGCGGAGGGTTGGACTCGTCAATTTTACAATACGAAGCATACAAAATAAATCAAAAGGCAAAACTAATTTCTTGGGATTTTAAAGAAAATAGTTTCTCTGAAAAGAAGTATGTAAACCAAATTTCAAAAATAACTAATGTCAGTCCCATTTTTTATAAAATTTATCCAAAAAAAATAATTAATATTTTAAAGGAAATTATTTCAATAAATGAAGAGCCTTTTGCCGGCGTTCCAATAATTTCTTATTACTTAGCTTTAAAAAATATAAATAATAATAAAGTTATTTTAGATGGTAGTGGTCTCGATGAGGCAAATGGGGGTTATGAAAAATACTATATTCAAAAAAAAAAATATAATAAACTTTCGCAAGATGGAAGTTACTCAATTAAAAATATTATAAATAAAAAATTTTTAAATAATTTTCCAAATTACGATAAAGATTTAATTTTACGAAATAGTTTTAAAAAAAAAATGTTCAATGATCTTTTTTTTATTAAATTACCTCGAGCCTTAAGATTTAGAGACAAGATAAGTATGAGCTTAGGTTTTGAGTTGCGACCTATTTTTTTAGATAAAGAACTTGTTGCATATCTTCATAAACTTAAAAGAGAAGATCATTACAAAAGAGAATTTACTAAATTTATCTTAAGGGATACTTACAAAAATAAAATAAGCAAGAATATAGCATTTGGGAAAAAGAGAAATATACAAACACCCCAAACTATTTGGTTTAAAAAAGATTTAAATAAATGGTTAAGTAATTTGTTAAGAAAAAGTCCATTATGGGACACAAATTTATTAGATAGAGATAAGTTTTTTTTAAATTATGATTTATTTAATAGAGGAAAAATTAATAATTCTTTCTTCATTTGGCAATTTATTAATTTACATTATTTTATAAAAAAAAATGATGTTTTAAGTTAGTAGATATCGCTTAATTTAATTGGTGTTTTAGATGCAAGGTTTCTCTTTAACTTTTTTCCAATTATTTTCTTTAAATCTTTAGAAAAAATCCCTGTTTTAGACTTCATCAACATTATATCATTTTCTTTTAATCTATAACCTTTTTTTTTATTTTCTTTTAGTATTATTTTTTTTTCGAAGACTTTTTTCATTTTTGAAAATAAGCCAATTTTATTTTTATCAAGAAAACTCTTCAGAATTTTTTTTGTTTTTTTTAATCCTATTACGTATTTAGAAAACTCATCAGGCTCCATTGCAAATTTTGCGTCACTTCCATACATCTTTCTTGAGAATGTTAGGTGTTTTTCGAATACCGTTGCTCCAGCGGACATTGCCAATATAGCAGCTTCATTTCCCTGTGTATGATCAGAAAATCCATATTCAAAATTTTTTGAATATTTTTTTTTCATTTCCTTAATAACGTTTATTCCAGCCATTTCAGGGGGGCAGGGATATAAAGAGGTGCATTGCATTAATGTAATTTTTTTTGATTTTAAAACTTTTAAAGCGGCGTTGATTTCATGCCACGAACCCATACCCGTTGAAATAAATAGATTTATATTTTTGTATTTATTTAACGATTTGAGTAAAAAAATATTAGTCAATTCACCCGATGGTATTTTAATATTTTTAACACCAAATTTAACTAAATTATGTAATGATTTTTCACTAAAAACAGAACACATAAATTGAATATTATTTTTTTTACATCTTTGAATTATTTGTTTCCATTCAGTTATACTGAATTCAATTCTCTTAAAATAATTATATCTAGTTTCATCTTTAAAATAATATGGTTCTGGGGCATCCTTTAAAGTTTCCTCCTCTGCTATGTGATATTGAAATTTGACACAATCAGCTTTGCACTTTTTAGCTAAATCAACAAGTTTAAGTGCATTACCTAACGAACCATCGTGTACCGACCCTATTTCTGCAATAATCATTTTTTATCTATAATACTCCCTATACCAATTTATAAAAGCCGATATTCCTTTTGACAAAGTTGTTTTTGGATTATAGTTCAAAATCTTCTTAGTTTCGGCAATACTTGCTGTAGTTTTAACAACATCGCCTAACTGCAATGTTTTAAATTTTATTTTAGGTTTTTTATTAATCTTTTTTGCAATTAAATTTACATAATCCATAAGCCTTATTGTTTTATTTCCTGAAATATTCAAAATCAAAGCTGGTTTTTTATTTTTAAAAAATTTTCTAATCTTTTTTTTGGTCGAAAACCTAACAATTGTTTTTGATAAAGCATCTGTTACATCATCGACGTAAGTAAAATCTCTTTTATGATTACCATTATTATATATTTCTATTCTTTTATTCTTTATCATTCTATCTGTAAATTTAAATAACGACATGTCTGGCCTGCCCCAAGGTCCATAAACAGTAAAAAATCGAAAACCAATTGTTGGAATTTTATAAAGATGAGAGTAAGCTGAGGCCATCATTTCATTTGTTTTCTTGCTAACCCCATAAGGAGATATAGGGGCATCGGTTTTGCTTAACAGTCCAAGTACATCGTCTTTATTATCACCATAGACTGAGCTAGATGATCCATAAATTAATAGTTTGATTTTAAATGTTTTTGATAATTCTAAAATATTTTGAAAAACAGTTATGTTATTATCAATATAGTTCTGTGGTTTTAATAGTGAATATCTTACTCCTGCTTGTGCCGCGAGATGATAAATGAATTTTGGTTTAAATTTTTTAAAAATTCCAAGTAACTTTGATTTATTTTTTAAGTCTATTTTAATAAATCTAAAATTATTATTTTTAAGATCTTCTATTCTATCTTTCTTAAGTTTTTTTGAATAATAATTATTCAAGTTATCTAGACCAACAACGTAGTAATTTTTATTCAATATTTTTTTTGCTAAATGGTACCCTATAAATCCAGCTACACCTGTAATTATAACTATATTTTTCATAATCTAAAAAAACCTTCTTTAGGAAATATATTTTTAATATCAAAAATTGCGAGATCTTCTTTACACATATTTTTTAAAATTCTCGCATTTAATTTTTTGAAGTAATCATGGTCAACAGATATTATAATTGCATCATATTTTTTGTTTGATGGTAATGACTTTAATAGTTTATATTTTTTTAAATCCTTTTGATGAAAATTCTTAATAAAAGGATCAAAGATTTCAACTGAAAATTTTTTCGATTTTAATCGTTCTAAAATATCAATAGATTTACTATTTCTTATATCATTGCAATTTGCTTTATAAGAAATACCCATCATTAAAATTTTTTTTACTTTTCTTAAATTTAATCTTTTTAGAAAGAGGTTTAAAATATCCCGCGGATATTTTTCATTAATATCTCTACCAGATAGAATGATTTTAGGTTTATATTTTTTTTTGATAAGTTTATCTATAAGATAATAAGGATCAACCCCAATACAATGACCACCCACCAATCCAGGTTTAAAATTTAAAAAGTTCCATTTTGTGTTGGAGAGTTTCAAAACCTCATTGGAATTTATTTTAAATTTATTGCTTATTAGCGAGACTTCATTCACAAAAGCTATATTGATGTCTCTTTGAACATTTTCTATCACTTTTGCCATCTCAGCTGTTGTTATGTCAGTTGAAACATGAACTTTTTTGATAACTGAGCTATAAATTTTTTTCATTAGTGCCAAAGACAAATTATTTGAACCAGATATTATTTTATCAATATTTTCAAAATTATTTTTTCTATCACCTGGATTAATCCTTTCAGGACTATACCCAAACAGAAAATCCCGGTTTATCCTAGAATTTGAAATTTTTTCTAAATAAGGAATAAATTCTTTTGTAGATGCTTCAGGATAAACTGTGCTTTCTAAAATAATAAGTTTATTTTTAATGCTGATTTTTTTAAATATATCAAAAGCTTTAAAAACTAAGCTTAGATCTGGTTTTTTATTTTTTGATATTGGTGTTGGGGTAGTTACTATAAAAACATTTGATGTATTTAAATCGTTTATATTTGACGTAAATATAATTTTTTTCAAAAATTTGGAATTTTTCTTTTCAATACTATTATTCTTGTCAAAAGATCTTTTTAAATCTTTTATTCTATATTTATCTATGTCATAACCTATTACTTTAAATTTTTTTGAAAATGAGACAGCCACAGGTAAGCCCACATATCCCAAACCGACAACACATATTTTAAAATTATTTTTTTTGAGTTTATCCGTTAAAATATTCATTTCTTAAACCTCATTGTTTAACTTCCACCCATTACCTTCAAATTTCCATATTTCATTGTCTCTATGCTTATTGCATATATCGTTAAATTCATCCAAAGAAATTGAAATGTAATCGCAATATTTAATAATATCAGATGTAGGGACTTCTCTATCAAATTTAGAAACATCATCTTTAATATCATTATAGTTTTTACTACTTTGTTGAATCAGTCTTGATGCATCTCTTGCAGCTCTTCCAAAGCCAAATTTCAATAGTTGCAAATAATAATAAACTTGATCTACATGATCGTCTAAACTGTCATAATTTGTGAATGTTCCAGGGCTTCTACCGTCATGATGGCATAAAAATTTTATTTTAGATGAAATGTATTTAAAATTTTTTTCTACATTCCATTTTTCAAAATAAGCATAATAATATATTTCAATACCAGATTTATTAAGCTCATTTTCATCAGGCAACATATAAGCATTTAAATCTTTTTTAGACACCTTGTCGTCAACCCAGTTAAACGGGTGATCACCAATTTTATTTTCAATGATATCCTCCAAATGTACTCTCTTTTCTGCATCTTTGTGTAGAACGTTGCCACCATAAAAACACTCTCCGTTTTCAGCGTAAAAAATCAGTTTAATTTTTTTTTCAATAGCTGTTTTAATTGGGAAAGCTTTCATCCCAGCTGTCCAATGAATTTTTGGGTCACCCCTTTCAATAAAAAATCTTTTTGACAGGTACTGATTAGTTTTAATATCAGGAGCCATGAATACGTTGTCAAATCCTAAAGATCTTAGTTCCTCTCTGTTTTTTCTTCCTATTTCGCTGCCAATAATAGGTGAAAATGTAACTAATAAAGGATTCATATTAAATTCAAATTTTAGTTTATGTGCAATTGCACTACTATCTTTGCCACCTGACCAAGGAACTATACAATCGTACTGACCACTTTTTGATCTATATTTGTCACATAATTCAATTAATTCTTTTTTTCTGTTTTCGAAATCAATACTTCCCTCTCTTTTTTTATAGAACGTACATGCATTACAAACTCCGTCTAAATCAAATTTAATTCTTGGTCTAGAATTTGGAGTAAAACATTTTTTACAAAATTTTAATTTACTTTTATTCATTTATTTATCTGACATTTATTTTCTCTTTTTTTAAAAATTCCTTCAAAGCATATAAACTTTTCTCAGTGAAGTGAAAAATATTCGAAGTACAGATACCATCTAAATTTGCTGATTTTAACGCCTCAATCGAGTGTGTCCAATTTCCGAAGCCTCCAGATGCTAATACAGGAACTCTGCTCAAACTTTTAATATGTTTACAAAGATCAATGTCAAAACCAAGAAGAGATCCATCTCTATCAATAGAATTAATTAATATTTCACCTGGATTAAACTTTAAAATAAACTTAGTGTAATCATCTAAATTAAAATCAACTTTTTCCTTACCATTATTTACAAAGACACTATAGGATTTTCCATTTTTTTTTACATCTATACTTAATATTACAAACTGACTACCAAATTTAGAAATTATTCTATTAACCATTTCAGAATTTTCATATGGTAGCGTGCCCAATAATATTTTATCTGCCCCACAACTTTGAAAATTTTTAATTTGTTCTATATTCTTAATTTTTCCACCCACTGTAATTGGAACGAAACAATTTTTAGTTATTCGAGTTATTGCCTCAAAAAACTTTAAATCTTGATTTTTACCAGTGTCTTTTGAGATGTTTACTATTACAATTTCATCAGCATAGGTATTTGAAACAAAACTATCGGTATATCTATAGTCAGCATTAAATTTCTTGGTTCTAAATAAAATACCATCCATGTATGTTAAAAATAAAATAATTCTTTTAGCTAACATTTTAAAAAATCGCCCAAAAATTTTAATCCATCTTCTTGACTTTTTTCTGGATGAGGTTGAATACCAAATATATTGTCTTTTGAAAAAATTGATGTAAATTTATTTTGAAAATTTGTTTCTGCCACTATATTCTCATTGTCTTTTAATACAGGATAATACGAATGATTAAAATACATCTTTAAATTTTGTTTTTTATTATTAAAAATATTTTTTTTTATCTGTACGTCATTCCACCCGTTATGCGTTTTAGTTTGAAAATCTCCTTCATCAAATTTCTTACTGAAACCTTTTATCCAACCAAACCCCTTTTCTTCCCGACTTTCCTCACTAAATTCGAGTAACAATTGAGAACCAAGACATATTCCTAATATTTTGGTTTTTTGTTCACAAACTTTATAATTTAGAAGGTCTAATAAGTTTAACTCCCTTAAATTTTTCATGCCCTCTGTAAAATGACCAACACCTGGCAAAATTAGTTTTGATGCCGATTTTATTTCATTTATGGAAGATGAAATTTTACATTCATACCCTAAATATTTACAAGCAGAATAAAGGGAAAAAATATTTCCTAGTTTGTGATCGATTATAACATTCATAACTATATATTAATTTCCTTTTGCAAAAATTTGATCGTGTCTATATTTTTGTTATAAATTTCACCCAGATTTTGAATATTAGAAATATATTGCTCATAATTCATATTTAACAAAGTAAAAACCCTTTTTTCAAAATCATCGTAATTGGTATGATTAAATATATGAGGCCCAACCCCCGGAAACTTTGCATCTTCATTATTTCCAAAATTACAACATAAAACTTTTCTATCAAAAGCAAAAGATTCTCTCAGACATGTGCTGCCCAAAGCAATTATAAGATCGCTTTGTGCTATATTTTTATAAGTTCCATATTCTCCTTCTGATGAAAATTTAATTTCAAAATTCTTATCTGATAAGTTTTCTTTATAAAAAAGCTTTTCTGTTTCCTTTTTAAAATTATTCGCTTTTGCCTTACCGTTAAATATTAATTTTTTTTTATTTTCTTTACAAAATTTTATTGTAAATTCTGCGACCTTAGCAATTAATTCTTCTGGATTTGCTGTTCTTCTAAATCCATCAGTGTTCAATTCAGTGTGTGGCTCTGAAATTAAACAAATATCATACATTTTCTCGAAAGATACTTTATTTGATTTTAAAAAGTTCTTAGCAACAACTGCTCGCAAAGAACCAATTGACTCAGTTCTTTTTGTATTTATTAAATATCTTTTTAACTCAGATTTCTCAAAATCTCCTATGGTGAAGTAGTTTTCAATATAAAAATTTTCAGAAATTTCACCATCATACTTTTGAGTCCCCTGAATCGCGATTGTTTTAATTCCCTTTTTTGAAAATATTTCAGATATTTTAAAAAAATCCACAGATGTATCTATTTCTGTAATAATTATTTTAGGATTAATGATTTCAATAACAGAACATAAGTAATTTATTTTTAGAGATTTATTGAAAAAGTTTCTTAAAAAATTAAGAACTATATTTGGTGTTAAATAAATATAATCAATATGCTCCAATCTTGTTTTTAAAATATAATATTTATCATTCTTTAAAATTGGTTTTAAGTTTTCAGAGCCCTCTTTATCAAATATTATAACTTGTTTTTGGGGAGGATTTTCGAACTTAATTTTAATTTTTGATAATAAGAATAAAATTGATCTAATTCTACTTAAAAATTTTAAGTATAAAAAAATTTTTATTTTTTTTAAAAAAGTATTTTTTGGTAAAGATTTATAATTGTTTTTAATTAAC